>Ga0209367_1010144_pt1 | contig 12666 bp, 7 predicted proteins | sample WorMetLIZISLAND2_FD_187412 | JGI IMG/M metagenome (GOLD analysis project Ga0209367, IMG submission 187412) | Marine gutless worms symbiont microbial communities from Max Planck institute for Marine Microbiology, Germany - Olavius geniculatus... ... | reverse complement strand
CTAGCCTCGCCAGTATTAGTTGAGATTCTTCTTCCAAGATCAGCCAGGAGCTGGCGAGCTGATGCGTTGAAAACTCCCAAGGTCTCAATGGCAATGGGCTCGAAGATATATTATTATTATTATTATTATTATACTCATATTTATATAAAGCCGTATGCAGAGCTAAATGTTTTCGAGTGTTTCTTAACCTCCTTAGCGGTATGCCCGAGATACCCCGGGACAGAGTTTTTGTATTAAAAACGGTATGCCCGGATTCTCTCGGGCACCGTCGACATGCAGAGAAGTCGCTGTCATGCGGCGGGTGGGTGCAGAAGTTTATACATCGCACTGCGGGGCACCACTGCTAATGACCGTTTTATCGCGTCAGACTCTGCAGCGTCTAAGCGTCCAGCGTGCTATCGGACTGTTAGCGTCCCACGGCACAGTCACACATGTTGATGTCTGCGGGTGTCGACAAAATGATTTCCCGCATTTGTTAGTTGCAGTCCTAGTTTCACGTCGTCAACATGTTGAATGCGAAACGTAGACTAGAAATCGTAGGTTTAGATGATGACGAGTCAGATGACAACATACGATAACATAAAAGCATAAAAGCGTAACCCTACAAAACCTAACAACACAGACGAATAAACCAGCAGTTGGTGGCAATTTATTTCGTCACACTCTGACAGCGCATTGGACTGTCGACCGCTCAGCGTGACGATGTTTGTCTGCCAGTCACTAGGGGTGTCATTAACTGATAAATTAATCAACGGACAGCTGGAGATCAGCATCGTCTGGCCGTGTCATCTATAGAAGCCGTCTAACCACTATACCGTTTTCGAACAGAAATCCAGTCTAGATTCATACCGCCAAGGAGGTTAAAAACAGAATCAGAGTTAGACAGTAGAATGTTCGAGGTAAGGCTATTACATGGTTAGTGGCGCAACAAGAAGGGCAAATAACTTATTTCAGCAGTCATCATAGGTTCTGTGTTGTCAATCTGACAGGCCAAAACACAAGAAACTCCTAAAAGTTTGATTGGTTAAACAAAAAAAGCTCAAGCAGTAGCAGTAGTAGGCAATATAAAAAGCCCAACCCGGCGTTTTCATTTGGTTGTTGGTGTTAAACGTATGTTTTTGAAGAGGCTAAACTTTATGTCTTTTGGGGTTTAATTGGTTTCGAGTTATTAGAATAAATACTGCCAGATACTGTCTATATCAAATGCCTACCTCCCCAGTGGTATATTTTATCAGTTAAGTGTTATTACAATGAGCACTTTATTTTAGTTGTTTTAGTGATAGATGCTGTTGACAATACACAGAGTGACCATTGTCTGGATAACCTGGAAATATCAGGGAATTTGAAACATGTCAGGGAAATGTCAGGGAAAAAATCTTGTCAGGGAAAAGTGTCCCAAAACTGTTCGTGTTCATTACTAGTTGAATATTTGCGGTCAACTCCATTTTTTTTCTGCTCGCTTCACTTGCAGACTTGTACTTCCATACTTTTAAATTTGCGGTACCAGTAAGCCGCTTTTGTTTACCTATATTGTTTAAACTGCGCTAAATTTGGTCAGTTAATTCTCTGGAAAATAATGAAAATTCTTGCCAGTAGACATCATATCGCTACTGTTGCGAGGGGCGATACTTCATCTATGTTCCCTTAAAATGTCTGGAAAAGTCAGGGAATTTGATCATGACTGGAGAGTGGCCACCCTGAATACAAATATTGAGCTTTGATTTTTAACCCCTCATGTTCAAAGTTTCACATAATATTCTCCAGTGCACGGCTGTGAGGTGTAGATGTGTCATTTGCATGTGTGTGTGGAATCGTGAAGAACTCGCTATAGACTTTCAGTCATTGCTCAACGACTGCCCAAGCAACATGGCAAAACGTTGGATTGTTCTTCAGGTCATTGCTCTGCTCGGCTTTAGTAGCGTGATTTGAGGAGCTTTGTATTTTGTATTTTGTCATAATTGCTCACATTTACAGCTGCAACCACGCAATATCAGTGAATGTTTAAGTTTTCTTTTACAGTTTATCTATCTCACTCGTTGGTTTAGTATGTGACTTCAAGATTGCTGAGCATGTAGTGTTATTTTCAGGCTGTATCCTCAGGCCAAGTACTATACAGATCTATGCAAAGCACTGATTTTAAAGTTAGACAGAAGATTTAAGATTCCAGGGCACTTATGGGTTCAGTGGCTTTGAGATGGAGATGAGCACCCCAACTGCTACCACAGCAGCGACAGCAGCCTTTACCTTTTTCCTAAAACAGCTAGACTCTTAAAAGCTGTTGAAATTAAAAATTGATTATGTGTCCCTCCAGAACGTGGGCGGGTTTTTGTTGACATCACTGAGCCCATCGATGTATTTTAGGGTTGACTGTTTATCTGTCCAATTACTCATTTAAAAATCTGTGTTTTGTGTGATGGATAATAATTCTTATGCTATTTTACTGTAACTCGTGGCTGTATTTCTGAAAGTATTTTTAAAATCATCATCGGCTGATATAATTATAATAGATATGGTTGCGGTTACAGAAAGATGCGGAGAAAAATGTGAAGAAGTTTCCGTCGTGTTGGATGACGAACACTGAATCACTCGTACACCAGGCAGATCTGGCCAATGTCCCAGGTCACGGAACCGGATCGGAATTCTCACAGTCCCAAGCCTCTTCCACCAGCACCGACAGCCAGAGTGCTTCTGAGCCATTCTCACCATCGAATGGACTGACTTCCATGAGCGATGCATCACCCCAAAGTCCACCTAACTGCACTGCCACGTTGGTTTCAACTTCTGTGGTAAATACGGAGCCTTCGTCATTTCCCGCAGTCAGTGAATCCGAAGGCAGTAACGTCATGTCCACGTCGACTCGTAAGATGAACTTAAACGACTACAGACTTCATCGAACGAAGCTCTCAATCACAACCCCAGATCACAACTGCAACACGTCTATGTCTCCAAAGTGGAAAGACGGTCTTTGCAGATCCGAAACAAATTCAGTTCCTTCCGAATTGACAGCAGAATCAGTCAACTCCACTCTAAAGCTGTCGAGCGCAAGCAAATCTACTGCAAAGCCACGCATGAAGCTAAAGATCGGCTCGGAAGTTGTTGTCAAAGCCTTTTTCAGTCCAGTCGAGCAAAGTTCCGACGTCCCCATGTCTGATAAAGTGAATAAGGTGGTCAGCAGTAGCAACAGCTTACCAGAGAAATGGGAGAATTGCACTAAGAATAGTTTGTCGGCGTGTGTTAATGGTGATGAATCGGACAAGTTGAATTTGCATGTCAATTCATCCCTGGAAATCTGTGGACATGCATCTTCCAATGGTTGCAGTTGCGTAAAAGACAGGAGTGATTGGGAACCACCATCGAAGCAAGCACGCATGTCCTTCAATGGACAGTTCTCATCTGCGGGTGACATGTCAGCCTGTCAGTGGGTACATCATGATTAAGAATCGTCGATTCATTTTTCTCAAGAGTGACATAGTGATAATTAAGCAGTGTATTTTGTGCTTATAACATGCTTTTGTTGCTTTTCGATCTCAGGACTTGCATTTCTTATAATGTGTTGTCTGTGATGTTTGACTGGATGATCGATTATGTCATAGTCATCAGCTTAGTTAAGTTTATTTATTTGGAGCCAAGAAATAGGAATGGCTAGTGAGTGACTCGGGTTATTGTGTACGATATATTTTGTGAGTCACCGGAATCGTTTCATTTTTTTTTAATTTTGTAGAATATTGCAACATATTGTGAATTATGATTATTTTTCCTGCGTTTCCTGTGTGCCAACATTTTGGAGAATCGTGTTAATGTTTTCTTTGCCGTGTGACAAGTAAAGTGCCACTGATCATATTTCAACCAATTTTTTTATTTGTGAAATATATTGACAGCTTATTTCACGATTGTAGTCATTAATTTTAGAGTGCTTGATTTTCATGTGCTGTTCTCTTTAATTTTTTTGTAATTATGGCATTACAGCTTTAGGATTAAAAACCAGTATTCTGTGAACGTTGGTATTGTGCGTCGTTGTTTGACATTATGCACTGCTAAAATATGCACTAGTTGGCAGCTTTGTTTAGAGATTATTTTGTTAATATTGCTTGTTTGCATTGTAAATGGCACAAAATAGAAGCACAGGCTGTGTATACTAGTGCCATATATTTATTTCAGTTGGTTTCTCAGCATATTTTTCCGTCACAGTCTCCAAACGTTTTGGCATCTGTACTTTACTTCAAGTTTTGTAAGTTATTTTTGGCATAAATCAGTTGAGCTTCATGACTGCCTGTAAATGTACTAAGTCAAGAAAAAGTTGCCACTTCAGCAACGAATTAAAGATAATATTGCAACTGTGAACGTGCAGCAGTTCGGTACTGAAAACCCCTATACTTCTTGCTTACTATACGCTGATAGTCCTAGTTGAGAAACCATTGAAGTGCCAATAAGCAGCATTAACATTATGTTTGTATTTCATCTCAGTTGAGCATTGACATAATGGTGCAAATATTGTATATGATGTTCACAGTTTATGTCTGCATAGTATTTTCATATTGTATATTTTCATTACCAACTGACATAATCGGAGGTTATGTATTTTTTAGTTTTTCATTTTGCTGATAAGAAAATAATGGACAGGATAGTATTCCGATGTGTAGCATCATTGAAGGGATATATAGCATAGGTCATAGCTACTTGTGACCCAGCAACAATCACTCTTCCATGCTTTTTACTCGCAGAAACAACCAATGATGGTAAAAGGCATTCATGTTGTTTATGTTGATTTCAGTTCTTCGGCATCGACATAATGGGACTATTTGTTTGTATAATTATCTTGTGTGCTTGCACAGTTCATGCCTGCATAGTATTTCCATGTTTTTGTTGTACGGATATCACCATCGCTATATTTTCACTAGCAACTGTCCTAATCGTAGGTAATCTATTAACCGTTCTTTTTGTTTGTAATTTGGTGATAAGCAAATCATGCAGTACATAGTATTCTGACATGTGGCAATAAATGGGTAGACAGCACCAGTGGCAGCTACTTACAATCTAGCTGCTCTATACAGTTTATAGAGCAACTGAGGACAGATGGCCTAGTAAAGCTCAAGTTCCTTTACGCCAACTTTTACCGAAACTTCCCGCGGGTTAAATCGTGGACACAAAGCACGAAAGTTGCGGACACAAACCATCTCGACATGTCGAGACGTTTGCGACAAAGTCCGCGACAAACCAGTTTGTGTCGCTCTAATGGAATTTAGCCCATTACAATGCACCAGGAAAGTCGGCGACAAAGTCCGGGAAAAGTTTACGACAAAGTCGCGGACACAAATCACGAAAGTTGGTGACGTGATTTGTGTCGCGGACTTTCATGATTTGTGTCCGTGAAACTTGTCCCGGACTTTGTCGCAAAGTCGGCGTAATGTCATTTGGGCTTTATGCAATCTAGAATGCTGGCCAAAATTATTGTACGTCCACAGAGTCCAGACTTACTTCAGCTGTAGTACCAGTCAGTAGTAGTTGCATAATCATAGCGGTACACTTCAACTGCAGCTATGTTAACTACTACAACTATGCAATTACTATTGCTGCTACTACAACTGATAAAAAATCTGGGTGGTGCAGTAAGTTTGGCCAATATTATTTAGTGCTTCAATGCTCTTAGCAGGACTGCAATGCAATGCAAGTGATCTCAGCAGAAAACTGAAAACTGTTTGGTTGAAACTACACATGGAACATTTGATGTAGTAAGTGACAATTATTGTAATGAAGACACAAGTAGGTTTCGTATTTAAATTCTCTACAAAAAAATCATTTTTGATCACAAGGCATTCAGCTGAGTGGAACAGATTATGAATTGTACATAGTTTCAGCGATTTCTCAGTACCATATTGCTGATTTAAATGTATGTCGATACAGCCTCAAACCTTGCAAACAGCAGCATTCCACAAGTTCTGCTGCTCTAGCAATGCTAGTAGCCACAGTGAACAGGAAAGCAAATAAAATACAAACACAAAATGCTTTACTGCTGACAATACTGGCATCCGGTAGGGACGAGAAACAACTTGTTCATACCATGCACTCAACAATTACAGTAAAACTATAGCACGTGAACAACTAGCTGCAAATTAACCAATGTACACCATAGAGGTAACAAACACTAGCAACATAGCAGGTTATGACTCAAATTACTGGGCAAGATGGCCACTTAGTTGCAAAAAAATAAAAAAAAATAAACATTTAAAAGGTATATTTATGGAAAATATGAAAAATTAAGCAAAGTAATCTGGCAAAAGACAGATGTAGCAAACTGTAGCAAACGAGAAGTTGGGTTGACTTGCCACACAGTATCTATGCCAGGTAGCAGCATACGACTGATGATTCGGCTGCAATTGATAAAATGCACGCCCAAGTCTGTTTGAACTATTTATGCAGGGTGCACAAATGCGACAGACGACAGACCACACTATGAAGAAATGAACAGAAATTTACGTAAAGCCGCTGGTGCTGCGAAAGCGATTCTGCCGAAAAACTTTATAAAAACTTATTACAACTATGGTGTACATGGCATCGACGCCCAATGACATGCTACTGAACGGCTAATGCGGGCCATGGAAACCCCCCGAGTCTCAGAGCGTCAACATTTGACAATTGCAGCAGCGAGACAGAGAAAGGAATGACCAGAAACTGAAGAATAAGTTCACGCTACATCGTCAGCTCCTGTACAGTCACACAAAAATGACAGTAAGTAAACAAAATCGCAACAACTTCCATTATGCACCACAGCCAATGGTGGCATTGGCGGGATTGAATACAAATGTGAGTAACTGGCTAAGAGCAAAAAATATGGTCCGATGAAACACCGCATCGGACCGAACTGGACGATTAGGGTTAGGGTTAGCTGCACCAGATCATCCGGTGCAGTGTTTCGTCGGACCCAAAAAATATGTAAAATTAACCAAACAATACAGTAAAAGATTTCACAGAATGAGCTATTGACAGTTCAACACTAGCAAAGTCATGTCAAAGCTCTTGTAACAAATGCCTCAAGATTTGTCCTATCCACCTTGACACTGCTAGGGACATAGTGGAGGACAGGATGCTGGGAAAAAGAACAAGAAAACAAAAGGGCCGGTAAATATGCTCATCGACATAACAAGCAAAGACTACGCCACACTGAAGAGAGGATCTACATCTGCAAATTTCAGAACTTTCCCACAGCAAATTCCAGCACCTCGAAAATAAAAATTCTGCTCATAAACTTTGTGGAGGCACGTAAACCCTGATATTCTTGTTAATCGTCTTTATGTCGTAGTTACCCAGAGCATAGACGTCACGTACATGACCACGAAAAATCACCGTCGATCAAAGTATTAGATGCTAATGGGTAATAATGGTAAGGAAAAGAATGTAAAGACTAGACAATAAAGACAGACCATGATGGCATTGACGATATCATTCTGGTTGTTCTTAAGAGCGCGGACAGCTTTAGCGCGGGAAACGCTGGCCTGGGACATCACCAGTTCTATATCCTTTGCCTCTATACCAGCCTCATCGACCTGTCACATCACACAGATGTACCAGTTAACGCTACGCTTCTGTACTTGAGGAAACAACCAACTGAAAGTCAATTTCTATTGCGAAGTAACCCATTGAAAGTAACTACTAACTAGTTAAATAGAGACTTAAGTCACAGCAGCAGTAGTACATTAGTATTCACTGTTAACCAGATTACAGTGAAATTTTTTGGAATACCTACGGTACATAATTATTAGGCACCAGGTAGATATTTTTTCAGTTACTAAAATGTACCCATATTGCACTAAAATGAGTAGGCAGTGTAATGCTACGAATAAGCCTACATCGATCCACGATTGCAGCATGTGCCTCAGTGCCCAGAGGCGCGTCCGGCAACTTAGCGGCTACGAGATTTCAGCTGCGATATGCTGCCAGCCGCTACGATTTTTCGCCAGACAACAATCTATGTTAGCGGGCTTTTAGTGGCTAGTGCAGACGAACTTGACGTCATATTTGTCCATTAAGATGGCTGTTTCTGCTTGTAATTGGCAAGTTTTAAGTAAAATAGTAATTAAAAAAACGATTTTCCATTAACGTTATTTTATACTGTGTGGTGACACATTTAGATCAGCGACTTTTCGACTTTCATTCAGACATATTTATACGTTCAGAAGCCCAGATGTTGGCCTAAGCTGTAACGTAGCGTAAAATTGTTACGCAACCATAGGCTCGAAGCGGCTTGCCGTAGCCGAGTGTCCAGTAGTGTAGCAGCTGCGAGCCACTCATAGCCGCTAAGTTACCGGATGCACCTCATGTTATCTCGAGACTTCAGTAAACACCCACATGATTAGTGTAGCATTATTAAGATATGTTTGTTCACATGACGGAAATAAAATGATCCGCTCTGAACTTGCTCTGAACACAAAATGACCAATAGATTTAAGTTCATTCTATTTCTGTCTAACAGCAAATGACTTAGAAAGCCAGCATAATCCAAACAGCACCCTTATACCTCTTCGTCTGACTCTTCTGGAATTGGGTTTGAAACGGTCGCCGGCGCATTGCCAATAACACCAGAGACATCGGGTGCTTTGAACTTCTCTGCAGCCGCCATCTGTGCCTGTTGGCTCAGATCTTCAATCTACGCACCACAACAAAAAGGTAAAAGTGTCAATTTGTATAGCGCATCTCGCGTACACGCCTCTAATGCGCTTTTCGTCACTAACCCAAGCCGCCAGCCACACGGCTACCACATGCAGCCTGCAGACACAGGCTAACGCAGCGGCCGGCTAGGCAGCCCCAGTCAGCTGTACTAAGGTCACCACCTTCTGTAACCCATATAAATGAGTTACTACTCACTTAACCGACCCCGGAGGGATGGCAGGCTGAGTTGGCAATTCAAGCAACATCAATGGCTTGCTTGCACCAGCAGCAAATGCTGAAACTTGGCCTCATTGCATATGGCATCAAATCGAGGCCTTGTTGTCAGGTTTGCATAAAAACTGATTTATTTAAAAAAGCCTAGCCTAGCCCAGCCTAGCCCAACTGTACGGGTTTTTGGGATTTTTACATCTTTTCAAAGTGGTCGATTCACATGACCTTCTGTTTGCTCCCCACAGCTGAGAATCTTAAAATATACCAATATTTGCAAATTTGTAGGTTTAAATGTTTCAGAAACTTAACAATGACAACTCATCAGGTTTTTTCTGTAGCTGCCCGGGCATCTCAATCCTGCCTGTTGCATAATGTAGCAACTAACAAATCACACATTTCTAAAAAATGGCAAGTCACTCTATGTTATATTACACACTATAGGTCTAACTCTGCAAAGACGTAGTTCCAAATATAATTAATGCATCAATGTAAGCTGTTCGCACACCGTCACACTTGCACGGCTTCACCTACAATTGGCGACTACTTTTTGCCCTAGACTTTTGCTAAGCCTTTTCGCTGAGCCAAAACCAAAGCTGAACGCTAAAGTCTGTACTTAGACCAAAGTTCAACTAAACTATTAAAATGGCAGCAAACCAGTAAACCTAATGGGAAATAAATCAACCAGTTATGCTTAGACTTGCTAATTTAATTGCACCGCGCACGCAAATGACATAATTACGTAGCGTTTTATTTATTTTTGGTACAAGACTGCTTTAATTTACTAAACTAACCGTACGTATAGGACTGTAAATAGTCGCCACTCGCCATGTTTTCCCTTCGCTCAGCTAAAGTCAAAAGTCGAAGTGGATTCCGACTCAGCGAAATCACTTCACTTTCTGACTTAAGCAGGTACTTATACCGAAGTTTAGACTGAGCGAAAAGTCTAAGTCAAAAAGTGAAGTCGCCCAAGGCCTTCCTTATGGCATTACATTTACAGCATCTCGAAAGCAACTCTTATTTGCCAGAGTGGCGCAAATGCCTGACCTTTGCTTCGCCGAAGACAATATATGTGTCCGAGGCAGGACTTTTATATACGTCGGGTCGGCTGATGACAAAGAGAATATTCTTGGACTTGCGTACAGTGACTCGGGACACGCCGGGAATCTGCTTTAAACCTGGTGACAACACAACAGCATAAGCAATGTCCAGCAGTTTTGATGGCACAACACTGTCTATTGTCCAAGACTGTAAACCCTACAAGATCTTAAGGATGAGCATATTGCAAGATAAATAAGCTTGGACTCTCCCATTAAACATCAGCATTGCCATGAATATGAAAAATAAGTAAACAGTTTTGCCGCACAGCTGCCAAATTTCCCCACCACTAGTCTAAAACATGGGAAATTGAGGAGGAACCCCTCATATTCCCAGGTTTTCACCCTTTATGAACCAGTATTCTTCTATCACGTGCGAAACAAGAGCATCAATGCATGGCAAATGCAAACAAATGCTTGAGTGGTCCAAAATATGCAGCAAACATAGAAACAGATAGCAGAAGATGTTGCTATGAATGTGCCAAATCAAAAAAAAAACAAAAATGTCCATGTGCAATACACTAAATGTGAGCAGAATCAATCCTGATACCCTTACACCAAATTTTACCACTCTGACCACATGACAACTTTGGCTGTCTCATGCTATAGCACTTACCAAGTTTTGACATAGCTTTGCGTGCCTTCTTCTCACTTCGACTTTGTTTTGCTTTACTGACGAGTTCATCGGGCAAGCCAGCCGCCTGCGCTACCTGCCAACATACAGTAATTAGCCCAATGACTGACCGAATGTGCTGTGCAAACAGAATTAAGTAAGCATAATTAAAGTGTTTATAACAATATGTACGATGATGAAAAAATTAGCCCAAACACAAGACTGCAGTCATCTCATCAGTATTAAAGGTCCATGCCCACAGTCAAACTCACTCGTGCAATTTCTGTAGACTTAAATTAGACATTTAACCTCGCATATATAATATGTCGATTTGAGCTTCATAAATATATGAAATTAATGCGTGAATTCAAACGAAATGCGACATTACATTACGTTATGCGAAATATTCTAATCTATCAGTGCCTGCAGCGACGTCATGACCCTAGCCCATATAGATCATGAATATTAATGGCTAGCCGACGACGCCATCATTCTAGGCTAGGCCATAGCCTACAGACGTCATGAATGTTAATTCATGACGTCTATAGGCTAAACTCATGACGTCACCGCGGGCCATCATGGCGGCGCGTTTTCTACGTCGTTTTCGTAGATCGTCAACTTCAAAGGTAAATTTTTCCATGTTGACAAAACGCTGAGCGCCGATATTACTGTAAAAGTTATCATAAAATTCTGCAATCTGCACTTTCAGGAAAATGGATAAAATATATATGTTAATTTTGGTGACCATGGACCTTTAATTTTGCAATGCTGCAACAGCAGCCTCATTAGTAAAGTTCAAAGTCAAAGTCATGTGACATACAAAAAACTAGAGCTGTCAACTAATTAATGTTTTTAAACGTGTTAAAGCATTGCGTTAATTTTTTAACGCACGTGTTAACACGTTAATGATATATCAGTAATATTGCTGATATTGTAGGTGGACTTCATCAACAAGGTGTCTGGAATGACTAATGGCTATGGACAAACTCGCAGCTGTATTGCAGGACCGTGACAGTAGCAACAGAATGGCAAAAGATCAATTTTTAATTGCTTAAATATTATTTAATAATCAAATAAACGTAGTTTAATAGAATATTGCAACTCCTGCTTCACAGAATTTTACCAGTATGTATGGGCATCAATTTTCTAATGCATGTTAAATTTTTTAACATAATTAATTCTTCAACGCTCTAAGTTAACGCGTTAATTCGACAGCTCTACAAAAAACTAAGCCCGTAGGGCGGGTACTTTGGTAGTAATAATAACAAAAAAATGCACATTTCCCTACCCCTGTGTATATAACCCCAAATTTGAAAATGTTTCTCATGCACTGCATCCCCAAAATTTTGTACACAGAGAGCCCTGACACAGAACTAATTATCCATGCAAAAAAGTTTCCCTAGAGCTATGATCCAACGCTTATCCGCGATACATCCATTACGATACACCGGACAACAGACAAAAGACAGATAAAGATGGTATCATCGATGCCTACAGCATAGCTGTAATAAAAAAACGCACTTCAAAAATTGTGTACAGTATAGGCCTAATAATCAATCAATCAATTGCTTTTATTTCAAGCAGCATGGCCCACAGAAACACAAGACAAGACAAGACAGACAGGTATTGACAGACAGCAATAAAAGCAAGAACAGACAATAGTTACATATGACAGTAAGAGGGTGGTGTTAAACTAGACATTAGCACCAAACAAACATAAAAACTGTAGAGTAATGACACTATTAATTACTAAATAAAAAAAAAACAAGCACAAGAACTATGCATTGATAAGGATAAAGCCACATATCACTTTGACAAAGTGCGTAAAAAATCAATATTACCATTGTCACACTTATGCCATAGTTGTCTAAAAGAATACTGACTATTTAGTATGAGAGTTTCAAAGCTAGGTAAACCTAACTCCAACAGTATCTGTGTTACACTGAAATGCCGAGCAAAACCAAAGAATAGTTTAATAAATTTGTGGTAGGCGGACTTCAACATACTAAGAGTGCCACAATTATACACACTCCACAAACCAACATCATACATACACAAGCAATACGATTTGAACAGAGTAATCTT
>Ga0209367_1010143_pt1 | contig 12669 bp, 9 predicted proteins | sample WorMetLIZISLAND2_FD_187412 | JGI IMG/M metagenome (GOLD analysis project Ga0209367, IMG submission 187412) | Marine gutless worms symbiont microbial communities from Max Planck institute for Marine Microbiology, Germany - Olavius geniculatus... ... | reverse complement strand
TCTTATACAAGCCTAGTTATAGCCCATTTTGTCCCAAATTTCGTTGCCATGGCAACCATTGAGGGTCCCGGGTAAAATTAAATAACACCGTTAGATTTGCCATCCCCGAAAACCATACTTAGAACCAAAAATTACGACTCTATCTTATACACAGCCAAAGTTATGACCGTTTAAATAATTGCTTAATTTTCCCCATAGGCGCCATTGTAATTTTTTCGATTTTTGCGAATAAATACAGTAAATATTAATTTCAAATTTTTTAACCCCCAAAAGGCGCATCCTTGCGCGAGACCGCGTCGTTTGAGCCATCGCACGCAAAAATCCGCCGAAGGGTCTGACCTGTAGGTGAGTTTCTGAAAATAAGGTATATGGCTATAAAATTTTTTGCGTATATTTCACCCATTTGCCGGGAAGCCCCCCTTGGAGGGATTTACATGAAATTTTGCATGATGGGTCATCTCGCCGACATAATCAACGGTGCCAAATTTTATCTCAATCAGATCAGGGGTTTTGATTCTGTGGGGGGTCGAATTTTTGGGTTTCCCATAAGAAAGAGAAGTCGCCGTTAACACAGGGCTTCCGTTCAGCCTGTGATAGAAACCGAAGATTTAATTTACAACGTTTTGCAAAACGTTTTAAGATATAGCACAGCTTAGTCGTTTACAGCTTCTTTTCCACAAAATGTAGCGTTGTCGCCAGAAATTTGTTAAAGGTGAGAGCTGGAGGGGCAGTATAGTGGGGTCCAGAAGCAGAACCTTTGCCTTTGCCTTGGATAAAGATGCCTAGCAGAAGCTGGAGACATGCTAAATATTTGACTGAAAAAAAGTTGCCAGTTGCCATTGACAAATAAATAACTATGACAAATAAAAGAAAAAGTACAACACACACTATATGCATACATAATCACGTTATGATGGCTTCTCATCACAAATTCCGTGCTTTTCAGTCTGACTTATTAATTGTGAAAATTTCGCATGAAGGTTGTTTTGGTCCATATCTAACCATTCTGTCGCAGCTCACTTTTGATGTGTGCGTCGCAAGCAAAAATTGTGAAAAAAATTACTATAACCTTTTATTTTGAAACTTCAAGGTCATCCATGTTGATGCCTTTAAGAAGCTCGACACAAGTATAAATCTATGTTTAAGCCTATCTGCAATTATTGTTTTCAGGCTAGACGAGTCAATGGCGGTAAAATAACGACTTTTAAGTAGGCCCCTTTTTGATACCTGCGGTTAAGGGAATCCCTTCACCCAACGACAGAAAAATCTGCACGCAAGAAACTAGAGACGCCGTGCTATTTTATGGTGTAAGTACCTAATCTTTATCTCAGCTGGGCTCGAATCGGTACCGGGTTGTGACAGACACCAGGACAGACATACAGAAATACGACGTATGATGGCTAATGCGCGCTTAGCACATAGGCTAATGCGTCGCGCGTAAAACTATGACAAATCGAAGTCTATAGTGAAGTGTGCGCTTTTAGAGAGATCTGCACATTGGGCATGGTAGCTGGGAGGCTGGCCGGATGAAGATGGCAAATTTGTGCATTAGTAGAGATGGAGAGAAATGACACCCACAGCTGCTATGAGTGGGTGCTTTTTGTGGTTCCTGTAGTGAAGACCTAGCCTACTAGGCCTACTATCTATGCATGATACTGTGACACTGACACACATATCATTCGCCCACTCGCTGACCAAGCCGTAATTATGTTGACTTGCTGTGATTTTCGATTTTCGACACTTGCCATGTAGAAATAACAAAATCTGCCATTGTGAATTGTTGTTTTCAGATAATCAAGTCCTTAGAGTTGAGTTATGCCGTGCATGACAGGTGTGCATAGGCCTATAGTGCAACAGTTAGGCCTAACCTTCACAATTTGTCATCACTGAACCAGATAAAGTTCGCTATCGACGCAGAGCAGCTACTCAATAGGCCTAAGTCTGCCAGCACAAGTTGCGACAAGCCACTAAGCCAGTTTGTACTCGCGGCACATTATGACGTCAGCATTACGTCACGACTAGCAAAGAATATTTAACTAACAGTCAACACCGTTGTATATAATTGTTAATATAACGCCTTGTCATCGATATCTTCGGCGACCGGTGCACAGCTAAATGCATGATGATCAGTCGCAATGTCTCCCTGATGCTGGCGATATGATGCGTGCGGCACACGTGCACCAAACGGAACTGATGACGTCATCGTGGGCGGGGTCAAAGGTGACGTGCCGAGAAACTGGGTCACAGGTAAATTTGACCCAGATACGCCTAACAAAAACAGCATGTACAAGAACAAATATTGTTCCTACAACAACAATAATTAACTTTCTTTTTTCGACAGAGCTAGCAGTTTGAGTTTCAGTTTTAGTTTTGCTATATACGACAAGCCTAGATGAAGGATGGCTGCACTTGAGCCTATAGGCCTACTGCTTCTTCGCTGCGTTTTTTTTATTTTTTCAACGTTTAAAAACGTTCATTGAAAATTTCGTCAAGAACTTCGAGAAACACTACTACAACCACATAAACGAGTTGATAGGCCACAATGGTGGTAGTTTACTTAGTCTATTGATACTTGGTTTTAAGAACACACGGATGAATTGAAATTGAATAATTTTTGTTCTGTCTATCTCTAGTTCGAGCTGCATTATGCATTAGCCAAGAGGTTGAACAAAATAGGTTTAAACTTGTTTTTATTTCTGCCACATTCTTGCGTTTTTTGAACTGTAATTTTTTTCTGAAACGTTTTACATCTAGGAAATAAACATTTTGAAAATCAGTGATTGCGTCGAAAAACAGGACATTCGGAAAAAATCGACGGCGGCGTGATTGGTCAGTCGACGATTTTAACGCTATGGAAATTCAACGCAGTAAGTCGACAAAATTCGACGGCGTCGGAGTCTACTGCGTTACTGAAAAAGTTATTTGTAATTTTGTATCTGATTTGGCAAACTAAACGACGATAACAGGGCCTATTGACACAATAAGCGCAGCAGTGTTGTGGACTGAAAAAGTAGGCGGCACAGAAAGTTGCTATTTTCTGACGTAGGCCTACACTGCAAGTTTTAGACAGAGGATATTAAGATAAGTGCGCAAAATTTCAACTTTGCAAAGGCCGGTTCACACCATAGATGTAATTAAAAAACATTTTTAATTTTTTTTATAAAAGTTTAAAGAGCATGTTTTTTTAATGTTTTATGTGATTTTTAAAATTTTTAATGTCGTGTTTTTATTTTTTTAAACACAAACGTACAAAATTACAAATATGATCCATCTCTCATGGGCAAATTGCGTTTTGTCCTGTTTTGGCTTTGTACCATAATCACGATTACATAATAACATTCAATACATTTCGTTCTTTAGTCGTCACAAATGGTAGGTTTTTGTTTTAACATGTTATTTGTGCTAAATGCAGTTCAATGTTTTTATGTATGTTTTAACATGTTCTTCAAAAAGTGAAAAAAACATGTTTTTAATGCTTTTTATTTGCAAATTAATTAATGTTTCTCAACATCTATGGCTCACACTAGCCGAGTTCATGACCCGTGTTCACGGCTCGTGAACACAAGCGACTAAATTTTACGCCCGTGTTCACGGTTGCTGATTTTGTTTCTCGTAAACACAGACCGTGTGCATGAGCCGTGTCGCTGCAACGCTAAATATAGTATTTTATGTGCCATTTTGCAAACAAAACGGACGAATTAAATAAAAAGTAATGCTTTTGGTTACGTCTTTATCGATTACGGCATAGGCCTACATAAGGCGAAAGAAACAACAGATTGGAGCTAATGCTCACGAGACGCGCGAAAGCCTATAGCAGTTCCGGTTCAGTAGTTTAGCTAAAAATCAGGGTGTTCACGCTAAGTTAATATACAAATACCAAATTTTTTATCTGAATCGCATAACGATTGTTCCGTGGCGCCACCTTGTGAATTATATAGACTTGTGTCGCAGCCCGAAATCGCCAAAAAAAATCCATGAAACCCCTTATTTTGGCATTCAAGGTCATTCAACGTCGTTGAATTCGGCGCCAATTGAGAGCCAGTGTACGATTTCCTATTAGTGATTAATAGTAACCTAGGTTTATCTCGCACCGTTACTGAGATACAGCAACTTATTGGCCAAAAATCGCAAATTTTGCCCACCCCCTCTCATTTAGCGCCCTCGTTCGGGGTGACCCCCTTCGAATATATGGAAAAGCTTTATGGTACCTGAAACTAGAGTCTTCCAGGTAGCGACGGTAAAAATTTGGTGATCCTAGTTTCACCGTTTTTGACTGATCTACCCGTGTGACAGACAGACAGACAGACAGAATTGCAATGGCTAAGACGCGCTGAAAGCAGTAGCTGCTTTCGCGCGTAAAAATGTCGGTTTTCAGGCCCAAGGTTTGCATTTTTCGACGAAAGTGTTTCCGCAGAAAGAAGATTTTCCGATGGACGACTTTCCCATAGGCAAAAATTTCCGAAGAATTGTCTCCCGCCCACTGCGCCCCTCTGCCACAGAATATGACGTTACCTCCAAGCAGCATTTCCTGGAGCAGGTTATCAACAGTGATGAGACCACATTGTTTGGCAATATTTAGCTGGTCGATGACTTGCCAGCTGATGCTTTGTAGAGTGGGCACCAGCAGCAGCAACTCTCCGAACCTGCCTCGCATGTCGTACTGACGGTCACTGATGTAATCGTCAAACAACGTCTGTGTTTGATAGCGCAGCACCTTCACACGAGACACGTCGCTTACACCGCGAGCGTCTGACACACATACATAAAGGCGCCTACCTGCAAAGCAACGTAACTAAACTGAACTTAACTGACATAGTTTAGTTTTTGACAAACTGGTCAATGGGCAACAGATCAAGCCCATTAGTCATTGGTTGACGCGTACGTGCGCGAAGTCACGTAGGCCACTGCCGCCGTTAGACGGTGCCTACTGTAATGCATTACTGCTTGTCCTGGGCCATTGGTAAGTTCGTCAAAAACTAAACCATATGCCAGTTCAGTTCAGTTCAGTTCAGCCACAATATATGCACACACGAAAAAAAAGAAATCGTAAAGTAACCAAATTTGCAGCATTTGTTCACGTTGTCTGTGGCAATATTTGTACAAAATTCTGTAGCAAAGGGACCACGTTTGACAAAGTTATAGTAAAAAAACTAAAAATATCAATGAACCCAATTTCTCGGACCCGAGCATGACCGCCGTCAATTTTTGTTTTTAAAGGTCTATGTTATCTTACAATTATTGTCTTAAATTTTGCTTCACTAATAACGTAGGCCTATCAGTAAGCCTATGCGAGTGTAGACCAACTTACTTCGAGTCGAAATTGTCACTATTCGATACAGTAGGCCTACAATATAGCCTAAAGTTTTAACTTTCTACGACAAAGTTATTTCTATTTGCTGTAAAAGTGTCGTTACATTTATTTTTATTTTTTATTTCAATTTTTTTTCATTTTCGACTGACCAGGGTCGAAGAAGATTATCGCCTTGAGACAAGCCACCTCGACGTCATCAACGCTGACGTCACGCAGGACGCTGATGACGTCATCGATCACCCTAGCAACTAGCCTAGCAACGGCAGGGTCGGCGGTGGGGGTGTCACGTGACAGCACGGTGTCGTTGCCTAGCAACACGACGTCACTGTACGCCACAGAGCGGTAGGCGGCGCTCAGTAACAGGTGCTCGGCCGAGTGTGCACGTAGCAACGACACCTGGTGAGTAAAAACACACAGTTTAGGCTACCGTACACAATCATCAGCATCACATTTAATGCCGTGGCTACACGCAACGATTTAATCGTTCGAGGTGTTCGAGTTTCTCAGACGAGGAAATCGGACATGTCGGACGGACGCGTTGGATAAAGCGTTTGTTTGATTTCTTTGTCCGACTTTCTGATGGGCGTCTTTTGGCAAAGAACATTGTCGGAGGAAATCTGAAAGAATGAGCACGCACAATGCACATTCCGTCCGATTTCCGCGTCCAAAAAGCTTGGACAACACATCGAACGAGGAAATCGGTGCGCGTAACCACGACATAATCATCATTATCATGGTGTAAATAACACGAATTATTTCTAACAGGGTGTTCACACGATGAAGCAGACATTTAGCAAATGTATTGAAAATGCACGTGCACGACGTGTGCTCTAAGTTTGCTTCATGTTTGCTTCCTGTTTTCTTTATCGTGTAAACACCCCATAAGAGAACGTGAGCTCAAGTAAGTCTTATGGCATAAGCGACCGACAAAACGTAAAAGTCTTGAGACGCTGCCAGAACGCGGACGGTGATGTTTGACCGAGGACATGTTTGATGCAATTAAAACTCGTTCCGTGCGGTTAGTACTTGGATGGGGGACTGCCTACAGAAGTCAACTCAGCCTTTCATCCTTCTCGTGTAAGCAAATCGAGTTGGGGTTACGGCAAAGCGCGTTCACCCGTGACGAATGGCAAATAACACTGTGAGATCCCATAGGGGCAGGTGATGCTCCGTAGCTCCGAGATGGGTGAAGAGCTATGCCGTTTCATAGAAGTTTCTATGCTATTCTACCTGGTCATCGAGACTGAGCTGGCAGAATGCAGGGATGTATTTGGCCCATTCGACCATGACCATCAACTGCTGCTGCATCGACTGACAAATGTCCTGCATGCTGGCCAGCTTCTTCTGTTCCACGCTTGCCGTGTGCACCGCCATACACATCTGCTGTGCATACACCTACAGACTTTATCACTACCCCACTAATAGTGGTGACACACTGGCACGCCTAAAATTGGTCCGAAAAAATCTAGGTTTTTTAGCTTTTCGAAATTCTTTTAAACACCTTTAGAATCTTAAAATTTTAATTTTTAAATTTACGAGTTTTTTCTGTTTGTTGTGAAATTTATGACATATCATTGTATTTCATATTTTAATCGTGATTTTTGATTACTTGATCTTTATAGAAATAATGTGATTATGTGATAGACATAGATGTATAAAATGTGTTTTCTGTCGTAATTTTGTGTACGGTGTTTATTGGACATTAAACTAAAAAAACCTTTGAAAACGTTTTAAAAACCTTTAAAAATTTAAAAACAAAACTAAAAACCTAGAAACGTAAAAATTCTTTAAAAACTTGGTTTGTAGCCGTGCACACTCAACAGTTTTCTTGTGACAGTCGCTGGTGCCAGATTGAACATGTTCAATTTCGTCTCAGTAACCGGCGCTAGAAACCACTACCGGCAACTAGCTTCAAAAACAGTCCAGTGTGTCGTCACCGTAAGTAGGCCAAGGTGAAAAAACAAATTTACAAGACGCACAATATCGTCCAGCGGCCTGTGGCCTACGACAATAACTGGCACAGAATATTTACATGTATCCGACAATCGTCTAAAGGTGCTAGTACGTATCGGCTAAGGCCGTGTCTCTATGACGGTACGACTACCACGGCCAACTGACGACCTCAACCATAGCACTTAGTGTATCACGGGTAGCGCCAGTCGATAAGTATAGCGCTTGCCTCCAGGCTCCAGCACACTCGCATTCATCACCAATGTTACACGCTTAGTTTCGGTGTTTATCCATCGTCACATAAATTTCTGAAATACGCTAATCCTAACCCTAAAGCCTAATCTTAATATTAACCTGAATTCTACTGCGATATGCATAGCGCTGACCCTAGCGCGCGACGTTAGTGCCACCTCTTGTCGTATAGGCCTATTAATGTATGACTCGGCATTTTCGCGGAGGCTCGTTTCTGTTCAACCGGATAAATAGCTCACCGGCTATTTATCCGTATACGTACATCTCTGGAGAGCAGTTCAGCACGGTGCAGTGTAGCGACTGCAATGCTGTCAGAACGACATGTCCTTGGCTCATCATACGCAGGTCTCCTCACACGGATCTGATCTCGCTCACTCTGCACCGCTGTCAGTCAGTCCATTCGGACAATTAATCAATTTTTAGCCAACGGTACTTAAGTAACGGTCGAGCTATTGGTATAATTGTCGTCCGTCTGTCGTCTGTTTATCTGTAACAAATGTACCCTGGCAAACGGGTAGGTCTTAGAAGAAAATTTTTTACATGAATATTTATCTTATGTGTCTTATAAGTTTCAGGGAGCATTTTCTCAACGGGATTAAATGGAGGGAATAAAAAAATGTGCGTTTTTAACGGAAAACTGGCCATATCTCGGAAACGGTAAGAGATATGCTACTACTGATAACTATAGAAAGTGGCATATCGCCTTTTAAATGACATGAAAATTGTCGATTTCGGATGACTTTGTAGGTCACTGACAACCAGTACGATCGACTATCCCAGCGAGAGCTGGGCTTTTTGTTTACTACGTTAACAGGCAGCACAATTAACTACTTAGCTAGAATTTTACCGTTCTATAAAAGAGAAAGAAAGGTAAAAGTGGTGTAGAGCGTTTAACAGAACCCCTCCCCGACAGAACTAACAGCTAAGGAGCGTCACATGTTAATAGAATCACACAGTGTTAGCTAGCTGCTACCCGACACAGGTAAACGCGCCCCGCCTTAACCCCAGCCAGACAGCGAAACCGGTACTCGATTTACCTACCCCGGAAGGATAAAAGGCTGAGTTGATCTTGGTGTTAGTGTATCCAGACACCTAATCAAGAATCTAAGTAGTAACCACTTGATAACTGTAACTGTAACTGGGATTCGATCGAACCCACAACCTCTTGATCGTAAGTCCAATACCCTACCGTTACACCACCGAACCACCTTGAACAAACGACGAATCCATAAAACAACTGAATAAAAACAGTAAGAACGTTACAAAAACAATACTACAGTACAGTATACCCTATGCATGATCATACACTACATAGGCATATACGTCTGCAGTGTCAACAAAGTGTTTTCATACAAATCTATTTTCTTTTATTTTCGTAGCAAAAATTGAAAAAATACAGAATATGAAGCACGTATAAAGGTAAAAGGAAAGTCCGGTGCCGGTACTTACTATAGCGCTTCTTACATGAGACGGACTCATGGCCAGAGGCGCTTTTACATTATCAGAAGTGGCAGCTGATTGGCATGAGCTAACGATACCGCAGCGCACTATGCGGCCATCATTTGCCCGCGTCAGCGAACCATTTCACCCGCGGTTTGTGTATATGTTTATTTTATTTAGCTGGTGATCGCCTACATGCTACAGCATTGCCACAACCTCTCAATTCTTATAAAATAAATTTTCCCATGACTATAGACTACAGCAGCGTAATACCCACCGTGTTTTTGTCACAACTTTGTCAAATTTCTACCAACATCGATAATTTTTAGCATAAGAGATAGCCAATACGACAGAATTATGTAAAATGCACTCATTTTCTACCTTATCTATTTTGTGACAACGCACTACCGTGTGAAACACAGATACTCCAAATTGTTGCACTGTTGCAGCAATTTGGAACATTTATGTTTCACACGGTAGTGCATTGACATAAATTAGGTGAGGTATATAAAACGAGTGCGCACCTTACAAAATTCTATCATCTTGACTATTTTTATGCCAAAAATGTTTAAAATCGCTGGAAATTTAAGAAAGTTATGACAAAAATTTTTGACTACTGTTTTTTGAGACACGGCAAACCGACCTTCTTTCCTCATGCCGACGGCGAAGCATTTCTGCAGCCTGCAGTATCGGCACTGGTTACGTTTGTCTTTGTCAACATTACAGCCTCGCTGGAAGCGGCAGGTGTAGACGTGTTTCTTGCGTACGGAGCGTCGGAAGAATCCCTTGCATCCGTCACACGATTCGGCGCCGTAGTGCTTGCCCGTGGCGCGGTCACTACAGATGGCGCACAGCGAGCGCAGGACCGGGGACCCACCGGCGGTAGCTCCTCCGTGACTAGGCCCCAACCTAATTCACGCAGAAAAAATGCAGATTACACCGGCATTTTTAACGGAAAACCCCAAATTATACGGAAATTACACGAAGTGTTAGATTAACCTGAAATTTGAGTAATTTTGCTTGCTATACGTGCCTAAAGTAAAATATGTCAACGGCAGTATCCTATACATGCACCATGTAAAAAAGCAGATTTAGCAGCGGTTTAGGCAACTAGGCAAAATGTCAATCAGCTGAAGATAGTATGCAAGTGTTTTGCATGAATAAAAATGTTCAATAAACATCTAGAAAAAAACATGAAATACCGAAAAAATGCAAAAATCGTACAATTGCACGTAATATTACGGACATTTCCAATTAAGCCTATACAGAAACACGGATCGTGTCGCGTACGTGCAGAGCTGAAAAATTGGTCCGAAAAAAACCTAGTTTTAGGTTGTTAAAAACCCAAACACATGTAACACAAAAGTTTAATTTCTTGGTTTTAAAGTTTTCGTTTGTCGTGAAAATTATGTCATATTTTATTTAATATTTTAATCGTGATTTTTGAGTTATGACGTCAATCAAAAACTATGATTATATGACGTACACGGTGTATTAAATGTTTTCCTAAGGTCGTAATTTTGTGTACGGTGTTCATTAGACACTAAAACAAAAAGAGCTTTTAAAAACCTTTGAAACTGTTTAAAGTATAAGAATTTAAGTTTTTTCAGCCCTGCGCTCGTGTAATCGTGAAGGCACCAGATATTAATCCACTAGGCTAGTGATTCGGCTGCCAGATCAATATCTATTAATCCGGCCGCCGATTTGGATGGTTTTAGCCGGTACGTACAAGCACCGAATGGTTCTCATAAGTACCGGCTAAGGCCGTATGTGTTCTGCGACGGTACAGCAGGGACGAGTGGCAGCCGAGCGACTGACGACCTCAGCCGTAGCATCACGGATCGCCAGTCGGCCAACCAGCACATTAAGCCTAGCACGTAGACCATTCCAGATAGCTGGTCGGCAAGTTTTCAGTAGTGCTTGCCTGCAGGAACATCGAATTTGCCCCCCATATCCTACGCTAATTTTTGGTGTCCACTATTGTCACATACCGCCGCAGGGACATTATACTCACTGGCATTCTTTAAGTGGCGACTGCGTTAATCATGGCGTCATGTTAATCAGTGGCAAGACCCGCCCACTCTGCCGGAATAATAGCCTGCAGGCTATTGTTACGGTTGCTGGATTAACAGTCACCGCGAATCGTGAATCACGTTGAAATATACCCGTGACGTGGGCCGTCAGCCGGAGCGTCGAATGACCACTGGGACACGTGGTGACTTGCTGGTCCTATACCGCTTGACATGACTGTTGACATCTCGGTCAGATGATGTGATGATGACTGATGGGCGTGGCTTGGATCACCCAGCGTCAAACTGTCCGCCGACCCCACTGCATATGATAATAGTCATAATACACAGTGATCGAGATCTAACGAAATCTGTAATTCTGTATAGAGCTTTAGGTCGAGGGTTCACAGTGGCCCAATCACAGGCTGAACGGTAGTTCAAGCCGTGTGTTAACGGCTATATCTCTTTCCGATGAAAAAGTCAAAAATTCGACCCCTCACCAAATCAAAACCCCTGATCTGATTGCAACAAAATTTGACACAGTTAATTATGTTGATGAGAAAACCCCTTACGCAAAAATATCTTGCAAATGGGTCAAATGGGGCTTCTCATCACATGGGTAAAATACACGCCCAAATTCTTATTTATAAAAAGTCAGCTCATCAGTTAATTTTGGTAGCAACAGTACATTGCATAAAATTTATTAATCCAATTTAAAACTGTTTTTTACAAATATAGTCTGCAGCAGATTTGATCGTTAAAGATCCCATCACACCCATAACACATCGCTGCACTATCTTCTAAAATATGGTCAGATTTAGAATAGTTGTCCCAGGGCCCGCGACGTTTGGGAGGACGCATTGCTCAAAAAATGTATTTGTATATCTTTGACAGCAGAACTGGTCGTCTGAATTGCGTTTACGTCAGTCGTCAGTTATTTTGCAGCGATTTTTCAACAAATCTGATTATTTTTTGAATAAATGAATGTATTAAGTATTCTAGCACGCCATATAAAACCCCGCAAGAATGTTTTCTGGGTCCCGCTGTGGCACACGTCAAACCTGGGTTCACCGTGAAAGAAGCAAAGATAGCAGCTCTTGACAAACACGGATTGCTTCGGTGTGTGACCAAATGGAGTCATAGGTGTAGGCTTATTTGCTGTGTTAGTGAATAAAAATTTTCATATACCTGGCAGCAGATACTCGGAATGCATGTCGAACAGTCCTTCAAACTCAGGTATCTTCATCGTCCGCGGTCTGCCAGCACGTCGTGTCTCAGGTCGAAATGCCAACCAAGAGATGGCTTAGTACTCCAAACTACAAACAAGCGAACAAAATTTCTTTGCAACTGCGTCCTCGAAGCAACTATAGCCCATATACTCATTTGAAGGCCATACGTATGGGCATGGGTATCAGTTCTCACCATACTCTCAACACTCGGTAAAATTGCAACTTCACATCATTCTGCTGTAGTTTACTTTTGGGTTAAAATTCACGCATAGCCTACATGTCAGTCACGCAAGTAGAAATGAAACCCGGCCACCACTTCACCCGGCTACCACTTCACCAAGTGAACCTAGTCAATCGTTTTTGGGGGTGTAGCACTTCGTAGGGGCATGGTGGTCTGACACTTGAATCAAATGTATGGTCTGAAACAATCGGATTTGGGACGGTCGGTGAAAGTTGTTTCGCCGACCCCCCCTCCCTT
>Ga0209367_1010142_pt1 | contig 12669 bp, 6 predicted proteins | sample WorMetLIZISLAND2_FD_187412 | JGI IMG/M metagenome (GOLD analysis project Ga0209367, IMG submission 187412) | Marine gutless worms symbiont microbial communities from Max Planck institute for Marine Microbiology, Germany - Olavius geniculatus... ... | reverse complement strand
CAAAAACCCCTGGGCGGATTGAGCCCAAATTTTGTTTGGTGGTAGGCGTCCATGACGTAATCACGCCATTAAAATTTGGTGACGATCGGTTCAGGGGTTTTTGGTTGGCTGAGGGTCAAAGTTTGCATTTTCCCATATACTTTGAAGGTCGTCCTTACAACACTCACACTACCGTGTGAGTGTGATAATGGACCAGTAAGTTTAACCTTTACAGCAATGGAATGCAAAATTAAACCTTTACAGAAACATAAAACACAGAAACAACTAAAAAAACATTGTAAGAACTTGCCGTTATAATTGTGCATATATAAGAGTAATGGCAGTTATAATAATCTTCCCTGTTATCCTCCAGACAGTCATCCATCTCTTAAGTTAATGCTGTCTATTGTGCACTGTGATATGGTATACAGAGGTGGAGTTTAGTGCTGTTAGTAACGAGGCGTACGAGCCAGATGCAGCAGCTGGAGCTAATAGTCCCGGCAACCGTTCATCAGTGAACGGCGACATCACGCTCTGTGAAAACACTCTTTACGCTCGCAGTCCGGAACCACTCAGTGTAACTGGCAATCCACTTCAACATAACGTCCGCAAGGAACCGGGTGCGTGAGCTTTTCTCACATTTTTCTGTTTTATAGATCGATGGGTCATTTGCCAGGTAGTCAATTGTATCTATCAACAGTTTTTTTCCGAACTCAGTCAGGCCTACTGCAAGTGACAATTTTTGGCAGTTAGCCATGTCCTTTCACGATTGAAACGTCTTTTTGTTGCGACGTTTTTAAACATTATCTTACAATTTTTCGGCAAATATCAGTCACTTTTTGTTTGCATTTACGAGAACACAATTTGAGCGAAAGTTTGATTTTTTCTATCAGGTGGGCTATTATGCACATACTTACAAACTGAAAATTTGATTGTTTTTGCACGAATTCCAGTAGAAAAAATAAATATGAAATTCATGTGTTGCGCAACAATATACATTTTGAATCTATTTGATCTTAAAATTATCATGCAACCCGCAACCGTCCTGTGTGCATGGGTCGCATTACGCGCCTTGTGCGTCCGTCTCGTCGGCTTCCTCAAAATGGAACAAAAAGTTAGAAAAACCAAAACTAACGGTGTGAGCGTTTGCCAGGGCAGGAGTTCAAAAGATCAACAGTCAAGGTCACGAAAGGGCAAAATCGTTCGTGTTTACTGGCGTGTGCCGTCATCTTTGCTTTTTGTGCGATGTTTTCAGTGTCAAAGCGACTGGTGCTGAACCCCGGGGTTGATGCGAACGTCTACGCGGAAATTCGCAAGTCGACGATGGAGCCGCCGACTCATAATACTGGCAGACCGGCACAGAACGATGTGCAGGGCAACGGTGCCGTGGCGACTGGTGCCACTGCCTACGGACAACTGACACCGGGCAAGGCTGAAGGCGTACACGGCGACTCGCTGCAAGACCTCACCCTGATCGACAACAGCATCTACAGAGATGCCGCCGAATGTACCAAGCCTGCTGCTCGCAACAGCGACAGGTACCTGCCAGGTGGGCGCGCTTTCTTCATCATGTCGCTGTACCGGTATAGTTTTGCTGCGCCAGTAGCGTCGTGCGTTAAAATATACACTGTGTCTCGAAAAAAAACATCCTGACGTTTTCGACTGTAACTTGAAAACCACTTATCAAATTTTGATAATTTTTGGTAGGAATATTTTGGATACAACTTGCCATCAAATGACCATTTAGTTTCCCACCTCACCTAACGTTTGTTTCTGCACTACCTGGGTAAAGCACAACGAGCAAAATATCACTTTTTTATCAAATGCGATATGATTGCTGAATTAACATAACGCGTAAAAACACATTTTGTTTACATTTTTGGCACTTTGGCCGATATTTCACCCAGTTGTCCATTTTTCAATTGCCTGCAGTAAAATTGCTTAAAGTATTGGCTCACTATGCGAACACGAGCAAGGAGTTGCTTTTTCTATTCATTGACAGCAGTATTGATAATGTTCTGCTCCAGACCAACCCAACCCAACTTTAACCCTAAATTTTCCCCAAATGCGGGTTTATCAGCTTCAAAATTTGCATTTCTTGACTAAAATTTTCGGGCAAGATAAGAGAGTTAATTAAGCCGCACGTCTTGTTTCATAGAATTTAAACACTGATTGGCGTTAAAAATCCATTCTCTGACCTTCTCAGCAGTATATTTGCAGCGATCACTAAAATCGAACCGAACTATAAACGTGCCGCTACGCCACTGCCTTGTATTCGGTATTCAAAAGCCTACACTGTAATATTTTACAAGGTAGCGTTGTAACGACGGATTAATTTTGACGTTGAGATTTTTCGTCAAGCAGTTTGTTTTAAATTCACTGCCCAATGTGTCAGTATAAAAATTCTGAAACTCTGCCAATCAGTACTGACTAGTGACACAAACTAACTTTTGTGACTTACGTTTTTGGAATGGTATATAATTATCAAAATTTGTCAAATGTTTATTAAGAGTTGACGTTTCAACAAAAATTGGTCAACGCGCAAATTTTCCAACCAACGACTGGTTGATTTCCTTGTTGAATTCAGTGCCAGTTCAACATGGTTGTCCTCGAATCTCAGTAGGCCTTCTGTAAACAGTGGCCGATCCCGAATTTTGGAATAGGGGAGCGATGTCCCCTCCCCATTGGGGAGGGGCTGTGCCTCCTCCAACGGAAATTTGTTTTATGCGTATATAATGCATTTTTCTTCCAAATTTTCACTTGGTTATAAAATGCAGATCCAGTCAATGGGGGTGTGAGGCTGCCCTCCACCCCCTCTCCCGTCCCGCCTCTGAATCCGCCACTGTTTGTAAAACAAATCTGTTTCGTTTTCTGCTTACAGAACTGTCTGCGTACGCTACACTGGATGAGAGTAAAATGTCAGCATCACCCGCGGCTGCTGCTGCTGCTAAGACGCACTACGACCAGCCGGATTCACCCTGCTGACGATGGACAACCGACGCCATGACAACAGAACTGTGATACTGTTTGACGTTTGATCATGCACTTGTGTTTCTTTCTCGATAATGATTGTACGGGGCACAGTACTAAACGACTTCATTGTTGATCACCTGGTGGTGTAACAGTAAAGTTTCAAGACCGAGAGGTTCAACTCCCGCTTGGGTCGCTACCGTGGTTACCTCTTGGATGGGTGACTGCCTGCGGACAGGTAAACTATGTAAGTATAAGCCTGTAACCAACAGCAAGGTCAACTCAGCCTTCTATCCCTTCGGGGTAGGTAAATCGAGTACCGGCTTTCCGGCTGGGGTTAATTAAGGCTGGGCGCGTTCACCTGTGTCACTTTGGGATCCCATATGGCAGGTGATGCTCCATAGCTTTTTGAGTCTGTGACGGGTTTCCCATAAAGAGCTATATACAGCCCTTAAACAGTTTAACCTTGTACGACACGCTTTCGTGGCGTAGGCTGCCTGACCAAGATTTGTTACTATTACTGTAAGATGCAGACCTAGGTCCCTACTACGGTATTTACACGGTGTTTCATAAGAAAGGACCCCTTTTGTTTTTTTTCATAATTTAATCAAATTATGAGCAATTTACATGAAATTTTTACCAGTTGTAGCTGAAGAAATACTAATTCGAAACATGAGAACAAAATATGGCAGTTGATTAAATATTCTTTGCTAGTCGTGATGTAACGCTGACATCATAATGTGTCACAGGTACAAACTTGCTGGTCTCAACTGGTGCTGTCAGTTGCTACCCTGCTTCGATGGTGAACTTAGTCTGGTTCGCTAATGAAAAATGCTTATCGTGTCAGCACTGAGCAACATAGAAACATGAAATCAGGCGTCTTGTGATCCAAAAACTCAACATCTTGCAAGCTCAGTGTGATAGTCACTGTCTTGCTCGAACATGTGAAAGAACAACTATCCTCACAGACACGTAAATTTGATCGCTTTGCACGTTTTTGTGGCTGCAACTGTAAAACTTCAAATATTTGACACTAACGAACCAGATTTTTCACCATTGAAGCAGGGTAGCAACTGGCAGCACATATTGGGATAAGCCTGTTTGTACCCGTGACACATTATAATGTCAGCGTTACATCACGACTAGCAAAGAATATTTAACCAACTGCCATGTTTTGTTAAAGCATTTTAAATTAGTATTTATTCAGCTACGACTGGTAAAAATTTCATGCAAATTGCTCATCATTTGAGCGAATTATAAAAAAAATAAAAAGGGGTCCTTTTTTTCTGAAACACCATGTATAAGCCACCAAAATGTGTATATGCCTAGTGTACATTGGCATGCTTTCAGACAATGAAATGTACCGGTAAGCATTACACCGTAGGCCTAGTACTAGTATGCATCCATGAAATATAATTCAACCCAAACAACTACTGTTCAATTTAACGACTGAGGGTACAGAAGTAAAAATATCCCCCCCAATAAATACAGCCCTGCATGTACTTTGTATTACGTAACGTAACTACGTGATATCTATGTCATTTCAAGCATAATCTGCCACTGATTTGTGGCTGTATCACTGAAAGACCCGCCAGTGCAGTATTATGATACATTGCCCTAATGTGATCAATGAACTAACTATGCACCTACTTGCTTTGTTTTTGGTATATGCATTCACACCAATTGTGTTTCCTTTGCACAATATTATATGGTTGAGCACTGAGCAATATCACATTCTTGCACAATATTATGTACGAGCAGATGGCACATGTAACCAAGAAAACATTGGACTGACTGACAGTGCATAAGGCTTGAATGCTATCATTCGCTGTTGTTTTTGCGCGTGAAAGCAGCTATTGCTTTCAGCACGTCTTAGCCATCGCAATTCTGTCCGTCTGTCTGTCACATGCGTGGATCAGTCAAAAACGGTGCAAGCTAGGATCACCAAATCTTCACCGTCAGCTGCCTGGAAGACTCTAGTATCAGGAACCGTAAAGCTTTTCCATAAATTCGAAGGGGGTCACCTTGAATGAGGGCGCTACATGAGAGGGGGGTGGGCAAAGTTGAAATGCAATTTTTGGCCAATAAGTCGCTGTATCTCAGTGATGGAAGTCATACACTGGCTCTCGACTGGCGCCAAATTCAATGACCTTGAATGACCTTGAACGCCAAAATAGGGGGTTTGTGGATTTTTTGGCGATTTTGGGGGCGACACAAATCTATATAATTCACAAGGTGGTGCCACGCTACTATCGTTATGCGATCCAGATAGAGAATTTGGTATTTGTATATTATCTTAGCGTGAACACCCCAATTTTCAGCTAAACTACTGAACCGGTACTACTATAGGCTTTCACAGAAGCATTAGCTTAAATTTCTTGTTATTGTGTCTCAAAATGAGAGTTAATGCTACTAAGAACCGTACTGTGAGGTTATAATTAATCAGTACACCACTAGTAAGTAATTAATCTGTAACAACCAACAGTAATTCTTATTAATTAATTACTAGTGGTATTGTGATTATTTTCCTCAATGCTCAATTCTTAGTGACTATAATTTCAGCCTACAAGTCTATAACTAGAGTTAGAATTGACGCCTGGAACTAAATACATCAGAGATGTGTGATGTATTTAATTCCAGGCCTCAATGCTAACATTTAGGTCCCGTTTGCCATGCACATTTGATGGCCGATCAAATTGAGCTCTGATCAACTTTGGGACTTGACCAGAGATCATCTCAATGATCATTTTTTCATCGCCAATTAGCGACTAGTCGTTCATCAAATCTCCCATCAAGTTGATGGCCGAATATTGGCGGATCAAGTCAGATAATTGTCGATTAAATGTGGCGATCTGCAGTTCATTGCATATTCGCACCAGAAACCATCTCTTCATGTCGCCAGTCAGAACGGCAATTCACGCATTAAAATGAAGTTGCAGGCATAGCGATCTGTCACTACTGATCAATTTATATTGTGCATGGTGTTTTGTGTAGAAATAAAATGGATAGACTCCTGTATTGATTTGCAATAGACGTATTTGTGACAGCAGATGATATGAACAATATCGTTGATATCATTGCTATGACGACGTTTACTGGCATGGCATCCACTCGCAGCGCATGCTGGGTAATTTAGCACAACACCGCAAATTGAGGTCACTGTCAGCCAATCAGATTGGCATAAAGTAGGCTCAGATGACGGCGGATCAGCTAGTCGCTGATCACGTAAATGGAGATCGAAAATGTATGGAAAAACTAAACACAGTTGATCAACGATCAATTCTGAACATCAAATTGATAAAAGATCAGTAAATCGGAGATCAAATTTGATTTGACTGGCGATGGAAAAACTGGACCTTAATCTCTGTTAACATCTCTCCTGGACAGTTTCAAGTTCCAACTGCAATACTGACTAATCTCTTAAACATATTATTTTAATATCCTGTGTCAAAGAGTTGCGATGCTGATTTGTTTTCCTCACCACTGAATCAACATTATTTGGAAATCTATCAAACTGATGCAATAAAGTATAGCACAAATGATTAGTCTTCAGGAATACACTGATAATACATTAAAAATACAACTCTATACTGCAAAACTTTACAGCTTGTGGTATTAATCTGCATAAACTGCATAGCTTTCGATACAGCAGAGCAATGATAAATAATCTGAGCATAGCATGCCATAGCAACTGGCTTGCGATAATGTGTAAACTGTCAACGATGATCAAAATAAAGTTAATATATGTAAACTGTTAACAGTAATTAACGAAAATAAGGCTACAATATTATAAAATATATAAAACTATCGGCAATTATCCTAGGTCCCACATAATCAAATGGCACTGCCATGAAGTTCGGACTGCAGCACTTCGCCAAGACGTTTCACGTAAACTTTTTCTGTCACCACGAGACTCCGAAAGCCCGGAATCCAGCGACAAATCCAGTCCTTGACGTGGAGATAGATCTTGTAGGTGGAAAGCTTGAGTAGGATCCAGTACGTCTCGGTAGCACAGCGGAGTTGACACAGCAGCCTGCCTTGACACCGAACGACCTGCTGTCGACCGACGGTGCGCACACAACACTGAGACATCGTAATGAACGCAGTCCGGGTCTGATGAGCTCGCTGTGAAGACTCCACGTCCCCACGCAGTGATGACTCTATACCACGCAGCAAGTCGTTCGTCTTGAAGATCAGCAACAGCTGGCGAGGCATTGAGTTCAGGATAGACGTAATCTCTGACAGGTAGTTGGTGGCCGACGACTGGATTATCTCAGCCTAACAGCATCAAGCAACACAGATCACAGATATATACATTACAACATTCTAGATATTCGACCGCAAGCTCACTGTGTTACAGAAAACATCATTTCGTGACTGACCTCTCCGTCCCAGATGCTTTGCGCGGAGGTACACATTTTTCGTAACACGTTTACTATTTATTTGCACTGCAAGCTACTTTACACGACTATATAAAACTTCAAGCACTTTGCGCTGTATTGAAAAAAAATATTAGGCACATTCATTGTGTGTAATCGTTACCTAGCAACATGCACACGGCACTGGTTGCTGACGTGGCATTACGTAAGCCGATGACTAACGCTATCATGCATTTTACCATCTGTAACTGAATGGTGCCTAACAAAACGAATTTTAATTGTATGCTGCAAATAAATAAGTGAACACAAATGAATCGTAATCAACACTACATTATAAAAAAATAAACGCCAACTATTTTATATTAATTACAAGTTCACGAATCATCGCAATGCATGCTGGACAGGAGGGGGCTGCGTCGAAGATGTTTGGTTTGGTGGGCAGTGCAGCCGCTGTGACATGGATTAACCATGTTAATCCACTGGCAGATTTAAAAAGAAAGCATGTGCCTACCTTTCACTTATGTGAGAAAAGAAAGCAAATGGACACAGCCATTTCATTTCACAGTCAACAATGTATCAAAACAAAAAGAGAATAAATGTGGTTCTCCTAGTTTTTTTATTCAAACATGAACATCAGACAAATGGTCACAATTTATTCAGCCTGACATCATATAACAGCAAGTTCCAAGTCAGAATTCACGGATTTCGGCAAATCTGAGAAATACATCACTTACTGATCAAAACACTCAACTGCCGCATAGACGTTAGTTTTATTTGACTGTTGCTATTAAGGTGCCTCACCATGGTCAGCCACCTTGATGTGGTAAAGCCCAAATTCCATTATGCCGACTTTCACTGAAACTTCCCCGTGGGGAAAGTCACAAACACATATCATGAGAGTCGCCGACACAAACGGTGAGAAATCATGAAATCATGAAGTTTCGGTGAAAGTTGCAGACACAAGTCATGAAAGTCGTGGACGCAAAATATCTCAACATGTCAAGATGTTTGCAACAAAGTCCATAACAAGTCCGTGACAAACCTATTACAATGCATGGGGAAATTCGGCGACAAAGTCTGTGGACTTCGTCGCGGACACAAATCACGAAAGTCCATGACACAAATCATGAAAGTCGGCGACATGATTTGTGTCGCGGACTTAAGTCACATGGACTTTGTCGCAAAGTCGGCATAATGGAATTTGGGCTTAATGGGGCTTAGTGCTCCGATGGCCTGGAAGATTTATAAAATGCATAGGGTAGGAGCCAGGAGCCAACAAAGAAATGACCAAAAAACTGTTAGAGCAGATGTATCACCAGTGCTCATGCACTGGTTAATTTTCGGCTTTCACGGCCAATTTCGGCTTTACAGCCGTTGTCGTTTATTTACAGCTTCACAGCCATTCACGACTTCATACCTGTTTCCTGTAACCTTATGGTTACATTTGGGGATGCACATTTGAACAAACTGATATGGCCTCGGCGCTGGGCAGGCATAACAGCATGCCCAGTTTTTGCCCACCCTGGAGGTAAGTTAAGGTAAGGCAAGGCCATTGTAGTGCTGTCACCAAGTATTGCTATCCCATTGAAAGTTCACTACAGCATAAAATAGATAAGTGAGACATGATTGGCAATGAGTAATAAGAAATAATGATGATGGCAATTAATTTGAAGTAACCTCGGACTTTGAGACAGCGGTCTGGTCGACGCCTTGTGTGACCGCATCCCACGACCGACCGGTGACGATGCAAATAAAGAGAGGAAACATTCTCTCAATGCCGAGACATCGCGAGTGCTCCTTCATATCACGCTCGTCACGCCGCAGAATTGACTGCCAGAGTCGACAGTAGTTCAGCCGCACTGTGTCCGACATCGTCTGAACACAGCACGCATACTTACTGTCGGGGACAGCATTTTTGATATTTACTGTTTGGTTACATTACTGATGATCAGACGTTGTCTGCCAGTGATATACGGGACACGTTTAAAGACCAAGTTGCACCAAAAAACGATATTGGCTAAATATGCGTAGAATGTAACACTAATTAATGATATGCTGATCCAATGAAATGAAAAAATTGCTCTGAAGTAATTTTCAGACAAATATGTTGTGCCAGCTGAATGCACCCGAATGTGCCACTGTACTGATGACATCACTCTCAGGATGCTTTGTTGCCAAACTGACATTCGCATTGAAAACATAGTAAACCCATCGGTTTCACTCAGAACAATGTCGGATTTATCATACAAATAATGGTGCATAGGTGACATCAGAAATTATGTCATTGTTTATTTGTTCACTACTAGAGCTGTGTGGTTAGTAAAATTAACAAAGTGCTGGAATATTGTGTTTTTAGTGGGTTAACTATTGACGAAAAATTTAGCCTTTTTGCAGCTATTTGGCCATAAATTAAGCTGCATTTGACTTCAAGGCAAAAGAGCTCCTGCACATGATGTCACGGTTCCAGAAATTGCTGAAGCCGTGAAAAGGGAAAAGTGAGTACTTTGTACCTTATTTTTAAGATATTAAGATGTATTAGCAACCAGAAAATTAATGAATATTGAAAATTAGCATTTGATAAAGCCAACCAGTGCTTTATAACAGTTGCGTAAACCGGTGCAACTTGGCCTTTAAACCAGCTATACAGCAATTTTGATATTTCTACTACTGTTTCAAAGATCGGCTTCAAAAAGTAATTGTTCGACGTCTCTACTAAAGAAAAATTCACCTATTCACTTAAAGCAACACCACAATTTACGCAAATGTCTAGAATCAGCTTCCTACTCAGTTCTCCAAATGCTCATATGTTGAACTGCTTTCCATGGATCTCATACCATCATCTTCCTCTTCTTATAATGATGACACACTGGCCAGTTTCTGGTGCCTGTTTCTGGTACCAGTCACTGGTCAGAAACTGGTCAGTGTGTCATACTATTCTGGTGCCAGATTTTTCTGTTGCCAGAAACCGGCGCCAGATTGAACATGTTGAATTTCGTCCCATCGCCTTCGTTTAAGTTGCTTTTCTTCTAAATTCTTTTAACAACATGAATGCTAAAACGGCGGCTATAACATCATCATCCTCAAAATTCTCAAAATCGAAATTCATTTTTATTTTTTTCTGCAGGTATCATTTGCCGGCAAAGTATGTCATGGTTTTTGGCACCGGACGACTGGCGCCTGTTTCCGGCGCCAGAAACCGGCATGAAAAATAGGCAACAGAAAATGGTCAATGGGCGACTTCACTTTTTGACTTAGACTTTCGCTGAGACTTTTGCTGAGCCTAAACTTCGGTCTAAGTACCTACTTAAGTCAAAAAGTGAAGTGATTTCGCTGAGCGAAAACATGGCAACTAACACGGATAGTTTAGTAAATTAAAACAGTCTTGTACCAAAAATAAACGCCGTAATGGCTACACAATGACGTAAGACGTTGCGTAATTACATCATTTGGGTGCACGGCGCAATTAAATAAGCAAGTCCAAGCGTAACCAATTGATTTATTTCCTGTTAGGTTTACTGGTTTTCTGCCATTTTCAATCGTTTAGTTGAACTTTGGTCTAAGTACAGACTTTAGTGTTCAGCTTTAGCTTTGGCTCAGCAAAAAGGCTCAGCGAAAGTCTAAGTCAAAAAGTGAAGTCGCCCAATGTGTCACCAACTTCACATCCTTCTATTTGTTTGATTAGGCCTAATTATTAAAAAACATTCTAGCACCATATGCAGTCTATTTGACAAATTCAAGCAAACTGACAGCATTTCCAGTGCCAATTATATATTTCTGAATGAGCATGTCTTTAGCTTCTAATTTTCACATGCACAGAATCAAAAATAGCAAATATAACATCAAGTAGTGCATAATTATTAGAAGTACGGCAACATGAGAAGCAGACCTGATAAAGGCCGTGATCTAGAAGAACGATCTCCGTTCCAGTTGTTGATGAACGGACAAGTAAATTACCGGGATGAGGGTCACAGTGAATGTATCCCTGAACGAAGATCATCTCACTGTAGACCTGACCTAACTTCCTCATCACCTGTACAGCGTATAAGCCAGTTCACGACACCGACAAAAAAAGGAAAAAATCACATACCAAATACCCAACACTCATCAACCCTCCACAGCAAAATTTTATGCGCCTTACCGGTATTTGGATGCATCTTTGGTACAAATACTAGGCCATTACCACATGTCTGCCGTAATACAGGTATAATAATTTATGGATTTTAGCGCTGGCAGCAAAACAAAATGATGACTTAACACCTGTTTGATGAAAACAGTGTCAAAATACAAGTGAATCAACACAGAATGCATTAGAGGTTAATTTAACGATATGCATAAATTCACATATACATAAATTCACATTTTACTTACTTACTTACATTCGCATTTTACTTACTTACTTACTTACTTACTTACACTAGTTTTGTGTTAAACCACACACAGCTCAGAAAGAATACAACCAGCAACAATACAATATACTGCATACTCTAGCATGATCTTACTACTTATCAGCTGCGGTTACTTAGTAATGGACCAGAGAGTGACACGGTAATGGGGAAAGCGGTAATGCCACAGTTACCGCAGTAAATGGGTAATCCCACGGTAATAGTAAAAAAACTACGGTAGTACCATGGTAGCGGTAAAAAAGTTGCGGTAGTTACCGCGGTAGCAGTAAAACAAAATTAGTTCATTTCCCGCCACATGCATCGTAAAAGTGAGCACCATTCTGGACAATAGAATCCTCATTAAGATCATGTGCGACGGACGACCACTGCGTGACGCGTGGCATAGCTTTGCAGGAGCACTGGGCACTTGTTTATCACCCGTCAAGTAATTAGTGTCAGCCACGTTAGCACACTGCACTGACTACAGCAACTGAGATCACGGATATCTGCCGACAGTTGGCTAGCATTCCTGAGATCTACTGGGAGACGGCACAGACATGCATTAATAGCTCAGGTCTGGCTGACTAGCGAAATGTGTGACTGGCGCCTCTCTGGGGCATACAGTCGTTTGTCACTGGCATAGTTTTTCTACACAGACTTCATAACGAATTAGCCCCTATAGTCTACAAGTGGTATTGTTGTTTTTTTTTTATTTTTGAAGACACTGAAAACAATGTCAATTTGCTATAGCAATATGCAGATTTTCATTAATAAAGATTATCATTAAATGATGTGAATGGTAAAGTCCTCATCTTCAGACTTCAGATTATGGAATGCAATGGGGATGGGGAAATTTCTACAGTAATAAGGATGGGGAATTTTTCATGGGGATGGGGTGGTGATGAGGAATTTCTTATGGAAACTGGATGGGGATGGGAAAAATTTGATCGGGATGGGGC
>Ga0209367_1010141_pt1 | contig 12669 bp, 6 predicted proteins | sample WorMetLIZISLAND2_FD_187412 | JGI IMG/M metagenome (GOLD analysis project Ga0209367, IMG submission 187412) | Marine gutless worms symbiont microbial communities from Max Planck institute for Marine Microbiology, Germany - Olavius geniculatus... ... | reverse complement strand
GTCTTTTTCATCTTCCATCACAGTCCAATTTAATAATATGGGCTTACTTATGGGCTTACTTAGAGCTAACAGTTGATCATGCCAAAGTTCTGTAAAGTCACTTACAGCACTGTTGTGATGTGACTTTGTCATTGACACAAATATTTATAGGTTTAGTTGACATGGTGTGCAGATTCGGTTGCAGTTGTGGGATACGGCTGGTCAGGAAAGATTTCGTAGTCTCATTCCATCGTACATCCGCGACTCTTCTGTGGCTGTGATAGTTTATGACGTCACAAGTATGATTGTTACATCTCAGTGTTTGCAGTTTTTGACATTATTTTCATAGCAATAAATTATGCTACAAAGTAGCTTGTGATTTCTGCAGCATATGTAACAAAAACCTGTATTTGTCAGACTAATGGATTAATTGTCTGGGATGTGGTCTCGGTCGAGACGTCTCGGTCTCGAGACGGTCTCGAGACGTACTAACGTCTCGTCTCATCTCGGACAAAATCCTTAGCATCTCGGTCTTGTCTTGGTCTCGGATCGATGTGTCTCTGGTCTCATCTCGATCTCGGCCCAGCAGGTCTCGTCTCGGGTCTCGGGCCATTGCGTCTCATCGAGACGTTTTGTGCAGGCGTGCGCAGTGCGTACTGTAGCTGCAGTTAGAGCGATACTAACCAGCATGACATTTGTGGCTTGGACATATTCATTTGCAGTGTTTTAACTCTTTCATTTACTTATTTATCATAAAGCATAATTATGTCATGTCAGTCTTTTTTTCGTCATAAAATGACCTGGTCGCAATGTAGATAAAGTGTATGATGTCAGAATGAATGCTCTCAGCCAAATGTAGATGACGTATAAGGCTATAATAGTCTGTAGTTTACTAATTTCAGTTGCTTGCAAATTGCGATAAACATGATGGCTCATATATACAGCATTGCAGTTACAATTCTTTAGTGTGCAAGTCATTAATTATTCAGTGATAATTGTCACAATAAAGTGCAAAAACCCGCAATATCACAAATAAAAAGTGCTTACCATGGTGCGAGTTAATTAATCCGTAAAATTTTTTTTGTTGTCAATGCGTTTTACCATATGTCACGGAAAACATCTCGTTTGAGACGTTGAAGCTTACGAGACTCTGCAGCGTCTCGGTCTCGTCTTGGTCTTGGCTCAGAAGGTCTCGTGCAAATCCCCCATTAATTGTAACTGTTAATAGTGGATGTGTATCTTACATCAGAGTATGTATACCTGAACTTAAAGTCTTAATTGGTTGATTTGATCTAGAGGCTGCACTGGCCTGCTCATCACTATTCTAGATTACCGTGAAGTGCAGAATAAACTCTATGAACTTTTTGCATTGCTTTGCTGTGATGACAAAAGCTATAATAGTTTAACAGATTATTATTACTAATTACTATGGCTTATTAGCCCAACAGTTGTATTCTTTTTCTAAGAGAAAAAGATCAAACTGTCTTTTTCATGTTTGTGAAAGTTTGTATTTTGCAAGTGTTAACAGTTCCTAAATGTTATAGTTATACCGTTACCGAGGTAAATTCAACATCTGTTACTTGTGTTTGTTTGTTATATCTGGCTTTTTTGAGTTTTCTTTTCCAGTCAGCTTTGTTGTTTGCTAGGTATATCTTTCGTCATGGTGTAATATGTGATTTGAGTTTGGTGAGCCTTGTGAACTCTTGACTTCATTTGGACATGCTTGTTTCATGGCTGAGATTGACGGCATATTCTGCCTGGGACATGCATGTGAGATAAATCAGTGTGAGATGCTTTCAGTCATCATGCTTGACTGGAATGGGTGGCTAATAACACTGGAGATGCTGTGGTGAGAGATAGGAGGATGAAGAAATGAGTGATGTAATTGATGTTGCTAGGTAATGTGTTGAGTTGGTGTGCTGTGTGTTAGATGCGACGTCGTTTCATCAGACGTCGAAGTGGATTGATGATGTGCGAACAGAGCGTGGCAATGACGTCATCATAGTGCTTGTTGGTAACAAAACAGATCTCTCCGATAAACGGTGAGTACTGGCAAATCTCTGCTTGACACTTGTTGTAATTGTGTACTGCAGTGGAATGAACAGTTTGTCGACTTTGTTGTGTTGATGCCTGGAAATATATTAGCAAAAATTGGGTTTCATGAGAGAACACTGTGTTGCTCTACTTATTAATGCACAATATAAATTAAAAATTGACAACTGTAGTATAGTATACCTACTAACTATAGTTGGTGCTGATTACTAACTGTGGAATTGCCTGTAAGTAAGTAAGTAAGTAAGAGCACTTCTAACCAGTGCAGTTAAATTTAAAAAATACAAAGTGTTGCAGTCTCAGTCTGAGTTGCTTTTATACCTTGTACACAGTAGAGGTTGCTATAATTTCTTGTACTGTGATGAATGGCCAAGTTGTTTGCGATAGTGGTCGTGATGTCTCACAGGACTTATGTTATTTTGTGCTGTGCAAGGCTGCGTTCATTGTCAAGGCTGACATATCTCAGTGGTCTCCACTCTTCAGTTTACTTTTGCTGCCTTGTGATATGTGCAGTGTCACTTGCTGTTGTGTGATACTGAGTTTCATGAAACTGTTTCTAGGCAAGTGTCATTTGACGAAGGCGATCGCAAAGCAAAAGAACTAAGTGTCTTGTTTGTTGAGACAAGTGCAAAAACTGGCTATAACATTAAACAGGTGTGTATTTGAATTGCAGCATTTGTTTTGCCGTAAAATTTGCTACTTTTATTTTATTGCGCGGCAAAATGTAGATCGATTTTTAGCCGACCATACCGTCACACGGTATAATGTGTCATCTGTTTGTGTGTCATCTCTGTTTGTAGCATTTTGTGTTGTGGCTTAACAGTACTTCATAGGCGGTTGGATATGGTACCATTGGATAGGGCAATGACGAGTTTCTATAGATTGTCAATAGTAACCATGTCTCTATCTACAGTGGTTAGGCTGCAGTTTGCAATGTAAAGTGTCTGCTTGCATGCATGTTCATGAAAACAGTTGAAATCTTACTTATTTACTAATACCTGAAGTAGTACTACGATCTCGAATCTCGATATCAAATAAGTAAATAAAACATTAAATGCAGTGATAGGCATATGGCAATAGGCAAAGTACAGTTGGCCTTCTGTATTCATAGTTGGGCACTAGTACTATTTCTTTCTTTGTTCCATTCAGTGCTGACTTACTGCTGGGAGCTACATTCTATTTACTAACTTTTCTTACATCTGATGCTGTACTACTTTACAAAATTGAAGTTTTTAATTACACATGCAGAAGTTATTTAATAAGTTATTTATTTAATTCATCAGTAGTGTAATGTCATTCATTAATAGTATGCATCTACCACATATGGTAATGTTTTGTTCATGTGTTTATGTGCAGCTATTAAAACTTTTCACAGCATGTTTCAAAAATATTTGCTGTACTATACGTGTATTAAGTAATGTATTCAGTGACATGTTGTCTGTTGCTGCTGTTTTGTCGTTTTGCATGCACTGTCATAATATAGTATTGATTCTTATGTTGTAATGGCATTATTGGTCAGGAAAAATATGTAAGCTAAAAAATAAGTTTATTAAACCAAAATATGTGTTTTTTTATCATCATTTTCTGAGGCTGTGCAACATAGATGTTACTTTTTGAGGTTTACCTGTGGTACATTTTTCATCTTTGACATTTTTCCTTCTTTTTCTTTTTATTGAGAGATTGGACCTGCATTATCATGTGACTTGTATTGCTATTTTTTATGTATGAGAAATTGACTTAAATGGACACTCTGAAAGTAATGCTCTAGATTCAATTTAGCCCAAAACTGCAGTTAATCGTTGTGTTGCTACAGATTACATCAAGATATTGTGCTAGTATATACACTGTACTGTATGTGTGTTATGCAGCTGTTTCGACGGTCTGCTGCAGCCCTTCCGGGCATGGACTCCCGAGACAAACCAGAGTCCGGCGAAGGTTTTTGAGTTCACATTTTGTCATAATGTTGTTAGATGTTATTGTTTACTGGAAATGTTTTTTTTTATTTTAGTTTATAAGCACTTCACCATATTTTTGCTACAGTCTCAGCTATTTGCTCTAGTCGAGTACAAGTACCTTGTTTGTTTTTTTATCACCATTATGATTTTAATCATTGTGCATTGTACGTACACAGTAAAGTGGGTTGTACCTCTCTAAAGGATTTTTCCTTCAAGGCCACTGAGCCTATAGGTGGATGGACCACTAACTTTGTGACACAGCCAGTGCGACACCAGACCAATTTTATTTTCCTAGCTGCAGAGCATACCAAATTATACTGTTTGTTGACAGAGGCACATGAGTGTAAACAACTTGCCCAGAGTTGCTACATGGTTGTGGACCAGGCAGTAGTCGAACTTGCGACCTTTTGGTCATGAATCCAATGCTCCAACCATGGAGCCACTGAGCCACCCAATACATATACAGTACAAAATACAAAAGTTTGTATTTTTGTATATATGCTTGTAGCTATGAAATTTAGTGGCATTTTGCTGCATTGAAACTAGAAATTGAAAGTAGAAATTTGGGGCAGAGCCCAATGTGAGTCTCCTCAGTGCCGTAAGTTTGATTGGGGGAAAATTTAGGCCCTTGAAACTCCCCTGGTCGCAAAGTCAGATGGCCCGAGCTCAAATGCGTTAGCATACACGGAACACACAGTGTTGACTTAGGGTGGGTAAACTTTAGACAGCTAACCGTTGTTGTTAGTGGACCAAAGTTCACCAAATTTTTTTGGTTTAAAGTGGGAGGGAGGGATCATAGCTGATGACATCGTTTACCACTTGTCGACATCTTAGTTCATTCCGGAGATATTCACACTCAAAGTCGAAAGTTGTCCTAAATCACACCAAATTATCGGGGACTGTAGAAAATCACGGCAAAAAGACACGGCAACTTTTGTGAAAATTGCAAAAGTTACGGCAAAGACACAACATCAAATCACGGGCCCCAAGACCATTATACAGTCTATAGAACTCAACGTCTAGCATTGACAATCATCATTACATGCAGTGGAAGGTTTTCAGATGAAAAATTTTGTCGCTGTGGAACACTAAAATACATATTTCTATGATGATGTCATGCTCACATATTGTGCCAGAAAGTGACAAAGCACCCGGACTTCGGTAGCAGAGGCAGTAATAAATATTTTTTGCATTAAAATCACATGATAAATTTCAACTTATGCTGATTAAAAAGCAGAAATTTTTGTTAAAAAGTGCAAAATCACTGCATTTTGGCTAAGAACATGGCAAAATATGGCATTTTAGCAAAATCGCGGCATTCGATGAAAATCTCGGCTTCCATGATTTTCGTGTTTCCGTGATTTTCTACTGTGCCTACAAATTGTGGATGTTTTTGCTCTCCCAAATTATGAGGGGGCGATGCTTCCCCGAAAAGTTGTACCCACATCATCACCTTATCCTAGCGCCACATCACGTGGAAGTTTCGTTAGGCTACTCTTTCTGGCTTCAAAGTTATTGCAGCTAATATGCTGAATTTTAAGCCAATTTTTGGCACTCCATTGTAAAAACATGTAGGGGGGACCTCCATCCTCGATGGGATGTGCGCTGGCAAGACTTGGCTATTCTGTAGTGCATGTAGGGATGCAGCACCCCTTAAGGTTGAAATATGGTTTTTTCGAAAAAGTTGATTACGGTGGGTATGATTTGACCTTCTGATCCTCATAATTATTGGAGCAAAGTTCACCAATCTATTTTTCGTTGAACGCGGGAGAAATTGCAGTTGATCACATACTTGTCTGATTGTGAATATCTTCATCCATTCCAGGGATATTCACAGTTGAGGTTTGAAGTCATCCATAATCGCGTCAAATTTTGTATGTCTTAGTCCCTACAGTTTTTTGGGAGACCTCCTCAAATTTTTGGACCTGCATTATAACATTCAGCTTGCTGTCAATAATGTGGCAAAGTTTCACAGCGATGGCTAAGGCTCCTTGGAGATCTACCGTTTTGTGGCAGACTGATAAACTTGCTTGCTTGCTATCGATTGCTCACAGTAGCAGTGATGCTTGACATAGCCCTTGTATCTATCTGTATTGTGCAGTGATCGAGTTGAAGCCTATGGAAGCAGCACCAATGTATCGGCCTCCAGACAGCAGCTGTTCCGCGTGCTGACTTTAACTAACTATCATCATCTTAGTCATATTTCATTATGGTCACTCAGCGTCTGTTGTTGCTGCAAGTCAATGTCTTTGAGTCGTTCATTGCTCGTGTGCTGCTTGTATGATCTGTGAATTGGCTATTTTGCCCATCAGTCAGCTGTGAATCGTTTCAGTATTGTTCAATCCTTGCATCCCAGTAACTGAATGAACAGCGCGTTCAAGTGATATTTTCAGAGACTGTCTGATGATGTTTAAACACCAACTCTAAGTTTAAGTGGTCTGTAGCGGCAGCTGTGTCATAATGCTGACTTGGTGGCTATTTGTCTTAACGATTTGTTTGCACTTACAGATACAGTGTACATGCTGTCATTAAGTCGTTGCCATTTATAATTGTGATAATGATTGTACATATTATACTTTTGCCTTGACTTCATGGTAAGACAAATTAGCCTGTCAAGGTTTCTTGGATCAAAGGGCATCCGTATTGTAAAAAAAGTGAGAACCTTTGGCTAACATGAATTATTTCCTGAAAAATAACCTGGTTGACCAATAGGCAAAAACTGAAGTTTTTCCAGTGGTAAAAAAGCAGAGGTGAGGAACAGTTATTTTGTTAGTCAGTTTAAAATTGTTATGTCACAATTACAATAAAATGCAAATTGATGTTTTTTTATTGTACATTTATTACATCAGAAGCTTCTGCTTTTGGTGTGGATGTCACATGACCAGAATGGTGACAGTTTAATACTGACGTTGCTGTGGGAGTCTAGAAGTGGCTGTAAAAGTTTTTTCTCAGGTTAAATGCAGCAGGTTTAACACATCAGTAGGACAGACACCTCGTTCCATTTATAGTAGTCAAAAATTTGAAATGTAATCATTTTCACTCGATCTTATTTCTTCAGTTACTGTTTTCTGCATCAGCTTGTAAGTGGTTGCAATGGAAACAACTTGTGGTGATACCCCATCTTCAAGCTAGTTATATAACTGAAGACTGAAGATTCGTTGTTGTTGATTATACCAGAATTTGATAATATCAGTCTACGTCTGTTGATGAGTCATTTGAAAACATTGAACACATCGTTCATGCTCTTCTGGGTATGAACGCCATTGTAACAGTTTTTTGGGCCACAGAGTATAAGAAGGTGTGTATTATGTGAATAATTAAATGCTGAAGAATGCCAGGTAATAATGCAGTTTCATTTTTGCAATTACATGTACATCGCTGAGTGTGCTTATTTTCAAAGGCATTGTGATAGGTTTTAATGTGTATGTTAGATGTTGTGAGTTTACATACATACTGAAATGTTCAGTTGGTTATTATTGTAAAATGTCCTTGTGTTTCATGTATGATCATCAATTTGTGATATGAGTAGTGTTTTTTCCAGATTTTAGTAGATTCTGGCTCGCAGCATATCATAAAGAACATTAGCTGACGATGCAGTATTGATATATGGTGTGGTCTGTTATTAGGTGAAAATTTTCTTGTGTTGTGTGACCATTTGGTGGTTATCTGTAAGTGAGTGAGTGAGTGAGTAGGGTTTAACATCCCGCCCGACACAGTATAGGTCATTTCGGGGACGACCTTTGCAGGCAAAATTGCACATACATGTACACATAATAACGGAACAAAAAGTTTAACCTTTACAGAAAGTTTAACCTTTATGAAACACAAAGCGCAAAAAAACGAAGGAAACCAAAAATGGTAAGAGCTGCCAATTATAATTGTGCATATGTGTTGAAAATGGCAGTTCTAATAATCTTCCCTGTTTTCCTCCAGACAGTCGTCAGTCTCGTAATGCTGTCTATTGGTAAGCTTATGACATGAATGTTCAATAGAATATGTGCAACTGCATACTGGTGTTCAGCTGCAGCCATCTGTAAAAGTAAAGAAGTAACCATTTCTGACATTTAGCCGCATATTTTATGTAAAAGTGAATTTTTTATTACTGATGCTTATACTGTCAAGGGCGATCTTATAATTTTTCTATATCGGTAACATTTTTGTCAGAAACGAATGATAGGCTACTGATTTTGATATAACGGACTAAGAGCAGGTACGGCTATACTGCATTGGGCACCAAAACCGACCACATGTTGCATGTGTATGCGTTTTACTAGCGTTGAATTTTTCATCAGGTCTGCTGATGGGTTTTTGCGAAATTAAAATTACATTTGCTATAACTGCCCATTTGAATGATTATTCTAATCCGTTATGGGATTCGTTTTAAAATGTGCTTGTTTGAATATCATTACAGTGATTACTTATGCCTTGAAACTGAAGGCAACAAATGTGAATCTGTTTTTGTGATGTAGTACTTGTCCTACGCGTGAGAAGTGGTTCATATTAATTAATTATGGAAATCTGGAAAATAAGCGGTTGGTAGACATGTTGTTGTTGTTACGCTGAATTTAACTTAAAGGTGTCTTACAAGGTAGCTTTATCTTGGGATTAATTCAGTAATGTGTATTATGTCATGATTGTTGATGGTGATGGTATAAGTCGTGAAATATGATTGTTATTACAGTATTTAATCACTTTTTCAGCGACTGCTTACAATTTCGTTTACATCGGATGCAGCTGTTTTTGAAGCATTTTAAATTTTGTTTGAATATATTTGTGTAAATTTTATTAGTCATGCAGTGTATATTTATTGCATTTTTTTATTTGCGTTTATATTAAATTGCATTTGCTTTTAGTGAATGCGCATGACTTTGACAGACGTGTTATTTGTTTTTTTTGTGAACTGACACAATGACACTCTTTCGAGTTGTGAAATTTGGGAGTTGATCTCAGCACAAAATTCTGACATCAGTCATCTTGTGCTGGCTGCAGGTGACACTGCAATTTTTTTTGCTATTTAGCACTGTACTTATAGAACCATCTTGAGTATACTTATATTTTTTTTCTGTTCGTAATGTAATTTCAAAATTTTCTACTGAGATAACTGCAACACAGAAGTGATTACTTAATCTCCGTCGTTCGCTATGTACATTCACTTATGGCGGAGATTAATAACCAAAAGTAAAACGGAAAATAATGACACTATTAGAAAACTAAAAATACTACATAAGAACGAAAATCACATCCATATGACACGTACTGTTCACGCATTGAGGAGGGCAGCTTGTTGCACGCCCCAGCTAGCGGAGAGACCGGGCGGGGCTAGTTGGCTACTATCGATTAGTGGTTAATCTAATCCGTGGCTGACGGAGACCTAGCCTTGTGGCCCACTGCTAGTCCATCATTATCACTTGTCAGTATGCAAGGCGTGCATGGCGCTGCCAGTGGGTGTGCAATGTAGGCCGAATCTGTCGTGGATTCAAATCCGCATCAATCTGCGCTTTGAAGATGGTGAATAGTCAATAGACTTAATGTTGAGAAGAAAATGTTGCAGAGGCTGAGAGGTGGACTACAACTCTGGCTAACCGTTTGACCTTTCTGAGCTCAACATTGACTTATCAGTTAGACTAGTGGTTTTTGACCTCGACGCGAGCTGTCCTCGAGGTGCATGGTCTTTCAAAGACAATTTTCGTGGATCACATTCCTGCAGTGCACGGGGACAGACAGGCGGACGGACGGGCAAGATCCGTAATGCGGCCTATTAGGACGTCCGCAAAAAAGGTCAGCGGAGCAGCTGACAGTTTCTACAGGGTGGGCCAAAAAACCGGACCTGTTTTAGCGTTGATAACTCAGCAACGGTTATTGGTAGAAAGACGTGTGATACGTGAAAAGTTTCAGAATGCTGTAAAGAATAAAAGACAAATTTGGATAGTGAAGCATCCAAATATTCTTTGTCTAATTTGCATAAATATTCGTCACCCCCGAAATTCTGCCAAACTTGACTGTAACACATATTTAACATGCATATTTGAGCTTTTAAAACTGAGCGATGTTTATTGATGGAAAGGCGCGTAATATGCCAATAGTTTCAACATTGTGTACAAAAGAAGTGTACAACTTGCATGTTTCAGCATTTAAATATTTTTGCCTGATTTACACAAATCTGCCTCACCCCTTAAATCATGCTAAATTGGCGGTAACGCATGAATTCAAGTTGATTTTCATTCAACATACAGAGAAATATCAACAATCACACACGTTAAGTTTAGATAAAATTCGACATAGACAGTTGCCCAGCTTTTGCATTCATTACCGTCATCTGTCCTTTTAAACAGCTGATCGATCGCTGAAGTCAATGTGTTCAGGATCAGCTGAGCATTCAATTAGCACACGTTTTAGCTGATCAGTTACTGAAATTTTGTGGCCATGCTATCTGTTGCAATGCCCCCACACTAAATAATTCACAGAATTTAAATCTGAGCTTTTTGGCAGTGAGTTTTTGAGTTCAGTGAACTCGGGCACATGGGAGTGCAGGCAAATGCCTAATTTCAGGGGTAATGAAGATTTATGCAGATTAGGCAAAGAATAATAATGATTTGCTATGCAAGTTTGGCCCTTTTTGTTTACAACATTCTAAAATTTTTGACATCACAGCCATCGCTGAGTTATCAATGCTCAGGCAGGTCCGGTTTTTTGGCCGACCCTGTAGAATAGACTAGTTGAGACTGCACCGCAGACATGCATAACTACAATAACTCGTACGTGATATGCCAGCAGATTCTGTTAGCATGCCTTTTGTGTCGAAGCGTCAGCCAAGTTGGCAGTCGACACGAAAGACGTGAAACCTGCGGGATATGACAGAGATTCCATGCTCAGTCAGTAGTGGTCTAACAGCGGACCGGATTATTAGTAGGTTGCCGCTGCGGCGGCTGGTGCGTTCTGCGGACAGGCTGATCTGTCGCCCGCGGCTCCGCCGTGCTGCTGCTGCAGCTGCAGTGGGCGTGTCCTCGGCATTGGCTTTAACTTTTGCCAAGGATGCTTTCGGTTATCGGCTGTTCTGTTTATTGAATTGTTGATGGCAAAGACCTACGATTATCTGTTCAAGCTGTTGCTGATTGGGGACTCTGGCGTTGGCAAAACGTGCATACTGTTTCGGTTTTCCGAGGATGCGTTTAATTCGACGTTCATATCGACTATAGGTACGATAAACTGATGTTGCCTGCCGGTAGAGATGCTGATGGACCGCACTGTGAGCATTAAGGAAGTAATCACCTGCCAAAAAACGTTCATAAATGCATTTTACTGGGCACCTTATCTTAGCCCACCTAAATTTGTCACATCTAACTGGTGTTTGTTAAAAGAGTGATTAGCAGTGTGTTAAAATGTCAGAACGTTTCACTCAAGTTGGTAGAGAGCCTGAACTCAGTATGATTGCAGTTTGTTATATCTCGAGAGTAGAAAGTTTGTGGTGAAAAGCTGTGCCTCCACTACTGTCGGTTTATTTGGTAGAGTGGCATTTTATTTTGTGGTGTTCAAGGTTTTTTTTGCAGGTTTACTTTGTCAGTTAGTCAGAACACATTTTCCAGCATCGTCACTGTTTTTTGCATTGGAATGTTGTTCAGGAATTGATTTCAAGATCAGAACTATTGACTTGGATGGGAAGAAAGTGAAGCTGCAAATATGGTTCGCATGTTACAACCTATTGTAAAAGAATATACTGCAAGAATTTAATATATATATGTATGTAATTTATTTGTAAATAATTTTTTTTTGTGTTCTTGAGCACCTGGTTGTTACAAACTGTTAATTCTGCTGCTAGTCATCAATTCTGTGGTGGATAATTTTAGTTGATTTTAACTATTATGCTGTGTGCATTTTTAAATCAGTTATCTTTGCTAAAACCAACACGAAAAATGTAGTTGCGAGTGTGTTTAGTTACCAGCTTCCTGGTTGATATCTTCTCAGCCTCCTGATCAACAGGCACAGTGAAATTTTTTGGCCTGAGAAATTTAGTTGGAATTTTGTAAGAGCAAATTGAAATTGTTAAAAGTTGGAAAAAATTATAATCTTATCAATTAGATTAATGTCACATCACTACCAGTGCTAATGATACTGTTTTTAGGGACACAGCTGGACAAGAACGTTTTCGTACCATCACTACTGCCTACTATCGTGGAGCAATGGTATGTCTGTGAAGTCTTCAATTTAAATGGTATTGCTTTTCAAGGTCATCAAACTTGAAATTGGGTTCAATTTAGCGGGTCTTGGTGACCGTGATGGTCGTTTTTTAAATGTATATCCAGCAAAGCAAAGCAAATTTGTTGCAGTTGTACTGAAGTTCATGCCAATGGGTATTGAGATAATTATGTGTCATTTATTATTTTTTTTGTTATTATATCATTTACATTTAGTTATGAACTTCTTTAAAGGTCTGTGGTCACCAAAATTAACATATACATTTTATCCATTTTCCTGAAAGTGCAGAATTTTATGATAACTTTGACAGTAATATCAGCTTCCAGCGTTCTGTCAACATGGAAAAATTTACCTTTGAAGTCGACGATCTACGAAAACGACGTAGAAAACGTACCGCCATGATGACCTGCGGTGATGTCATGAGTTTAGCCTATAGACGTCATGAATTAATATTCATGACGTCTGTAGGCTATGGCCTAGCCTAGAATGA
>Ga0209367_1010140_pt1 | contig 12669 bp, 9 predicted proteins | sample WorMetLIZISLAND2_FD_187412 | JGI IMG/M metagenome (GOLD analysis project Ga0209367, IMG submission 187412) | Marine gutless worms symbiont microbial communities from Max Planck institute for Marine Microbiology, Germany - Olavius geniculatus... ... | reverse complement strand
GCATTCAATGGCCCATCCCGAAAACCCCTATAGGCGCAAAAATCTCCCAAAAATCTCCTACGCAAGCCGAGTTATAGCCCATTTTGTCCCAAATTTCGTTGCCATGGCAATGGGGGTCGGTCGGGGGAAAATGCAATTGGCAGCATTCGATGGCCCATCCCCGAAAACCCCCCTATAGGTGCAAAAATCTCTTACGCCAGCCAAGTTATAGCCAATTTTGTCCCAAATTTCGTTGCCATGGCAACCAGGGAGGGTCCGGGGTAAAATTAAATGACACCGTTAGACTCGCCATCCCCGAAAACCATACCATAGAACCAAAAATTACGACTCTATCTTATACACAGCCAAAGTTATGACCATTTAAATAATTGCTTAATTTTCCCCATAGGCGCCATTGTAATTTTTTCGATTTTTGCGAATAAATACGTTAAACATTAATTTCAAATTTTTTAACCCCCAAAAGGCACATCCTTGTGCAAGACCGCGTCGTTTGAGCCATCGCGCGCAAAAGTCCGCCGAAGGGTCTGACCTGTAGGTGAGTTTCTGACAAAAAGGTATATGGATAGCTATAAAAATTTTTGCGTATATTTCACCCATTTGCCGGGAAGCCTCCCTTGGAGGGATTTGCATAAAATTTTGCGTGACGGGTTCCCTTGCCGACGTAATCAACCACACCAAATTTTATTTTAATCTGGCCAGGGGTTTTGATTCTGTGGGGGGTCGAATTTTTGGCTTTCCCATAAGAAAGAGAAGTCACCGTTAACACAGGGCTTGAACTACCGTTCAGCCTGTGATATTATTTTCATCAAAGTCTTATCACTTATTCCATTTACAGTGTGAGATGGCAAATGACTGATTTCACTACGGCATAATAAATTCGATCCGGTTTTATCATTAATATTTGGCTTAGTTTGTTGTGTCACGTAACTGTCAATTATGTTTGTCACGTTCTACACAATGTTGAATGTCGAGAAGCCGCGCGGTACAGATCCGCTTATAGCTATACACGGTGTTTCATAACAAGGACCTGTTTTGTTTTTTTTCCTTAGTTTACTCAAATGATGATCAATTTACACAAAATGTGTACCAATTGTAGCTGAAAAAAAATACTGATTCAAAATATTGCAACACAATGTGGCAGTTGATTAAATATTTTTTGTTAGTCGTGACGTAATGCTGACGTCATAATGTGTCGTGAGTACAAACTTGCTTGTCTCAACTGGTGCTCTCAGTTGCTGTCCTGCTTCGATGGTGAAATTAATCTGGTTCGCTAATGACAAACGTTCACCATGTCAGCACTAAGCAACATGGGGACTTGAAATCAGGCGTCTTGCGATCCAAAACGCAACCATTTTGCAAGCTCGATATGCTAGTGCACTGTCTTGCTCCAACGCGTAAAAGTCCAACTATCCCCACAGACACGTAAATGCGATTGCTTTGCACGTTGTTGTGTAAAACTTCACAAATTTATCATGAATGAACCAGATTTTTCACCATCGGAGCACAGTAGCAACTGCCAGCACCAATTGAGACTATCAAGCTTGTACCCGTGACACATTATGATGTCAGCGTAACGTCACAACTAACAAAGAATATTTAATTAACTGCCATATTTTGTTTCAATATTTTGAACTAGTATTTCTTCAGCTACAACCGGTACAAATTTTGTGCAAATTGATCATCAGTTGAGTGAATTATGAAAAAAACAAAAAGGGGTCCTTTTTATGAAACACCGTGCACATTTATCCATAGCGTGGTCTGTCTGTCGTTTTTCTGCTCCCTGTTTAAACCGTGCGACGGATTTAGGTGTTACTTGGCAGATACACTTGTGGCCCTTGTTCGGTTTAATGACACATTTTGTCGGATGGTGTCTCCGAACCTTCACAGGGAGCAGAAATTTGGAAGAGTCGAACCTGCAGCCAAAACATGCAATTGCATCCAACGTGCGAAAGAGGATGATTTGTGATTCGCCAGCTGGTAGCATTGATTTTCGATTCCGCCTTTTACCAAACTACTATAGTCGGTGTTATTTGTCACGACATCTATCGCCAATCGTCACGCATCCTTTACTTGTTGAACTGCTGCTGTTGCTGCCGCTGCTGTAGCTGTCGTTGATAATTTATGGATCGTTCTGTACTGGACTGCGTTTAGATCTCCGTGAGCTGGGCGGCGGTGGACGAGTCACGTGACGTGTGACGTCATCGTGCCTCCGTGACGTCATTATGTCGTCGGTGAAGGTCGCGGTGCGAGTGCGACCGTTCAACAGTCGCGAGTTGACGCGGGAATGCGACTGCATCATTGCAATGACCGACGACACCACCTGTATGTAGCGCAGCAGAAAAAACTCCGCCTAAATCCGAAGCGCTACAACTTTTTTAATTTTGGGTGTAGAAACCGTGAAAAGAAACAGTAGAAAAGTATATTTATTTTTTATTCACTTAGAACTTTTGCATCGTGTGAAAAGTACTGATACCTTTTTATTTCAAAACATTTATCCGAAAAACCTCTCTTTTGTCATTAACGGCGCTATGTCCGTTAAAAACGTACGCCGTTTCTGTTAACATTTTGCTCGCAGGAATTTAACCGCAGCAACAAAAATTAATATGACTTATTTTTGAGTAAGTCTGTTCTGTTACAGTAGGCCTATATTTGCTTTATTGTGGCTGGGAAAAAGTTATAGCGCTTCGAAAATTAGCAAGATTGTTTTTGGCGCACTGTGTACAACAATTACTTAAGCCCAAACTCCAGTACTGCGACTTGTTGTGGATCTGTTGTACAGTTTGTTGTACAAAAATCTACAACTAACTGAAGTGACATGTCATGTAAGTGGAGTTTGACTGTTTCAGTTATCCGACGTGTCACAGCGCAAGTATCGCTGAAATTCCCGTCTGGTGAGACATTCACATTCTGCGTTCGTCGATCTGACGCGTCAATATTTTATACTCGTCTCAATTGCACTTATTGCCCTGCTGCTATTAGTTTTGTTATTAATGTTCTGCTGCTGCATGCTTAGGCTTAATTACCTGCGTTTATCTAAACCAACATTTCTGTATAGACTATTCCACAGTTTGGTCACAACCTCGCACCCACACCATAATATGACGCATATCACTTTATGGAAAACCCGTCGCAGAGTTACGGAGCGTCACCTGCTATATGACGCAGTGTTACCTGCTACGCGACACAGGTGAACAAATTATACCGACCACTTCCTCATAGAAATGAGAATGTTGCCGAAAAAGTCCGCTGGTATGAAGCAACAGCAACGTTTGCATGGAGTCAATGACTGCTGCGTTTCGACGTTTCACTAGTGGACCAAGCAAATATTGAGCGTACAGAGTCGCTGTGGTCTACATGCGTGAGGCGATGTACGTGTTATTGATTGTCAACCGCGTGTGGCGACGCAACATGTGCATCAACGAATGAATGAATGAATGTGTGGACTTGGCTGTGGCCACTGCATCCAGGCACGCATTTACATGTAGACATGTAACGTGGAGTCGGGCGTTAATTTTTGATGTGCATTTTCAAAGGTAATTGTCGCTCAAAATACACTGCGTTTGTGGTGTCGCAGTTTTGGAAGATACAGCTGCAAATACGCCCCTATGTTCGAACACTATTTGTGCTTGTCGTGTCCATTCTTGCATCCATTTGGGACAAAACTTATACTGCACTCCAATGGGGTCTAGACGCAAGAGCCCCCTGCTGCGAAGTGTGAACGAAAATGTCTCTTATCGCGCGCTGTCACTGGTGTTATTCGCTCGGACTAAACATCGATCAGGACCGACTTGAGTACTTCGGTCAGGACAGTGCCTCTGGGTGCGGAAACGGATGCAAATGTGCACGGATCTGTGAGTCGCGTCGCGTGCCTACGGATTATGTAGATCAGATAAGTCTGTCCGACTGCATTCATGCGCTGCGGACAGAAACTCAATTAGCATTCGACTTGTTTGCCGCACGCACAGCACCAATATTGTCGTTTTTTGCTTTTTGTGTTTTATTACGTTGCCTGCAGTTTTTCATCCAGTTATATTTTTAGTACGGTTGATGGCATATTAACCATGGACAAGTCAGCTGACAATAGCCGCATCAATCTGAGCATGTTATTTTGAGGGAAGAGAAGTCGTACGAGCCATGGGTACGAGTCGTACCCATGGCTCTTCGACGGTAATGTTGCATAGGGCGTCGCGAGTTTCATCGGCTTTTTATAATGGTCACATACAGCGCTATCTATAACACACGGGGTGGCTGATCTGCAATAAAAACTTTAACTGGGAGTTACGAATTTCAAATATCTTTTTTCCACGGGGGTCCGAGGTTTATGTCTAGTGTCGTAGGCAGTGTTATCTGGGGCCACACGAATGTCGTTTCCAAATGGCATCTTATTTCGTCCAGCGACTTTAGCAGCGTGCTTGAGTGTGACAAACTGAGAGACGGGCAGGTATCCGGAGACCTTTCGTTCATTGGCATATAGAAGAACCTGTTATTTTTTGCCCTATTTGCTTTGAGACGACAGACGTTATTCTATACGTCATCTTCATATGCTCAATATCTTAGTTCCGAGTCCTGACCGTCATCGTATACACGGTGTTTCATGAAAAGGCACCCTTTTTCTTTCTTTCATAATTCAGTCAAATGATGATCAATTTGCACGAAATTTTTATCAGGTGTAGCAAAGGAAATAATAATTCAAACTGTTTGGACAACATATGGCTGTTAGTTAAATATTCTTTGCTAGTCGTAACGTAATGCTGACGTCATAGTGTGCCGCGAGTACAAACTGGCTTGTTGCAACCGGTGCTGACAGACTTGCTGAATAGCTGCCCTTCATCGATGGCGAACTTTATCTGGTTCATTGATGACAAAATGTTGAAGTTTTAACATTTTAGCCACAAAAATGTTCAAAACGGTCACTTTCACACACTTGTAGGGATAGCTTAACTTTTACACCTTCCAGCAAGACAGCGCACCAGCGCGCGCCCCTTGCGAGATGGTTGAATTTTTGAATTGCGAGACGCCTGATTTTATGCCCCCGTGTTGCTTAGTGCTGGTACACAATATAGGTCATTTCGGGGACGGTTTTTCCAGGCATTGCACACACAAATAATAATGGAACAGAAAGTTTAATCTTTACAGAGAAACCTAATATGAAATATGAAACACAGAAACGAGTAAACGACTGAAACCTAAAATTGTAAGAGTAATGGCAGTTCTAATAATCTTTCCTGTTATCTTCCAGACAACCATCAATTTCATATAGTCCGAGCTACGCACAAATGGTACAATAGTGATACCTTGTTTTTCAACATATATAATGTTTTTTATGGATTCTAGTCAATTTGGGGGTGATGATTTTAAATCCGATGTATGCCAAATTTAAATGTTAGGCATTTTTTTTATTTCACAAAAAGTTTTCTAAAAATCAAGAAAATGCGGGTTTTCGCTAATAGCGTCAAAACTATTGCATTTAGACCTCATATACACTGTGTCTAAAAAAACATCCCCGACATTTTCGGCTGTACCTTGAAAACCAATTATCAGATTTTAATAGTTTTTGGTACAAATATTTCCGACACAACTTGCCATCAAAAAACCGTTTAGCTTTCCACCTCATCCAATGTATGCTTTTGCACTATCTAGGGAAAGCAAATCAAGCGAAATATGCAATATGCGTTAAAATAAACAGAAAATTTGAAAAAAAACATCCCCACCATTATCGATCGTACCTTGAACAAAGATTAGCCGATTTTCATAATATTTTGCAGAAATATTTCTGATACAACTGGCTATTAAATAAGTGTGTTATTTTTTTACCTCACTCAACGTTTGCTTTTGCACTACCTGGGGAAAGCAGACCAGGCATGATACGTGTTAAAACGAATGGGAAAATGTCAATAAATTCCATCTGTCTTAATCGTTGGGCCCCAACAGCCGATCTATTACAAGGTTTGACTGTCTTGCAGCAGTGTGTTTACCAGATGAAGTTTAGGAATGTTTGCAAAGTCAAGAAGTGACTGGCAGAGCCTGTACTGGTCTGGAGCAGAACATTATCGATACTGCTGTCAAGTGAATGGAGAAAGCGTCTCCTTGCCTGTGTTCGCATAGTGGGCCAACGCTTCAAGCAATTTCACGGTAGGCAATTGAAAAATGGATAACTGAATAAAATGTCAGCCACAGTGTCAGAAATGTGAACAAAATGTGTTTTTACGCGTTATGTTAATTAAGCAATCATATCGCATTGGATAAAAAGTGATATTTTGCTGGTTGTGCTTTTCCCAGGTAGTGCAGAAACAAACTTTGGGTGAGGTGAGAAACTGAATTGAGTTGAGCTGTTCAGTTGTTGAGTTGTTTGATGGCAAGTTGTGTTAGAAATATTTGTACCAAACATTATCAAAATCTGATTATTGTTTTTCAAGTTACACTCAAAAATGTCGGGGATGTTTTTTTGAGACACAGTGTATGTATAGCATGTGAATATAAACTTGGGTATTGTGGTCATTTTGGTGTATTAACGATCAAACAACTGCACGTAGCGACGCTGACAGGTACACGATCATCGACCGGAAGAAAAAACACGTGACATCGTCTTGCGTGCTGCGGACAATTCTCGCGAAGAGTCTGCTGCTGACGTCACAATTACGACACAAAATAACGTTGTCTTGACGATACTCGGTGGCGCTGGCACGTGCTGTGTTTGCTGAGTGTCAACGGTCCATCAGAGTTGACCACAGACGGACTATGACAACAAACTAACCAGACCAGCTGTGGTCACTCGGGGCAGATGGGAGTTGTCCGACAGAACACCCCGTAGTACAACGCCCACAATAACCCCCCCCCCTATCATAAACCCTTTCCGCTGGTGAAACGTGTACTTTGAAAAACAGATACATGTAAAATCAGTATTGGCGCAGGTTGAGTTGTTCACAATAAGACTAGTGAAAAATATCATCCAGTAAGATATGGTAGTTTGGCATTGGGGAGGTTATTGTGTCACGAGGAAAGGGTTAAGTAAGGTTTTTCTGTAACTCAGCAGACATACAGCGTCGGCAGTCACAGACTGTGTAGTCGTGTCTGGTTAACATTTAGAAAGGATGTCAATGGAATATGAACATTTATGCGATAAAGACAAATCAGTGCACGGTTTCTCTGCGAAACCGAGTTTCCTGTTTCACTGTTACATGTACGTCGTGATTAGAGCTTTTTCTTGCAAATGTGTGCAAGGTTATTCAGGTAAAATACCATTGTATTATTTGTATATGATAATATGTGCCAAAAAAATTTTAAATGGGCCGAAGGGTAAAATGCTGTTTCAACGTGTGGCGTTGTTGAGACAAATTTGTTAGCAACTTCTGTGAAAAAATGCCAAAGAAGTTGAAAGAACACTGTCGTTACCTAAGAGCTGTGGTATCACTGCTCAGCAAAATTAATATTTTGTCTATACCATCTCATAACAGTGTTCCATTCTCCTATTGGCTGTAGGCTTGGATTGATTAGCCATTCTCGTATTTAATACAAGAAGCGGCGTCGTGGATAAAAAAGCCAGAAGGGGCAAAAAGTTGCAGTTTTCAGACAGACACTGCCGGTTTACGACAGAGGAAATTGTAGGTGCTTGATATTTTAATTCTGGCTTAATATTTCCTTAAAGCGGGGGTTTATAGCCCCCAAAATTTGCATTTTTGATTAAGAAAATTTCTCAACATTCGCTCCTTTCTCTTCTTTTCTGCCACGACGCCACTGAAGAATACGAGTTCTTTGCAAAATGCTGCTAACCACATTCACTGACGTCACAATCAGTGATAATGACGTCAGAGAGCCGAGGCTGTGACGTCATTCCATTCAGCGTGACGTCATTGACCGCGTCTCATCCCGCATCACTCGATGCCATTCAGTTGCAGCAGCAGAGCACCGTTCATCCATTACTACTAGCGTCTAGATTAATCAGATTACGAACCACCGTTCAATAACTTATTCCAACGCACTTATATGCAGCAGCGTCAGCAGCGGCAGCGGACAGTTTGTATGCATTTTAACAGATGTCCAATGCATCAGGAGATTTTGTGCCATACTTCGTGTTTACATTTTTGACGCGCTACAGCTATTCGGTAGAGCGTATATAACACGATTGTCGTCCGTCCGTTTGTTTGTCGTCGTCGTCTGTAACGGATGTATTGTAGCTAAACGGTAAGTCGTAGGGGGTCGGCGATGGTAACATAGGACATTGGCTACTTTCTATAGGCTGTCAATAGTAACCATGTCTTTGTCTGCAGCGGTTTGCAATTTTGAACAGAAAATTTCAAGCTATAAGTGGCCGTATCTCGGAAACGGTAACAGGAGGACTAAAGTTACTATTAACTAGAAAGCAATCATAGCCCGCAGGTACCTCCGCCAAGGCAAAGCTATTCGCCAGGTGGCGTCACCATCTTCGCTTTGCCAGCGGTTCCTTCATGCCCCCTTTAACCCAATGGTGACGAAAATTTCAAAGTGATCCAGAATTTAGGATTCCTGCCAGATCACGCCCAAAATTGAATTACTGATAGTTTATGCCAGGCCCGACATACACGCAAAATTTCAGGAAGATCCGCCCATAACTTTTCGAGTTATCTTGTGGACTCACAGACAAACAAAGAAACAAACACCGGCAAAAACATTACCTCTTTGGCGGAGGTAATCACCAATAGGAATTGACATACGCCCTTTCGGATGAAATGAAAATCATTGACCTTGATGACTTTGAAGGTCAGTACAGCAAGAGAAACTGTATTGAAAGTGTGTTGAAAGTGTATAGACTGTAACGCTTTTTTAGCAACAGCGGAGCTTTTTTGTTTTAGAATATTTGCCATTGCCAATGAGGTTATGTGATACCTGTTGCTTTCTTAGAATGATTAACTTACACAAAAAGTTTCTGGTGGATTTTGATAAAATTTTTAAGAGTAGGTAAGACTTGGTTTAGTTAAGAGGCGGTGGGTAATCTGTATCGGCATCTGGATTTAGGATTGGATTGAAGTTTGTGGTTGCAGACACAGAGCAATCTGTAGCAGTAGTTGTGGTAGTAGTTGTAGTAATTATTCTACTGCCAGCTTTTATTCAGCTCCAGATTACTTCAAACAGCAATAAAACTGCAAATATTTATGTAAAAAAGCTATTCAGTTTGCATACAGTGTAAGGGTGACATCGTGGTTGTAGATGTAAAACAACACAAATCACAATTTAATAATTTTAACATCACCATTACACAATGTCAGAAGAACTTTGCTGACTGTGTAATGGTAAAGTTTGAACTACTAAATTGTGATTTGTGCTGTTTTATGTCTACAACCACGACGTCACCCTTACACTGTATATAAACTGATCAGTTTTTTTTACATAAATGTTATTTATTAAACGACTAGAATTGTTATTGGTATCATTTAACGCTCTAAAAAGTTCAATTTTGACAAATTTTTGTAATCTTGAAATCTCGGAATTGGGACGTCACCAATCCCGGGATTCGGGATCCAGGGATTGCAATTGTCAACGACTCCGTTTTCGATGCGGATCTGAAAGCGTCGTAGTTTCATTGGCTTATTTCTCTAGCTGTAATTTATGCTGCTGAGCTGGCCTGGCCATCCATTGATCGCTGTCCTGTCTGACACTGCTTGGCCCGTACGGAAAAGGATTATGTGTCTCTGTGGTCGGGACAACTGTCACAAAGTCTCGCCTCGAATCAAATGTATCGCGCCACCACGCCAACTCAACTCAATTATACACGCTCACCAACGACTGCCAGTCTGTCTGTCTGTCGGTTTGGTGGCATTTTGCGCCATGCTAACACCAACCGCATGTCTGTCCTGCATAAAAAGCAACCGGTGTTACAGATGGCTCGCGACTGCTAAAAGCGACCCTTATTCTCAGACACCGCGTTTGTGGTTGTCCGCGTCTTTAAGGCTGTCTGCTGTAGGGTTGTTAGCAATACTGGCTAAAAATATCACGGCTTGTGCGGTAGCAACAAGCAGTTGTATAAGCGATGTGCCAAGTCAATGGGAAGGCCAAAATTTCGACCCCCACTGCTCCCACATTTTTCAAGCGATTTTAATGAAACTCAAAACCAAGAAAGATATCCGGGATACGACCCCACATGCAAAATTTGGTTGATGTGGGACGACGGGAAGGGGGTCTACGTAGGGAGGGCATTTTCCGTTACTTTTTGTGTTCTATCCTTTTTTTGTGTTCTTGCTCACGCCTACAGGTCACACCAGAAGACCGATCACGACCGTGTATGGCTCAAAACGCGTGTTTCTGCGTAGGGTATCTTTTTTGTGGGTCTCGATGATGAAAAATAATGTTTGGGGGTCAAAACTCCCCAAAAACATGATTTTGGGGGGCCTGAATAGGCATTTTAAGCCAAATTTGCGAAATTTTCGAATCACGATATGTCAAAAAGTATGCACTCGATCAACACGAAATTTTAAGGGGAATTTCAGGTGCAAAAATGGACTTCGTGGGTGGTCCAGCATTACAAAATTATAATTCAAGATGGCGGCAGCCGCCATCTTGTATTTTTGCACAAAAATCAATAACTCAGCCGCCGATTGACGTAGATGAATGAAATTTTGCAGTGGTGTAACCGGCTGCCACCGGACATAGGCCATTTGACCAAAATGGACAAAAATAATAAATTCAAGATGGCGGCGGCCGCCATTTTGATTTTCATCTATCGCTCATAACTTGTTTAATATTGCACATATTTGCACGAAATTTAGCATGTGTATTACACTGGAAGCCTACATGCAGGTATGCCAAAATATTAAACAAAAATTAAATCCAAGATGGCGGCGGCGCCATTTTGAATTTTTGCAAAAACAGCAATAACGCAGCCGTGGATTGACGTAGATGAATGACATTTTGCAGTGATGTAGAGGGCTGCTACCGAAAATAGAACATTTGACGAAAATGAACGAAAATAATAAGTTCAAGATGGCGGCGGCCGCCATTTTGAATTTTATCTATCGCTCATAACTTGTTTAATATTGCACATATTTGCACGAAATTTGGCATGTGCATTACCCTGGAGATCCTACATGCGCGTATGCCAAATATTAAACAAAAATTAAATGCAAGATAGCGGCGGCCGCCATCTTGGATTTTGGCACAATAGCAATAACTCGGCCGCCGATGGACATAGGTTAATGAAATTTTGCAGTGATGTTGTCGGCTGCTACCAGAAGTAGATCGTGTGACCAAAATCGACAAAAATAATAAATTTAAGATGGCCGCGGCCGCCATTTTGAATTTCGTTTAAAGCTGATAACTTAGTTGCTATTGCACGTACTTGCACAAAATTTCATATGCGAGCTAAGTTTGACGTTCTACGTGTAGTTATGCCATAAAATCGAACACAAATGAAATTTAACATAGCGACGGCTACCATTTTGTATTTCAACACAAAGCATAACAAATCAGCTGCCGACTGAAAAAGGTACATAGAATTTTGCAGAAATGTTTTAACTGCTACTGGTAATAAATCACGTGACCAGAATCGAGAAAAGTAGTAAATTCAAGATGGCGGTGGTCACCATTTTAAATGTCGTTTGTCACTTATAACTGCTTTTTCACCCATCTGCATGAAATTTGGTATGTAGACTAAATTTGCGGTTCCACATACAGGCTTGCCATTATATTAAAGGTTCATGGTCACGGTCAAACTCACTCGCGCAATTTCTGTAGATTTAAATTAGACATTTAACCTCGCATATATAATATGTCGATTTGAGCTTCATAAATATATGAAATTAACGTGTGATTTCAAACGAAATGTGGCGTTACGTTACATTGTGCGAAACATATAGATCATGAATATTAATGGCCTAGCCGACGACGTCATCATTTTAGGCTAGGCCATTAATATTCATGACGTTTATAGGCTAAACTCATGTCGTCATCATGGGCCATCATGCCGGCGCGTTTTCGTAGATCGTCGACTTCAAAGGTAAATTTTTCCGTGTTGACAAAACGTTGGGCGCCGATATTACTGCCAAAGTTATCAGAAAATACTGCACTTTTTCCTGAAAGTGCAGAATTTTCTGATAACTTTGACAGTAATATCGGCGCCCAGCGTTTTGTCAACACGGAAAAATTTACCTTTGAAGTCGACGATCTACGAATACGACGTAGAAAACGCGCCGCCATGACGGTCTGCGATGACGTCATGAGTTTAGCCTATAGACGCCATGAATTAATATTCATGATGTATATAGGCTATGGCCTAGCCTAGAATGATGACGTCGTCGGCGATCCATTAATATTCATGATCTATATGGGCTAGGGTCATGACGTCACCGCAGGCACTGATAGATTAGAATATTTCGCATAACGTAACGTAATGCCGCATTTCGTTTAAAATCACACATTAATTTCATATATTTATGAACCTCAAATCGACATATTATACAGGGTGGTCCAAAAAAGAATACCCAGTTTTATTTTTGGGATAACTTCAGTAATTCAGCACCGGTTTTAACCATTCTTTCACTGTTACAAGCAGAAATTTATGGCGCGTAAACGTGAAGTTCTTCCACCAACCGCACCTTTATTATGTGACCACATTACCTAGCAAAACAAACACTGTCAAAGCTACAGTGGTCTCGGAAAACAGGCAACACATAAAGATATCAATTTCGTAGCATAAAATAG
>Ga0209367_1010139_pt1 | contig 12670 bp, 9 predicted proteins | sample WorMetLIZISLAND2_FD_187412 | JGI IMG/M metagenome (GOLD analysis project Ga0209367, IMG submission 187412) | Marine gutless worms symbiont microbial communities from Max Planck institute for Marine Microbiology, Germany - Olavius geniculatus... ... | reverse complement strand
TGGACCGCAGTGTCGAGGGTAATACTTTTTTGCACAGTTCAATTTCCAGCGGCAATAACAAAGAATATTTAACTGCTGTATTCAAATATTGACTTTAGTCACGTAAGAAATTTCTTTCGGAACATTTTGCTGAAAACCACATGACTCTATGACGTGCGGTTGCAAAATTATGGTGTCATTAACTTTGTGCGGTTTTTTGGACCACCCTGTACATTGGACCTCGGCGTCGACGGTTTGAAGCGTTCACAATTTTTTACGACTGTAGTCAACGCGTCCGATTTTTTCCGACGGCAGTGGCGCGGCAACTTTTGACATCGATTGCGACGCGGCCCGCGGGTAATGCTCCCTTACCTCAGATTTTGTGTGCTGGGAAAAAAGATTCCACGCTGAGAAAATATTGCCTACGCCAACGACATAATAGTCACATCACCCAGTTAACCTATAGTTTCTGCCTTCATCATTTTCTTTTTTACCATTAACAGACCAATCGATTATTCCAGATTTAAAACTTTTTAAAATATTTTACTAGAGTCAAAACTAGACCCTAAAAGCGACGGCGGCAGCGCAGAAAAAAATCGACGGTGGTGTGACTGGTCAGTCGCCGACTTCAAAGCCAGTGAAATTCGACGCAGTAGGCTTAAGTCGTCGACATAGGCCTACAACAGCGCCGTGGGTGAGCCTTTTTACACAACGCGTCAGTCTTTACAGGTATCTGAGACAGGTATATACGAAACGTCTACCCGGGGAGACAAAAAAGTGAACACTCTTTCAATTTCTTAAATAAAATGCCATAAAAACTGCAAGATACCACATATTTATACTGTTTTAGCAATTATAACATTTGCTGTTAATTATTTACAAGCTTATAGTTTAATGATCGCATTTATTTGACAATATTTTATTTTAATTATTGTTTTGGAACCTTAATGTTACACTATAGGCCTACTTGCAGATTGTAAATCAAACAACGTTTATCTTTAGACTTGAGCAAATTCAAATTATCGTGATGACATTACAATTTATATGCATAAAAACAAAAGTTGTTCACGTCAGCAGATGACGAAAGACGTTATTCAATGAAAGTAATACTTAAATAAACAAAAATTGCAAACATAATGCATCTAAGATAACTAACATAAGGAGGATTCGAAAATTTCCAATACCGCCGGGATATCACTTTTTACGCGCGACAGCAGAATGCTTCGCGCGTCTTAGCCATAGTCGAGATGTACGTCCGTCCGTCACACTGCAGTATTGTTTCAAACAGACGCAAGGTAAAATCACGAAATTTTCACTGTGGCTGCCACAAGGACTCTAGTTTATCGTAACAAAATTTCGTGCCCCTGGGTAAAAGAGATCCCTTTGAACGAGGGCGTCAAAGAGGGGTACCTCCTAAAAAGACGTTATTTTGTCAATATTGGCTCGTATAGTGTGACAACGGTTGCAGATAGGTATAGATATGCTGCTTATCATAACAAACACTGGTGACAAAGTTTTAGATTTATAAACATTTTTGACCTTGAACGACCTTGAAGCCCAAAATAGCGGTTTTAGTGAATTTTTTGCAATTATTGGCTGCAGCGCACATTTAAACAGTGAATTGCGACAAAGTGACCGGATATAGCCCAAGACAACCTGCGTATGAAATTTTCAGCATTAAACGCAAATTTTAGCAGTTTAGGTCTTGACCCCTAGGTTCAAGGAGGCTGCGCAGGCGGGCGTCAAAGACGGCACCCTCTCTTCCCCCTTCCAAAACTGATTATTTTATCACTATTGGCTCGTTTAGCGTAAAACAGTTGCAGATAGGAAGAGACATACTGCTCATCATAACAAGCGCTAATGACGGGCTTTTTAATAGTGTCAACATCGATGACCTTAAATGACTTTAAACCCTTAAAATAGTAGGTTTTGGTGTTTTTTGCAATATTTGTCTGCGGCGCACATTTTAAGAGTGAATTGTGCCGAAATGGCAGGAGATAGACCTAGACAACCTGCGCAGGAAATTCTTTAGCATAGAACGTACATGTTTAACCATCTGAGTTTTGACCTCCTGGGTTCAAGGCGCCTTCAGTACGGAGGCTTTAAATTTGAATACTCCTTCAAGACGCATTATTATTTGATTACACACTGTACACTTGTTGTTCAGATGGTAGAACTGCTGCTGTCGCGCGTCACGTGAGCTTTGCTCAAATTATTTGTTGCTTACTTTCACGACTTTTAGTTCTTGAGTCAGATGTCCGCATAGCACAAAAAAGTCAGAATATAACGCGCGTTGGAGTTCTCATAGAAAGGCCAAGGCCACCATAATAGAGCACCGAGTTTGGGAGATCAGTCAATAATTTTTTTAGTATCGTTTCTATCTGCGACAGTGCCAGCTTGCCGTGCTATGCTAAAAGCTCAGTAAAACTGCAAACATATAAAAGTAGACTGGTTGAACGGGTTGTCACTAGTCAGTTGCACCAGTACCTGGCGGAAAACGACCTACTTCCGCGCTTCCAGTCGGCGTATCGCAAGTACCATTCCACAGAAACCGCAATGCAGCGCGTCTGGTCCGACATTCTGGTAGCAGCAGATGATCGGCAGGTGACGCTGCTTAAACTACTGGACCTTTCAGCAGCTTTCAACTGCGTCGACCACTCCATGCTGCCAAAACGTCTGCAGTTTGCTTTCGGTTTGACCGACTTAGTCCATGACTGGGTGCAGCAGATTGCCTACAGTAGTCAACTGTCTTCTGTGCAGTCGGTACTATTTGGGGTTCCGCAAGGATCCGTACTAGGCCCGCTGTTGTACGTTCTGTACACAGCTGAACTGGCCCTGGTCGTTGACCGTCATGGCCTCAGCCTGCACCAGTATGCCGATGACACACAGGTTTACACCAGCACACCGGCTGGTAACGCTAAGGCTGCCGTCCGACGTTTTACTGCGTGTCTCGTCGACATCGAGGCATGGTTGAAGGCCAGCCGACTTCGACCGAACCCCACCAAGACTTAGGTGATGTGGTTGGGTTCTCCACAACAGCTGGCGAAAGTCAACGTTTCGGATGTTTCGGTGGCGTCGGCACGTATCAACGTCTCGGAGACGGCTCGTAACCGCGGCGTCATCGTCGACAGCCAGCTAACGCTGTCTGCACAGGTGGCCGCTGTGAGTCGCAGTGGCTACTACAAGTTACGGCAGCACCGACCGCTCGTCAGATCGATGTCATCTGACGCCGTCAAGACATTGGTCCAGGCGTTTATTTCGTGTCACCTGGACTACAGCAACTCGATGTTCTACGGCATCGCCGACGGTCTGATGAGCCGGCTGCAGTCTGTTCAGAATGCAGCTGCACGTTTGGTGTCAGGGCTCGACGCTATGATCACATAACGCCGGTGCTACACTGGCTTCCGGTTCGGCGTCGGGTGGACTTCAAGATGGCCACTCTGCTCTACTTGTCACTGTCCAGTATGGCTTTACCTTACGTGGCCGCCGACTGTCAGCTGATCTCCGACGATGGTCATCGTCAACTGCGCTCTGCCAACTCAAGGACATGTGTCGTCAGAAGGACCTGCAGCAGCTATGGAGACAGATGCTTTGCTGCTGCAGATCCGAGGCTCTGAAACAGTCTGCCAGCTCATCTGAAACAAACCGACATTAACTTTGAACAGTTTAAACGGCAGTTAAAGACATTTTTGTTCGGGCATTGAAAGCGCGGCGCATTGTGGCTATTGTTAAATTGCGCCTTCTAAATAATCTAACTTACTTATTTACTTACGTAGCTTAGAACAGATATGACTTACCAAACAACATTATTCTTCAAATGTGTACACTCTGTTCTTCCTTTCGATGCCCAATCTATCCAAGACGCAATGCATACTTCTGCCTAACACGCAATACAGGCGGAAGTCCCGCATGTAATTAGTAGGGCCTACAAGCGGTTTTCATTCGTCACCGGAGTGGGTCGGTTAAGCAGTACATGGGCGCCGGCCTACCTTAGGCCAGCGTAAGGCCTTTCTTCGTTACAATACAAGCCTAACAGGCCAAGGAGTTACAAAATTTATTACCGCCGGAGTGAGCGAGTATCACGCGCGTATCGTCTGCTTACGATGGTCGTATGATAACGTGATTTATAGCACACAGAGAGAGACAGCGGCCTTCACTCGGGCGTCACGAGTGAGTGCCGCGGCTACATAAGATTGACCGCCGTCACCGGCTGGCTGTAGGAGACAAGCCACTCCTGTAGCTGATGCATTCTTGCGCCGCCGAATGCCTTAATACATTAGTGTTCTTCTGTCGTATATAATACAGTCAACAATGGAGTAGTTCATTGGCTTCAACGAAGCCAATGCGTGGAACGACTGAGGATCTCGTCGATGTTTGCTAACGCGTTCTCGAAAAACTAAAAAACTCACTATATTCGCTGCGAGCGTTTACGAGAAATCTCTGCGATGTACTAATGGTCCAGATTAATTCGCACATTCAACCGATGCTGAAATAGGCTACGCCACATTTCATAATAAGCCGTGTCACTATGACGAGTTATAGGCCTATGTCCAGCAGCGTTTTCTGAACTGCAAAATGTGCAGAAAAATCGTTCACTGTATGGCCTCTATAGAGCGTTCTTTTTCTTATTACCAAGCTAGAGGTTTTCTAATTCGAAGTCGGACAAGAGTTGGACTAATTTATGGGTTGGATTGGGCTGGATTGAATTGCACTGAGTTAAATAAAGTTTGTCGGATTTGACAAAAAACATCTACACAATAAAATCCGGTATTTTATCCGTTTAACCATGTTCAACCGTTTGCACTTCATAAATTTTCATTTAGATCCTATTATAAGCCTAATGCTCATAATTAAATAAATTACATTTTATGGGTTTTTTTATTGAAGCGTGAAAATTGTATGATTACGAGCAAAGAAAATACTGCTAATGCAGCCAGTAAAAAAGAAGACAGGCTGTTGCAGAAAAGTTACCAGATGACACGTCAGCCTATTTTTAAACCGCACGTGACGCGTATATTTGAGCAAGCCCTTGACGTTTTATGGAGGAAATGTCACTGTCTGTTGAACATGATTTGCTCGACGTCAGCTAGCGGGCATCTGAGAGTGACGGCGTTGTCGATCATATGACGTTCATTGTCGACCACAAGCCTGGTCAAACATTAATGGCAACAACGTCGTTTCAGTGTTTTATCTAGCATTTTTACATGACCGATACGAGAAAAATTACTACAACGTGGCTCAAGCGCAAAGCAACAACCCATATCCAATGGATATTTCACAAATCCGACAAACTTTATTTAACTCAGTGCAATGTTTTCAGAGTTAAGTTATACTGTAGTGATCCAAAAAGACGTTTTTGCGTGTATCTCTTAGGAAAATAGACAGATTTGGAGTAACGAAACTTCGCAAAAACTTCCAGTGAACCAAAAAACCGTAGGCCTATGTTAGGAGTGTTTTAAGTCACGTGACCAATGACGTCATCATGAGCGCGGAAGGATACAAGAGGGAGCACTTGCAAAGCGCGCATACTGTGTCTCACGAAAATACGTCATTTTTGTGATACCTTTGTCAGTCGTCATCCGATTTTGCCAATTCCTGTCAGAAACACACCTCCAAAAATTTTAAACGAACGCAGACTACACAGCCCGCCAAATCACGTTTTATGCGTTCGTGATGTACCTTGTAAAAACTAGCAACGATTTTTTACTCCTCGCGCGCTACGTTCCTAACGTAGCGAAGAGGAGTATATGAGATCAGTGTAATATTGAGGACCGAACGACCAACCGACCGACCGACGACCGACCTCTGTTCCTGGAAGAGCCTACCTGGAAGAACTTCAAACGGCTATATCTCCATAACGGTGCTAAAGAGACGCATGGTCAGTATGGATTACCCATAGGAAGTCGACCCCAGGGATTTGAATGGTCACGTGACCGATGACGTCACGTGACCCCAAAATGTCAAGGTCGTGACCCCCAATATCTTTGAGGCGCCACATCTCCGCAACGGCGTTAGATAGACGCATGCGTTGAGGTATAGCCTAACAAGACAAATGGCAACTAGCGTTATCGACCATTATTGGAAATTTTTTCCTCTCAGTTCCTAAAATCGGGCAATATTTTATAAACTTCGGGGAGACAATTTCCAATAACGACCTCGACGCCAATCACTATTGGTATAATATTAAACGGGTCTCAATTAGACGTCGGGTTTCTAATACAAGCCGAAAGGAACGAAAAAGTTTTTACAAGAATACACAAGAAAATGATGCGCTCTGAGAGTACATTAGATTGGTCACAATCTAATAATATTTCTTGTAATTTTTTTACGACACACATCACAGCGTCAAATAGGCCTATTAAGTCTTCACATAAAAGTCTAATAATTGTCACATCAGATGACTATCACGAAAAGCGTGCAGTAATGTGTAAAAAGACTGTCCATATTAGCAAAGCCAATGTTTCAAGTGTCAGCCATACTGGACGTACCCGATGTGAAGCGGCGCCTGATTGCTGCATAGTCGGTCTGGTCTGCTGCAGCACGTCACTGATGAGGCAATCGACCAGTGGCGCGGACGGCTGCGCGAATGTGTCAGAAATGTTTCGTTGAGCAACATTTCAAACATTTGCTTTGCTTTGATAATATAATAATATATTCTTTGATAATCTTTTACGTACTGCTATTGACGTACTTGACGGCTTATGATGTGGCAATTGCTACAAATTTTAACTGGATATCTGAAAACCATGCCTCTGTTTCTAAGTTTAAATTTTGATTGATTGATTTATTGTTTAAGCCTACACGGTTGTCTGTCTTGAGGTATTTTGGTGAGTCGTTGTAATTCTTTGCTGCCTTGCCTGCTTGCTTGTTTCGCTGTACACATTTTGCGTGACAGTTTGTTTACTTTGTACGTTGCGATAATGATCTGAATAATGCCACTCTATTGTACGCAGACGCCGCAAAGTCTTGTCAACACTAGCGACCGACTGGCATGCGACGTTATTAATATTCGTGACGGTATTTAGTCTATGTCTATGTAGTCAGTTCGAAGTTAACTAATAGTTTCATATTTCGTCGTTGAAAGATGTAAACGACACATGCAGCGTAATAGATGTAAAAAACGTTCTAGAAAAATTTTTTAAAAAACGTTAAAAAACGTTTAAAAAACGTGGCAAAATATAAAAAGACGTTTAAAAACGTTGAATAAAAAACGTTAGCCTTAATTTGTTCAACCTCTTGCTTAATGTCTAATGGTGTAGGTGCAGTATAGCTAGAATATTTTGTATGTGGCTTCGTAGGGGTCTGTCTGTTTGTATTAAACAGATATTGTATTGCATTGTACAAGACCAACTTAGTAAAGTTAGTAACTGACGAACTGACGTCACTGAAAAATAATACAATCTATGCTGATTAATTCATCTCTATGGTTTCAACTTCCACAAAGTGCTTCTCGAAAGATTTGAATGAAATTTTTAGTGAACGTTTTTTATAAAAATAAAAAAACGTTGAGAAAATAAAAAACGTTAAAAAACGTAAAAAAATAAAAAAACGTAAAAAACGTTTTTTTTACATCTATGTGCAGCGTTAAGCTCAACAAGCTGGGTCACTGATACACAACCAATAAAAACGTAAAGTCTTTCCCGAACCACAAAGCTCACAAGACGGCGTTGATCTCCGTTTCCTTAGTCCTCAGCCCGACACCAGTTTACACTGCCAGACCACTGATACGGGCCTGGTGCATCGTGTGGTATGCCTTTTTACGTCACAGCTTTTTGCTGGAATGGAACTCATTGCGCCTACCAATCGTGTGATGGTTTAATCTGAACCCTTCACATCCGCTTTTGTTACGTGAGCATCATAAACTTGCCAGCAACAGCGACTGGTATGCGTTGCACTTTTTAACAAACGTTATATTTTTATTAATATTCGTGACGATTTTTGCAGTCTGCAGTTGTTTAATTAATAATTCTAGATTTTGAAATCGCACGATTTAAACGACACACGGTTACGCTTGACCACTCATAGGCAGCCCGAAGCATAATCTTAAATTTGTAATCATTCGTTATACGCCTTTGTTACGTAGACACCGGTTACAAGACATCGTAAACTTGTCAACAATAGCTCGAATTGTATGCGGTGCAATTTTTAAAAAGACGTTATTAATTATTCGTTACCGTGTTTATAGCCAGTCTGCAGTTGTCTCATTATTTATAAAATAGTTAGATACTTCCAAAGTCATTATTTTTTATCGCATTTGGCCACTGATAGGCATTGCAAGTGGCACCACCAATATGGCCACTATATGGCCACAGATAGGGCTACTATCAGCCGTGGCTATGGCAGTTTTTGGCATCATATACTGAGTGACCATTGCATTTCTCAGTATTTGACGCTGATAGGCAAGCATAATCTTAATCATTCATGTCTTCATTTTTTACATTTTATGTATTACTATTTTGTTAACGGTAAGTACTCACGATAAAAAAACAATTAATTTATCAATAAGTAGCAATCAATTAATCATTAATTTTGATCAAAGACGTAACTATGATCGTTGTCCAAGAACATAAAGATATTGGGACTCGGTTCTTAGAAAACGTCAAAATATAAAAGAAATTAGATTATATCAATCTTTTCACAACAAATAAGATCGAAACTGTATTTCAACACAGAGTAACATCACAGCTAGATAACTTGGCAGAAACACTATTATTAAGAATACATTAAAATGCGCATTAAATACACAAAGACAGAGAGAGTGGCAGACAGACAGACAAACAGAAAAAAATGAGACTTATGAGTTAATAGAAACTCAGCGGATAAATAGATAATTAACATCTTTAAGCGACTGACTTAAACTAGGGCCTAGCCAAGAGAGAGTTTATTTTCCAAAACTACAACACAATATATAACAACACAATAGTTGATAACATAGGAGGGTGGCCAGAAAGGTATTTACCCATCAAATGCCAAGGCGCTAAAACAAACCGTGTCAGGTAGAGTTCCACACATTAATTACTATACGTGCAAAAAATGCTGACGAGGTGGCGCATTGGCGCTACAATGGTTACTATTTGCATAAACGAGTTTTTAATTTCAGTGGGTTACATGAGAGTCTATACGTCTTCGTAATCATCTGCGAGCGTTCGTATTGTGAGAATAAACGACAGCGGCACGTACTGAAGAATCAATCAACTCATAATGTCGAGTTTGCTGTTTGTGATGTCAAGTCATTCGGTTGTTGTCGTTTACTACAATTACTTTTAACGGCAATAAAACTGCAAATATTTATGTAAAAAACTGTTCAGTTTATATGCAGTGTAAGGGTGACATCGTGGTTGTAGATATAAAACAGCACAAATCACAATTTAAAAATTCAAACTTTACCACTACACAGCAAAGTTCTTCTGACATTGTGTAATGGTGATGTTTGAATTTTAAAATTGTGATTTGCGCTGTTTTATATCTACAACCACGATGTCACCCTTACACTGTATATTAACTGAACAGTTTTTTTACATAAATATTTGCAGTTTTATTGCCGTCGGAAGTAATCTGGATTAGTTAATTATAGCAATGTTAGAAAATGTAGAAATGTTTTTGTTGCTAGATAATAACGATTTTTCGTATATTTAACGTATGATTTTTGCCAGGGTGCATATGTGCGCTTTTGAATAATTGCGCACTGCCCATACCAAAATAAACCGATCTTGAAAACACTCCATCTGATGCAAAGATCTTCGATATATCTCTTACACAAGCCGAGTTCTAACCCATTATGTCCCAAATTTTGTTGCCATGGCAAGGAGAGTCGCTCGGGGAAAAATTCGCGTGGCATCATTTGATGGCCTATCCCCGAAAATCCCCCTATTAACGCAACAATTTTGCAGATATCTCTTACATAAGCCAAGTTATAGCCAATTTTGTCCCAAAATTCGTTGCCATGGCAACAGGGGTTGGCAGGAAAAAAATTTAAATGACACCATCGGATAGCGCGAACCCGAAAATAGGGGGTAGGTTGCAAACAGCGCGCAATTATCTTTTACGGGGGCCGAGTTATAGCCAATTTTGTCCCAAAATTCGTTGCCATGGCAACGGGGGTTGGCAGGAAAAAAATTTAAATGCACCATCGGATAGCGCGGGCCCGAAAATAAGGGGGGTAAGTGCAAACAGCGTGCAATTTTGTTTTAAGGAGGCCTAGTTATCGCCTATTTTGTCCCAAATTTCGTTGCCATGGCAACGGAGGTCGGTGACACCGTTAAATTGGCCGACTTTGAAAACCATACCCTAGAACCAAAAATTACGACTTTATCTTATACATAGCCGGAGTTATGACAGTTTAAAGCATTGTCTAATTTTCCCCATAGGCGCCATTGTAATTGTTCATATTTTTGTGAAAAAATAGGTGAAAATGTTAAATTTAAATTTTGTAACCCCCAAAAAGGCACTTCCTTGTGTGAAACCGCGTCATATGAGTCATCGTGCGTTAAAATCAGTTCAGTCGTTTTTCCTGTAGAGGACGGCAAGAAAAAAGGGAAGGGAAGGAAAGGCACAAAAAGTCACGCAAGCGTTATATTTCACCTATTCGTGGGGAAGTTCCCCGTAAACGAATTTTCACCAAATTTTGCACATCAGGAGATATGCTAGACTTAATTATCTGTGCAAATTTTGGTGTGGAAAAATTAAGGAGTTTGGGAAATACGAGGGGTCAAATTTTGGAGTCTCCCATTGAAATGGCTGGTCACCCTTACAACAGGGTTGGCGCTACCGCGCAGCCTGTGATCAGTCAAGCATTACTTTACTCAGTACGAAATGCGTTTATTGATAAACACTCAAAGCATTTATTAAAATATGCCTACGGACCAGTAAACGTCAACAAGACTTAACCAAAAGTGTTTATTACAGAACTATTATATTTGTGTGCTTTAGCCATGTCAAAAGCATTCGATAAGGTTAATCACTTTGGATTGTTTATTAAACTAATGAGTCGTTGTGTTCCATTTGCTTTCATGGTATAGTTTAGGTTATGCTGTGGTTCGATGGAATAACTTTTTCTATAATAAGTTTTATCTGCGGTGTGGTGTCAGGCAAGGTGGGGTATTATCTTCAGTCTTATTTGCTGTGTATGTGAATACTATAATTGAGGAACTTTCGAAGTCAGGTCATGGCTGTCATATGCGAGATGTTTTTATTGGGTGCGTAATGTATGCAGATGATCTCTTGTTGATATCAGCATTTCTGTATGATTTGCAGCGAATGACTAGTCTATGTGCTATTGGGGCTGGTAAACTAGATATGAAATTTAATGCTAATAAATCCCAGATTATAAGAATTGGGCAAATGAGGCGTATTTATGCCTGTTATATTTCGATTGGTGGTTTCTCTATACAATGCGTTCATGTATATTTTGTCAGCAACACGTTTCAAGATCAGTATACATCAAATGAGTGTTTGATTTTTTCAGTGCTTTAACTCTTTGAATCTGTATGACAATATCTGGTTAATACTAAATGCAAGCCATATCTTTTGTATGGTTCTGAAGTTATTGAGTAGAATAATAGTGAACTGTCAAGTCTATCATATTCATTTAATTATGCTATGTGTAAAGTGTATAAGATTGACTTTCATTCTCTAAGTACTGTGTTTTATTATACTGGACAGTCGAAAATTGTTCAAGATGGTTGTAATAGTCAGAAAACTTTTTTGCTTAAATGTTTTTTGTTAACAATAGTATTATGAAGTTGTTGGCTGACCGACGATTCTAAAGACATTTAGGCCTAGTTTTTATTATCTATCTCTGTTCTGTATTTTGTTTGTTCGTATGCCTGTCTGTCTCTGTTTGTTACCGAAGTGTTCTTTGGTGAATAAAGATTGATATAAATATTCGTACTGGGCAAGAGTGTGAAAAAGTGTCACAGACAGACAAACGGCAAACCGACAAACCGATTGTCAGTAGCATACACTTTGCTTGTGTGTAATGTATAGCTCATGGTGTGTTAATAAAAAAATGAAAAGTGAAAGCTAAAAATAAATGCCAATGAATTCCTACCGGGTAGCGTATGCATCGCCTCAGAAATTATTAACTGAATAGCGACAAACGCAATTGGCAATTATTATCACTCAAAAAGTCACACGTGTCACATCACATCATTTTCATTTTAGCATGTGCTCAAAATGTCCTCCTGCAGCACAAACGTAAGCGGTAGACATTGACACCATTTGCCAACAGCACGTTCAGTAACTGCATGACTCAAGCGGCCCACTCGCTGTTGATGTATCATTTCAGTTTGTCGACTTATCAGTACAGTTTTGAAATAAAGACGAAGCAACAGACTTTCAGTGATTTTGTGGTTTCAGTTTTGAGCTGACGCATGCACTACCCAGTATGAATTCATTGTTGTCAATGGTCAAACTACGACTTCTGCATTTCACAAGGTAGTGTAGCGACAACCTTAGAGGGAGGTGGCCAAAACTGAAGACACATGCGTCAAGTTTTTTTTATAATATTGCCTGCCAAAATTTATTAAAATCGGCCAATGTTTCACGGAGCTATTCAAAAAATAAAACTGGCATGTTTTTATGGACCGCAGTGTCGAGGGTAATACTTTTTTGCAAAGTTCAATTTCCAGCGGCAATAACAAAGAATATTTAACTGCTGTATTCAAATATTGACTTTAGTCATGTGAAGAAT
>Ga0209367_1010138_pt1 | contig 12670 bp, 6 predicted proteins | sample WorMetLIZISLAND2_FD_187412 | JGI IMG/M metagenome (GOLD analysis project Ga0209367, IMG submission 187412) | Marine gutless worms symbiont microbial communities from Max Planck institute for Marine Microbiology, Germany - Olavius geniculatus... ... | reverse complement strand
GCATGTCTGTGCCTATCTGCAACCAGGTTCACGCTACATGTGATAATAGCCGTAAAATAACCACTTTTTATGGGGGTAGCTGTCTTTGACGCCCGCCTTGAACTTAGGGGGTCGGGACTTGGACTGCTAAAATTTATGTTGAGTGCTGAAAATTTCATACGCAGGTTGTCTTGGTCTATCGCCAGCCATTTTGACACAATTTAGTGTTGAAATGTGCGCTGCTTCCAAAAATTGCGAAAAAATACACTAAAAACCCCTTTTTGGGGGGTTCAAGGTCGTTCAAGGTCATCGATGTTGATAAATCTCAAAAGCCCATCACGAGTGCTTGTTATGATAAGCAGCATGTATGTACCTATCTGCAACCGTTTTCACATTATTCGAGCCAATAACGGCAAAATGACGTCTTTTTAAGGGGGTACCCCTCTTTGACGCCCTCGTTCGAGGGAACCCCTGCACCCAGTGGCACGAAATTTTGTCACGATAAACTAGAGACTTGGGGCAGCCCACAGTGAAGATTTCGTGATCCTAGCTTGCACCGTTTTGATGCAGCTCACGAGTGTGACAGACAGACAGACAGACAGACAGACGCCCAGACGATGGCAAAGACGCGCGAAGCACTCTGCTTTCGTGTGTAAAATCAACAAACAGACCATCTGTGAGTAGAGAACAGCGAGATTGACTAAAGCTGTAGCAACGGATGGGTGACTGGAACCAAAGCCATGCTCCTTGCTTTCTATGAGGCTTGTATAATACACTGCAGCTTTGTCGAGATGACCCTATACACCCAACCACACCAATTACACCTCACAATTCACTCTCACCCAGTGACAGTAGCGGATCAAAAAGTTTACAATAGAGGGTAAATAAAGGTGGCGTATAGAGAAGGAGCTCTGCCCCTCCGCAAAAAATTTGTAAGTTTTGTGCAAAAATAATGCATTTTTGTGCAAAATTTTCACTTGCTTTAAGATGCATCCAGAAAATATGATGTGACGGGAAGGGGATGGCAGTTCCCCTCCCAGTCTCCCCATGAATCCGCCACTGTTCAGTGATGTAGTACTCGAAACCAAGATCTTATTCTTAAGGCACCTCAAAGATAAAAGAAATGGTGGTCTTGACAAAAAAAGTCTTAGCCTTGCAAATAAGACAAAGTCATGGTCTTGGTGTTGAAAAAAGTCGTCTTTATATCACTGCTCTCATGCAGGCATATGTTACATCACTATCGAACCCTTCCCTCATTTTCCACCGTTACGAGGCATTTTGAAATACGTGTAGAACCAGTGCCAGTATATTGTGCATCCGTCCAGCTGGAGTCATGCAGCCCTAATCTTAACTCCAACTTTTTACCTTTTGAGCAGATAACTGGCACAGTGGATACTCATGCTCTGGAAAACGTTCAATGTCAGTGTCAATGTCAATACTGTGTTCACATAGCGCAATTTCATGCAGCATCTCTATTAGAGCTCTGCACGGGCCGGGCGGCCCGGTCTGGCTCCTGCTTAAAAATTTCTTCTAGAAATCGGGCCAGGCCGGGCCGAGTAGTTACCGGGCTGGTTTGCGTAGGCCCATAAAATTACAATTAGTCAGATTTGCATATTTTGGTGCCATAAAAATCTGGAGTTGTGGACTCTGGGCCCATTAGGTCGGCATGGGAGGCAGAATGATACCTTCTGGTCGACGTTGGGCTGTCTGTCAATGGCCTCCTATATACTCCCATACCTCTGCCTCTTTTGATGGCGGCGCGGAGGGGGATCAATTCAGAGTGGCAGTAGCAATTAAAGCACGCGAGACTGACTTAAGTTACCCAGCAGTAGGCCTATCAGATTACTCTGGAATGACGCCTGTTGCTACTTCCTCTTGCCAACCAGTGGTGACCATCGGATAGCCGTCAGGGGTTTGCAGTAGGCTACCCGCCTATAGCGCAGCAAGTGAGCGATCTGATCACTCAGTGTTGCTGGATGCACCTAGTCTGTATCTCTACAGGGTGCGGCAAAAAAAGTAGCCCCCAAAAGTTTTTTGCCATTTTCTCAGCAACCGCTTAGAATTTTAACATGAAATTTTACAGTTCATTTACAGAAACGTTCTACATCTAACTGCTAAGTGAAGTGTGATTGTATTGAAAAACGACGAAATTATAGACTTCTGAACATGACCGCCTACCGATTTTTCAGCATTAAAAAATGTTTAAGCTAAAAATGCTATTTAATTTTCAAAAACCGGTTACCATGTTACTGCCGATGACGTCACAGTGACGCTTTGACAAACAGTAATTTATTTTGTTAACTAAATTGCCGTTCTTTTTCAGCAATCGCCAACTGTCCACCGCGCACCAGCACACACAGCGCGCAGCGCAGGAAACTGACTGCGGGCCAACTGTCCAGATTTCATCAGAAAAGACCAATGGCCTCTAAATTCGCCGAATCCAAACTCGGTGGACTATCACGTGTAGTGTGCAATGTTGGAGCTTACCGCAAGCTTAAAACAAAGCCAAAAACAATCGCAGAACTCATCGCTTCAGGTTATCTGGAGCAACCTACCACAAGGACCGATCGACAAGACTGTGAAAGACTTCTCAAATTAAGCGACTGAAGGCTTGTTTTGGAGCTTGGAGCTGTCGGTGGACACTTCGAACATTCACAGTGACAACGGAATTTTGGCATCTGATTATTAGTTAACTGTGTTGTTTGACTTGTTTCAACGATGTTATTGAACTGGTGTTGTAGCTTGAACATTTTTTCACGCTGAAAAATTGGTAAGCGGTCATGTTAAAAAATCTATAACTTCGTCATTTTTCAATGGAATCAAATTTTATTTGGCATTTAGCCGTAGAACAATATATTAAATAAATCTGTAAATTTTCAGATTGAAATGCTAAACGGTTGCTGAGAAAGCAGCGAAAAACTTTAGGGGGCTACTTTTTTCTGCCGCACCCTGTATATGACGCACCTGCGGGAGAGCGAAGACGGCGCTGAGTACCCATGCCACGCCAATCATCACTTTCACCCTGTGTGGTCCTCGGTTCTTGCTGATCGGGTCCAGAATCGCAATGCACCGGTCGATGCTGATGATGACGACGATGTACGTCGACAAGTACAGCCCAAACACCTCAACAATCAACATCGATAAGAGTTTACGCATTCAGATAGACCACGGTAGCGGAATATCGTGGGCAGCAGATTTCTGACTGAGGAAATAAGGGGTGCTCAAAAATTTAGTTTTGCATCTAAATTTCCGCAAAACGGGGGTTATGAGATTTTGCATTGGTGCACATAACTTTTTCGACAAAAAGATCTTCCGACATTTATTCGACAACTAAAAATTAAGGGGAAAGCAGCTGCCTTCTGACACGTCGCCACTGATCTTGGATAAAAATTTGGAGAAGGCAGAAAGTTGCAAATTTCCGACGAACAACTAAGAATTTCCGACAATGAAAAATCGGGTGCTCGAAATTTCAATTTTGTTTCTGAATTTTTTGTTCAAAAAGCAAAAATTTCCGGTAAAATGGTCACAATGGTGTGTTTTTGAAAAAAATACCGACAAAAAGAAAAGGCCCCCAGCTATGACGCCACTGAATTAGAGACGCATTTAGTAATGTTAAAATGTGGATGCTGAAGCACATTTTGCACGTACATTTTCTAGTGTTAATGCAATATTTGTGTTTGCATTATTGTTTGATCTGATTTAAACTGCAAATTGCGTACTATACCATAACTTTTCATTGTCAGAGGAGAGCAAACGTAAAGGCCCTCCCAAAGTACGCCGTTATTTTGCTAAACTGACCTGACACTCAAACCAACTTGCAACGGTTTGTCGGAACGGCTACTGTAATATTTCGACTGAATCATTTTACGTTTTTTGGAGTAGGTCTATATATAATATAATATAAGCTTCCTTGGCGAAATTAGTAAACTTTCATCAAAATCTGGATAAGTTTTATGGCGCTCCTTATTCGTTCTGTAATTTTGCTAGTTCAAATACAAAGATTTCACAAAGTTCTATTTTGTAAACAAGAGCTCATTAAAAATAAGTTGAGTATAGGCCTGTGGCTGAATGGTTTCTCTAGTATTGCGATTCGCTAGCACCGTAGCTGAACAGCCTTCTCGATGCCAATTAAAATGTTTTAAGGCACCTAAACAAACATGTCACTAAGGCATAAACAAACACATCAGTAAATAAAAAGGGACGGCTATACACGTAGCCTACACCGTGGTCCGTAAAAACTTGCCATTTTTATTTTTTGAATAGCTTCATGAAACATTGTCCGATTTTGATAATTTGTGGCGGGCGACATCAAGAAGAAACTTGATGCAAGTGACTATAGTTTTGGCCACCTCACTTAAATACTGTCACTACCCTACCTTGTGAAATGCAGAAGTCATAGTTTGGCCATTTACAACGATAAATTCATACTGGATAGCGCACGTGTCGGCTCAGAAATGATGAACTGAAAAGCGACAAACACGAATGACAACTATTGTATCTCAAAAACTCACACGTGTTACATTACATCCTTTTCATTACAGCATGTGCTAAAAATGTCTTCCTCCAGCGCGAATGCAAGCGGCGGCAAACGTTGACACCACTCGCAAACAGCAGACTCAACAACCTGCATTTCACAAGGTAGTGTAGCGATAGTATTAAAGTGAGGTGGCCAAAACTATAGTCACTTGCGTCATGTTTTTCCTGATGTTGCACGCCAAAAATTATTAAAATCGACCCACGCTACATGGCGCTATTCAAAAAATAAAAGTGGCACGTTTTTTATGGACCACGGTGTATGTAGCAATTAGCAACATAGCACCACATCAGTAGAGTACTCGTTGTGTGTCGAACAGTCACGTTTTAGGCCTATCGCCTAATGGTCAGTTCTTAAACTTCGTCTCGCAAAATCCGATTATATCCACCAGGTGAATTAGGCCTAGTTCATTTCAAGAGTATGACAGTAAGAAGCGTGAAAACTGATTAGCGCTGACGTGGAGCTAATTGCGTTGGCGCCTGGAGTCACTTTTGTCAGGAAAAAAAGCTCCACCAGAAATCAATGTAATCGCGAGAGAAGAGGCTTACGTAGAAGTCTCGAGTAGGCTTTTTCCAAGTCTTTTTGCTAATTAGTTATTTTATAGTAGCGACGCTAATAAAATAATAATGGCATATTATCACATTATCATGCTTTTTATTTCACTGCGAAAAATTCTACGCATAAACAAAGACTCTAACACTTTAGTATGTGTAGAATAAATTAATTTATTAAACACTTTGTTTAATACCTCAAGGTCTAACCTTTGTGAAGCCGTCGCCGTGTATAGGGTTAGACTCAATATAAAGTGAGCTTAGGCCTATAAACGATAAGCAAATAGCGTAGGCGTATCGTTTACAGTTTGTCTAAATTTAAGTTAAGCGGGTGATTATCATCACTGCCCATGAATCTATTTGTTCTATCGTAAGGAGCAAAAATATCAATTAGCTGTTATGCTATATTTTATGGTATTCACACATGCATTTTAGAAACTGTTGCTGCAAATGTCTAATGCTGTAGTTTCAAGCCAAACTCGTAGTCTTAAACTAGGAGTTGACGAAAAAAGAATTCATCGCAAAACTGATAGAAACTAAATGTAGACAAAATAATAGTAAACGTACAAAAGAAATATTTGCTTCGTATGTTTGCGGTTTCTTAATTTGCCTATTAGTGGTCAAAACAACAGTGATCATAGCTACAAAAAACGTTTTGATGAAAAATGACTAGAATGGATAGACCAACTGACCAACTGTAGTAAGCATACCGAAAGCGGCACGACGAGCGGCTAATAAAGAAGACGCTTTGAAATTAAATACCTGTAAGAACTTCATGATTTTGCAAGCAGCGTTGCCAGCCAGCCACTGGACGGTAGACGTCCAGACGGCCTCGGTGACGTTACAGAAGAACGTGACGAACAGGTCGGCGGTGGCCAGGTGTGTCAGCAGCAGGTTGATTGTGGAACGGCGACGTCGCATCCTATACATGCGAGCCAGTGTCGCCGAGTTGGCGATCAGCGCCACCACGAACATGATTGACAGCACGACCGTCTGGATGACTGACAGCTGAGTCAGCCGAGGTACGTCCATCCTCAGCCCTGGGGCAGTGGTCGTCGCCGTGTATAGGGTCAGGCCACCAGCGTCGTCGACCGTGTCGTCTGTAACTACGACGTCGTGAGTCCGCAGCGTCGTGTTCATGCCGACGCCTTGTGATGACAACTCAACTTCCGCTATCATATGTAGGCCTGGGCCTATGTCAAAGCATATAGAGCAGCTGTATGATGCACTTTAGCTGTCGTCGTCAATTCGTCGTCGTCGCTGATCAGCGGCGTAGAATTTTTATGAAGGAGAGAGAGATTCGCGGATAGCAGTCTCTGAGCAGGCCTTATATTGCGTCTGCGCCTTCGCTGTATAGCTTACAGGCTTCATTGCAAGCACAGCCGAGGCGCCGAGTACTCGTATACGCGGAATAGGCTAGAGTGCAACGACTCAACGAGTGCCCGACTGAAATGCCTAATGTCAACTGTGATGTCTCGCTCAATACTCGCGGTGGGCTAAAAAAAACTTGACACCACTTTCGGCATAATGCCATATTTTATATAAGGGCTAAACTGCAACAAACATGATGTTAACACTGTTTGAAGGATTTCTGCGCGCGACAGCGTGTATGCTACGTGCATCTTACCTATCGTCGAGGCGTCCGTCCGTCCGTCTGTCACATCCCTTGGTCTTATCAAAACGGTGCAAGCAAAAATCACAAAATCTTTACCATGCGCTGCCGCAAAGATCTTAGTTTCTTGTGACAAAATGTCGTGCCGCTGGATGAGAATTCCACTCAAATGAGAGCGTCAAAGAAAGGTACGTAGGCCTACCTCCTAAAAAGCAAAACGTTATTTTACCACCATTGTCTCGTTTGGCGTAAAAACGGTTGTAGAGAGACAAAGACTTGCTGCTTAACATAACAGGCACTAATGACAAGCTTTTAGGGGTTTTAACATCGATGATCTCAAACGATGTTGAACCCAAAAAACACAAAGTTTTGGAGATTTTTTTACGATTTTGGGTTGTGGCGCACATAGGCCTATAAAAGTAAACTACGACGAAATGACTGAAAATAGACCAAGACAATTTGCATATAAAATTTTCAGCATTAAACGTAGAATTTAGCTATTTATATTTCGGCCCTATGTTCCAGGAGTCCACGGTACGGGGGGTCATAGGGTACCCCTTCAAAATGCGCGATTTCTGCTAATATCCACTAATTTAGCACGATAGCAGATAGGCTAAACATAGACTTTCTGTATAAGTTACCGTAACAAGAACTGCTGACAAGCTTTTAAAGAGTACCAACATTGATGACATTAAATGACCTTGAAATCCAAAAACGGCTTACGGTGATATTTTTTGCGATTTTAGGCTGACGCATATTTCAACAGTGAATTGCAGCGAAATTACTAAAGATAGGCCAGTACAACCTGCAAATAAAATTTTTAGCATAGAACGTAAACCTAGATTTTAACCGTTTAACTTTCGACCTCCTAGATTTAAGAAGTTCGTACGAAGGCTTTTACTTTGGGTAGGCCCACTCTTTCAAAATGCATTTTTATTTTATAGCACCTTGTAGAATAATTCCTTAGGTGGCAACACCGATACTGTAGCGCGCCATGTGAGCTTTGCTCAAATTTACTGTTATAGCCCCGAATAATATTGATTAGTATGTGATGGCTATAAAAGCTATGTACTTACACTGTATGTTATTAGCCTACGTCTCGAGACGGTCTCGCGAGACGTAGTCCTACTAACGTGCATTTCCTGCCGTGACTGGCATCGATAATAGCATGCATTGCATTGCATAATATTTTGTCGCATCTAATCATATTATAAATATTTATACAGGCCTATTCTCTGACGAAATTTGTTAGTCAGCGAGTGACATTAACAGGCTGAAATAACTGATGTTGTTTGAAAAGTTGTGGTCTTGAAAACTCTTATTTGCATTTTGTCATCGGTGTCCGGTCACGTTCCTTCATTGCTAGTGCGCTTAGATTGCCGTTGATGTTTAGTGTCCAGTCGATACCGCTTTTGAAAAAAATAAATTTTAAATTACAAGGTAGTGTAGCAACATCTTCGAGCTGCGGTTATCTGATATGATAGTTTTATTGTAAATTATATACTAGGTCTACCAATAAAAAATTTGAAAATCGGTTTGGCAAAGATATGGCCTAATATGCATCAGAGCATAAAAACTTAAACAGTTTACAAAGCTATGTAAGGGCGATATGAGTCAAAACTTGAAAACGGCAAAGATGGTTTTGGGGCGATATTTCCATATATTCGAAAGGAGTCACCCCGAACGAGGGCGCTAAATGAGAAGGGGTAAATAAAATGTGCGATTTTGGGCCAATAAGTCGCTGTATCTCAGTAACGATGCGAGATAGAGCCTAGGTTACTATTAATCACTAATAGGAAATCGTACACTGGCTCTCGATTGGCGCCGAATTCGATGACCTTGAATGACCTTAAACGCCAAAATAGGGAGTTTTGTGAATTTTTTGGCGATTTCGGGCTGCGACACAAGTCTATATCATTCACAAGGTGGCGCCACGGAACTATCGTTATGCGATCCAGAGAGAGAATTTGGTATTTGTATATTAACTTAGCGTGAACACTCCAATTTTAGCCAAACTACTGAACCGGAACTGCTATAGGCTTTCGCACGTCTCGTGAGCATTAGCTCAAATTTCTTGTTGACTTAGTGTAGTAGGCCTAATGCCGTTCTGCTTTTAGTAGACTAATGACAATTGATATGACTGCAGGCAGTTTTCTGATGACTGGCGATGTTGGACTTGGAGTGTTAGCAGAACGGCTAATTCCCGAGACTTTGAAGGCTCACATCAGCCGATAAATCGATCGGAGCAGGTGTTATGGCACGCCATTGCATTACTGTGGAGCGCATCATCAATTAGCTCAGTTCCTCTTTCCGCTGTCCTCCACTAAAAATCGCATTTTCCTGCTGCGAAGATTAGCTATTAACCTTGGTGCTTATAGTAGAGGCCTTTAAAAATTTCTCTGCCTCCGGTTGCCGTCCGTCCGTAAAATATACGTCTTTGATTTTGTATCAGACTCAGAAATATTTTTGAAGTTTTTAAATGGCTCTCAAACTTTCACTGTTAAAAATTTTTAAAAAAAAACTGTGATGTGACGAGAGCATCAAAAAATAGGCTACTCGTATAAACTGAATGTTTTAGTGAGACTGCCCTTTCTGATTTGGATAACCATGTAGGCCTACAGAACTCTAGGCCTACACTCTGAAGTGGTGATTCTGTATGAATGACATTTAGGCCTATAAGTTGCGCTGCAATTACAAGTGCATGGTCCACAAGTGGCGTGGACGATGCCATAGGCCTTGTGTCAGTGGTCAATTGATAATGACAATATATCATTGTATTGGTTCCTATCTCAGACTGCATTGCATTGGTCGCGCATCTGGCAAAATCCGTCTTTGATGCAGTTTGTTCAACCAAGTGCCGTCTGACTGTGACCATGACGGGTCATTCAGTAGGCTTAACCAAGGAGATCTTCCATTCTAGCAACTGGAGTCTTGACCCGCACAGCAGGCATACGCTACTAGGCTGGCCTACTTGCAGCGCATACGTTGCAATGCTGCCTTGCGAAAGCTAATATACCATGAAATAACACACCAAATAGGCACCAGAACGTAGTGGTATACTTACTATAATAATAGGCTTATATTACCGTTATTGTATGTATCAGATTCACTGACGGTACAAAAATAAAGTAAGAATAAGAAGTACAACAACATTTCTATAGCGCCGATAGATCGTGACTTTCTATAGACGCCGACTGCAGGTCAAACACACAAACGATGTTCTTAATGTTAGATGTTCTTCAAGTTAGATAAATGCATAGCTACTGAAAACATACCAGCATGTGCTGACGAGACGAGAGGTATTCCACGCCGGCTACTGACTCTTAGACTGCAGCTTCGCAATTTTCCGTCGTTTCTTGCCGGAATTGTCTGCGGTGGACTGGGTGAAATCTTTCGCCAGGTTCTTTGCTATGCAGTTGAAGAACCTGCGTTCGAGTAGATTGTTCAGATCGTGACCATTTACGCAAATGTTCGACTCAACTGGAAGATGAAGGCTGGTCTGAATGTAGCTGACTCTGTCCATCACCTTACAAAAAAGCTGACGGTGTGACGCAGCAGTGTAAAACACTTTGTGCAAATTTGGTTTTGACTTAATTTCCTGGAAAACTCTCCAGCAATCAACTGCCAACAAGTAGGTAAACTCAGTCGGCTTTGTAAGTCCGCCACGGTTAATAGCATCTAGAAATGTGGTCGCCGAGTAGTCCAGCTGTTCATCCACATTTAATGGTTCTAGTGGTTCTGAAGTGACAAGCGATTCTTTACAGTGTTCACACTTTGTCACCCTGCACACTGAACGAACCATGTAACCACTCACATATAAGATCACATTGGCGTCACTTGATGATGGAAACGTGTCAAATGTCAGTAGATCAGCAATCGTGTCTGCCGTACTGTCTTCAGCTGAATGCACGTCGCCGGACTGCAGCGCGTCGTCGATGTCAGCCAGAGAAATTTCCGAAAATTGCAACAGCGACAAAGCCCTGATCTTCCGATCACTCTCCAGTACCTGGCGGACAGATGTGTAGTAATTCGCACCAGACAGCTGTCTCAGCCAGCCGAATCGAAGTTCAATGGCGTCTGACTGCAAGTGGCCAAGCAAGACGTAGTTCAGTCCTTTGTGGTCCAGCAAGTACGATGCACAGTCGGCAAGCGCCATGCATGTATGCCGAAGAGCCAGAAATGTTTCGTGCGTCAGTCCAGGTTTTGAAGAGTCTTCCCAACGTTGCAAAAAATCGGCACATTCCCTGAGGAATTCCAGTTTCCAGTCCGAAGATGAACGAACAGGATCCATGGAAATGTCACGTTTGTGTTTTCCTTTCGTTCGCGATTTCACATTCAAGACGTTCCACAGTTTGATGACAAGACTGAGAAAATCTGCTGTGCTAGTCCACTCGCCTTTGTTCTCGTTGCTGTAGCTATTATGAAGATCTCCTTGGCTTAACATAGCTAAAAATGGCCCATCTGGGATTTCCTATTCATCAGTAAAAGCACTGCTCATCGTAGCTGAGACAAAGGGAGCTAGGGCCTATATTGCATTTAGAAAGGCATACAATTAGCAATAATGACCTTCAAAGCCATCGGTAATTGCACGCTTCCGGTAGATTAGACTATCCACATGAAGCGAGCGGTGTCGCTCTAGCTCCAAGCCTCTTGCTCAGATCTCCGTTTCCAAATATGTAGCCATCTAAGTTCTTATGAGTACTTAGCGTAATGTACTAGAAGACAGACCACATCTGTTCGACAATCCGCCATTACCATTCCGGTTTTTACATCGGAACCAATTAATACAGGGCGACACAGGATATTTTAGGAAGTCTAAGCCTGGTGCTGAGAGGTTGAAGGGAGAAAGATGATGAAGGCAGAATTAAGATGTAGGTCGACTGGGTGATGTAACTAAATTACTTCAAACACAACAAAGAGACAGTCAGTCTGTCAGTGGCGTATGCAGGCTTTTGTCAACAGGGAAGCCTTCCCTCCCTATTCCGAGAAGCTACTCAATTGGAGTCAGTTGTAAACGCTTCAAGCTGTCAACGCCGGGGTACTTTCAGTCTGTGAAATGTTATTTCACTTGCAGATGATAGTCCATCGTGAAAACTGCTAGCATTCTTATTTATTGCGATTTGTGCATCACCATAGATAGTAGTTACGTAAAACTAGGCCCTATGCCACAAAACAAGTGAAGAATCGTTTAAAAATTTCTGGGTTGCAGACATAATCTCACCAAAATGTAATCAACTGTTCGTTCTTTGTGCTACATCCTACCCCCTACAAAAAATTAATGAAATCTGATGATAAGTTTTAGGGATCTTGTGAATAGACGAACGAACAGAAACAAACCAAACCCAACACCTTTCATTTAATGGGTGTATCAAAGTAGAAAGGTTAAAAAAACAAGATAATGTCCAATGCATTTCGATAGTTTACAGTATATGTCCGTATAAATATAATCAGTGAGCCGTTTAGACCGGTAGAAAAAATAAAACAGTTTAATTTCAAATTGTACAGCAGCAAAGATCCTTTCATCCTTCTGAATCATTTTAATTAAACAGACATTGTCAGTCACGAGACCATTCGATTCGTCACTAGTGCTTTACTATAAAAGGTCCATCGTCACCATACGTCTATCTTGCACCGTTACGGAGATATGGCTCCTCAAAGATAATGGGGTCACGAGTTTGACCTTTTGGGGTCACGTGACGTCATCGGTCATGTGACCATTCGACTCCCGTGGGTCGAGTTCCTATAGGTGGTCCATAATGACCACGCATCTATCTGGCACCGTTACGGAGATATAGCGCCTCAAAAATAATGGGGTCAAGAGTTTGACCTTTTGGGGTCACGTGACGTCATCGGTCACGAAAGAAAGACGGAAGAAGAGAAAGAGAAAGAGGAAGGGGAGGGAAGGGAAAAGGAAGGGAAAGGAGAAAAGAAAAGGGAAAGGAGAAAAGGAAAGGAAGTTAAAGGGAAGGGGTATGGAAATGGAAAAGGGGAGGG
>Ga0209367_1010137_pt1 | contig 12670 bp, 6 predicted proteins | sample WorMetLIZISLAND2_FD_187412 | JGI IMG/M metagenome (GOLD analysis project Ga0209367, IMG submission 187412) | Marine gutless worms symbiont microbial communities from Max Planck institute for Marine Microbiology, Germany - Olavius geniculatus... ... | reverse complement strand
TAGGCTTCAGCCAAGGGGAGGGGGGCAGAATATCCCCTTTGCGGTTAATGTTTAGAGTAGCTACGCCACCTTAAACGGCTGTGTACATATATGACATTGGTGTGTATCGGTATTTTTCCCCTCCCTTTGTCCTTTTCCCCCTTTACCTTTCCTCTTTTCCCTTTTCCTTTTCTCTTCTTCCCTTAGAAGTAGGACTCCTTGAATCCAGCTAGAGAGTCTGGGGGATTGCCGGGTCTGGGGCAGAGCCCCAGCCGAAATCGAATTTGGTGCATTTTAGCCTTAAAATATAACATCTGGTGGCAATAATTTTAATAATTTTTCAGATACACAAACTTTTTAATTAGCAGTTCGGCAGAACATATTTAAAGTGTTTACTTATGCATAGTGGCTCAAGAGGGGCGCTGCCGCACGTTCACCCCCCTCCCTTGGATCTGCCACTGATCTGTGGCTATTGTTGGTATTTAGAGATAGCATGTGATTTGGGGTCTTACACTTGTAACTGAGAACGAGAGTTGCATGTGCTGAGCTGTGTGCATACAATCTATTGACCACACCAAATATGATCAGATCAAGTATGGAATATTAGCATTAGGGCTAGGGTCAGGGTTAGGTGTAGCTGTCTGATGTGATCATAGGCCCGTTTGGTAACATTGCGGCTACGAGCAGCTCGTTGCTGCTACGCTACTGGACACTCGGCTACGGCAAGACACCTACCAGCCAATATGAGCATCTTGTAGCGTAAAAATTTTATGCTGTATTAGAGTTTAGGCCAACATCCGGGTTTCTGAATGTATCAATTTTTGGATGACGGTTGAAAAATCATTGATCTAAATGTGTCACCTCACAGTATAAAATAACATTAATACAAAATCATTTGCATAATTATTATTTTTACTTGAAACTCACTTATTACAATTTGTACCGATCACCAATAGCCATATATAGTGGACAAATATGATGTCATGTTGTCTGTGCTAGCTGCTAACATAGTTTGTTGTCTGACAAAAAATTATAGCAGCTCGCAGTGTATCGCAGCCGGAATCTCGTAGCCGCTACGTTGCCTCATATATTAGGTGTTAGTGTGACTGGTGTGATCAGTGTGGTGTTGCGTGACACCCCAATGTTGAGCGTATCATATAATAACGACATCATTGAGTCTGCTATAAGTGCAGTGTTATTCTAGACCACATTAGTGACTGCAGTATACCATTTCTGAAAAGATGCCAAAAACTAAGAATCAGAAGCCAGAAAGTAAAAAATAAAGTGACAAAATATTGTCCAGAAAGTTATTGATGGCATAAGACACACTGGTGCCATAGCCAACTATAACCAACCAACAAACATCATCTGTTGGTTAGCTATAGCTGACCTACTTGCTTTACTTGGTTTGTCTCATCTTGTGGTAATAAATCGGTACAATTCTGTGAATTTTGTTACTTGTGTTAATAGAGATGTTCTGGTTGTGATGCCATCTGGCATTCACTTTCGTAAATCAGCGGTTCTAACAGATGAAACCCAGTCACCAAGTGTGGAATGTCATGTTGCAGGAACAGCTGTAACTGATGTTAACACCAAGCATAGTTTCTGTCTTGAATGGAGGTCAGTCGTGAGTTTGAAGTTGCTGGATATGATAACTAGGGACCAACTTAATTCACGATTTCACGGCCGTGACATTTTCCGTGAAATTGGCCTTCTTCCGTGAAAAACGCTGATTTCCGTGAAATCCGTGATTTATCGTGAATTTTAGCGCATTTACTTTAATTTATGACAAGTCCAGAGTTTTATCGGCAGCTTTTGTACAGATGTTGCTGTTTGCTACGTGTCGCACTTCAGCACTGAATTAAAGGAGCTTCTTCACGATCCGGCTGTTGTTGCAGAAGATGTGAATTGTGTTGCGCTGACATGGTTTGAGTTCAGCGAGATTCGCATTCATCAGGCATATAACAGAGTAACTGATTTGCTGGCTTGGGCAGAGTACGAACCAAATAGTGCCACCGTTGACAAGTACAAATAGGCGTTCTAAGACACCGCTGACAAACTGAGTCAGTATTACAGACTCACAGTCAAAGTCGATTTACACAGCCTGGATTGGACTTTCTGAAAGGTGTCAGAGTTTTTGACTTTAAGCAAGTGTCGCTATTGCCATGCGATGAACTGATCAAGAAGATTCCTGGTGCTGATAGTCGTCATGTTTTGGCCGAATTTGCGGCTTACAAAGCAATGGCTGGAGACGTGTATCATTCTGGCATGCGAGTTCAGACAGGTTTCCGTTGCTGAGCCGCTTAGCGCTATGGTACTTGTCTGTCTCTACTAACAGTTTTGAAAGAAGCGTCAGTCAATACATTACTGTCAGCGCCCCACAGCACCAGAGACTGTCAACAAGCAACTTGGCAAATCAAGTGATCGTCGATAAGAACTCAAAAGCGGTAGGATTGCCTGAGTCGAACAGTGACTCTTGACTGTTTTGAGTCTTGACTTAGTGTAGTAAATATTCGTTGTTCAGAAATTTCTTCGTTTGCATTAGCGCAGCACCTCGAAATAACGTATGTGGGGCCCGTGAATTTTCCGTGAATTTTCGAAACTCTTTCCGTGAATTTTCCGTGAAATTTGACACATTTTAAAAATTCTGCCGTGAAATCATGCATTTTTTCCCGTGAATTTGGTTGGTCCCTAATTACTGTCAACTAACTGGTAAATCGTCAAAGACTCACTGCTGAACAAAAGGCTCTTTATTGCATCTTATTTCGATTATCAGAATTCTCAGCAGGCAACAACTATAATTTTTGAGATCCAGAATTTTTTGAGTCTCGAGCAAGTCGAGTATCACTAATGTCCCTAGTTATAGCAAAGGAGCTTTAACATTGTTTTTGTTATATGTGGTTATCCAAATTTATTTCTGTAAGAGAACGGGAATGTTTACTTTACACATTGGCTTAATTTAACTAAGTTTAGGGTAAGGATTAAGCACTCTGTATGCACTTCTGTTTGTGGTAACATCTCTGAGCCATCTAATCAACAGAATATAACATCAAGTGTGCCATAATTTTGTGACAATATCTCACTGATCTTTGTATTTACTGTTTTGAGAATATTTGTTTTAGTGCTGACAAATTATTGTTGGTGATAATTGTGCTGTGATTGTGTACAGAATTTATGGATAATTTCACTTTCAACATCAATGACCTTCCGACTGAAGTTCTGCTGCATTTGTTTTCATTCTTCAGCCAGAAAGAACTGTTGCTTACTGTTACACCAGTTTGTCACTTGTGGCATAAACTGGCTATTGACCCTGTCTTGTGGCAAACACTGTCATTTAATTTGAATGAACAAAATATAACTGCAGAAGTACTGCAGAATTGTTTTGCCAGATCACACCTGCTTCATTCTTTGGAATTTATTGAAGTGGTTCATCCATCACGTTACTCCCTGTCGGTTGCTGATATTATATGTTGTGGTTCATATTGCAAGAAGGTTGTCAGTCTCAAGCTGATTGGTGTTTCTAATCTTGATTTGCAGATGATTGCCGAGCTGGTTCGTAACTTTCCACTGCTGGAAAACTTGGTTGTTGTAGGGTGTAAACGTCTGGATCACCAGTGTGTTCTTCTTATATGCGAGCTTTCACATTTCTGTACACTGAACATGCCCCTTGATGTTCATCTAGATGACAAGAAGGTGGATGTTATTTCATGTAAACTGCCGAAACTAGAGAACTTGGACATTGGGATGTGGCAAGTCAGTGATAGGTACATGTTTGTGTTTTGTTTAGTAAGTAAATATTGGAATTTAGTTTGTACAGTGGAGTTTTTGGCTTGTGGTATGTTAAAAAGTAAGACAGATTATTAAAAGCATTACTTTTTTACTTGCTTTGCTAGCATTTGCAGAGTGGTGCACGTTGAAATAAACTTGCAATCAGTTAGCAAATGGAGTATTTATCTGTGCACATTTTATAGTGTCAACAGCAGTTGATGGTCGTGTGTTCTGTAGAGCTGTGGTGAATTTTTTGCACCATCATCTCTTTGTTCCTATAAATTGACTGATGCAAGCATCGCTGCAGTCGCTGCTTGCCCTGTTCTCCGATGTTTCAAAATGTCTATGGCTGGGAGGATAACAGACGGCTGTTTACTACGGATTAAGGTTTCTGCACTTGTTTATATATATTTTTATTACTAGAATTGTTTTAATGTAATTCTGCATATAGTGACCATTAACAGAAAATGGTCATGTGTTAGTGGAAAAATTCGATAACTGATTTTTTTACATGTTCATTGTGAGTGAATTTTAGCATTAATTGGTTTAGTGAAATATATGCTAGGGCAACTAGTAGATGAAGACTTTTGACAGTCTTCTTAGTTTTTTTACGCGCGTAAGCAGCTACTGCTTTCAGCGCGTCTTAGCCATCGCAATTCTGTCTGTCTGTTCATCTATCCGTCTGTCTGTCCGTCACACGGGTGGATCAGTAAAAAACGGTGCAAGGTAGAATTACCAATTCTTCACCGTCGGCTGCCTGGAAAACTCTAGTTTCAGGAACCATAAAGCTTTTCCATAAATTCAAAGGGGGTCAGCTCGAACGAGGGCGCTAAATGAGAGGGGGTGGGTAAAATTTGCAATTTTTGGCCAAAAACTCGCTGCATCTCAGTAACGGTGCGAGATAAGGCCTAGGTTACTATTAATCGCTAATAGGAAATTGTATACTGGCTTTCGATTGGCGCCGAATTCAATGACCTTGGATGACCTTGAACGCCAAAATAGGGGGTTTAATGGATTTTTTTGGCCGATTTTGCGCTTCGGCACAAGTCTGTATCATTCACGAGGTGGCGCCACGCAACGCGTCACGCTGGCTGATGTATACATATACACATGTACATGGCGGTAAATAAAATGTTGAACTTGATCGATTTCAAGCATCTGCAAACTGTTTTATTCTGTAGCCTACTCTAGAATTAAGACTTTCTCTTCAATCGCCGGTATACGTCGACAGAATTATAAATGTTAAAGACACCCACATTTTAGCCATAGGTGAAACAAGTAATCATGCGTAAAAAAATAATTTCAGATTGAATTGCACCAAAATGGCTGGAGATAGACCAAGAGAACCTGCGTATGAAATTTTCAGCATGTCATGTAGATATTAGCAGTCCAAGTCCGGACCCTCTAGATCAGTGCTGTACAACCTTTTTGACACCGCGGGCCACTTAGTCAATTTTCTACCAGCTGGCGGGCCGCAATCAAGGGGGGCCATGGCGAGCGCGCGGAGCGCGAGCCTATAGGGGGTCTGGGACGGAGCCTCCAGCGGGGTCCAGGGGCAGAGCCCCTGGTCGGAGGCGAAGCCCTTCTGAAGCTGAAACACTTTTTGCTTCCGAATGTTCAATGGAAACCGCAAATTCGCCCATTTTTTTGAAATTTGGAAACGCAAAAGACCATCAAACATTGTTGAATTTTGTTAGTTGATTTCATCTGACTAATCACCGGACCAAAACTACAATTTATGTGGGACGATGGTGGGCCACATGAAATTCCCTCGCGGGCCGCATGCGGCCCGCGGGCCGCGGGTTGGACAGCACTGCTCTAGATTCAAGGAGACCTGCGCAGTGCGCGCGTGGGTGTCAAAGAGGGGTACCCCTGTAAAAAGTGGTTACTTATCCTCCGTTGGCTTGTTTAGCGTATAAATGGTTGCAGATAGGCACAGCCATGCTGTTTATCAGAACAAGCACTGACGACGAGCTTCTTACGAATGTCAACATCGATGACCTTGAATGACCTTGAACCCTAAAAATATTGATTTTAAGTGATTTTTTGGCGATTTTTGGCTGCAAAAGAGTGAATTGTGACGAAATGGATGGAGATAGACTACGATTACCTGTGAACAGGAACTGCTATAGGCTTTCGCGCGTCTAGTGAGTTTGCTTAAATTTCTTGTTAGATTCAGTGCACTAATTTAACTTACCTGGTACAGATAAATATGTTGACATAACTTTCACAAGATGTAATCTATAGTGACAGTAAAAAAGTTTAGATGAAATTGAAATCGAGATTTACTGTGCACTTTTTCTGCTTGAAAGGTTTAACATTACAATACACATGTGATTTAGAAAGTGTAACTTTTGTTACAGATGCTGTTTTTTATGTATCTTATTATGTGTTAATAGGAACTGCGTCCTGGTAATGTGAGTTGTGTCATAATGTGTTCAGAAAATGTCGTCTCTGAGAGAACTTGAAATAGGTTGTGCAGACCAGTTAACCACTGGTGGTTTAAAAACTCTTTTTGAGTCTTCTTCACTGAGCAGCTTGACATATCTGGACCTGACTGGGTGCAGTGGTGTGACAGATGATGTTGTACAAGCACTATGCCACTGGTAAGATATATACATACCGGGTGGCGCTAAAAATGTCCCAAAATTTGTGTAAATATAACGGTGCATATATTTTATGGAGATAAGGCTGAATGATGTAAGACAAGTTAAAAATCCAATTAGGCTTATGACAACGTTGCCTTAGACAACGTTCCGTCACACCGCATCAAAGCAACTAAAAAATTTCTTCAATACAACACGCCAGATTTTATCAACTCACAAGAATGGGCAGCACATTTAACACATTTGAATCCCGCTACATTATTCAGTTTGGGATATCTTGCAAGAACTTGTCTATGAAGGAAGGCATGAGCCATTTGCGAACCTCAAAGATCTTCAGAGTGTAATCACTGACACGTGGCATGATGTCGACATCAGACAGCCGGAATCAGAAAAGCCATGTTGCAGTGGAAAAAGCGTCTAGCAGCAGTGGCAACGGAGAATGGAGGAGCTATTCAGCACATTTTCTGCTAATCATTTGACTGATGATTTGGCCTACTGTGACGTTTTGGCGTAGCCTGCATGCTAGCGGCAATGCAAGTAATAACACTTCTGCACATATTTGGAGATGCTTGATCATTACATATATTCTTTTGCACTGATTCATTCAGATCACTCGGCTGAATAATGCGTGCAAATGTTCAGGATGTTTTTTTTGCACCACCCGTGTTTCATAAAAAAGGATCCTTTTTTTTGTTTTTTTTCATAATTCACTCAAATGATGATCAATTTACACAAAATTTGTACTAGTTGTAGCTGACGAAATACTAATTCAAAATATGGCAACAAAACATGGCAGTTGATTAAATATTCTTTGCTAGTCCTGACGTAATGCTGACGTCATAATGTGTCACGGGTACAAGCTGGATAGTCTCAACTGGTGCTGTCAGTTGCTACCCTGCTTCGATGGTGAGCTTAATCTGGTTCGCTAATGAAAAATGGTGATTATGTCAGCACTAAGCAACATGGGGACATGAAGTCAGGCGTCTTGCGATCTAAAAATGCAACCATTTTGCAAGCTCGATGTGCTAGTGCACTGTCTTGCTCGAAAGCGTAAAAGTCTAACTATCCCCACAGACACGTAAATGCCATCGCTGTGCATGTTTTTGTAGCTGTAACTGTAAAACTTCAATAATTTGTCATGAATGAACCAGATTTTTCACCATTGGAGCAGGGTAGCAACTGACAGCACCAGTTGAAACTGGCTGAAGTTGAGAATTGGCTGAAAATTCAGCATACATGTATTTGCACTTATAACTTTGGGGTTAGGAGGAGTAACTGCATACAACTTTGTCACATGGCATGTCATAAGGTAGGCACAGACATGGACATGGGTCCATTTTTCATAACCCAACCCACGACCAAAGCTAGCTGTCCCAACCCAACCCAACATCGTACATATATAACGTTTTAATATTAACTGATCAAATTTTAGTCTCTGAAAATTAACGTACATAAATTGATTAATTTTGGACATGTTTTGCAATCAATCGGAACGGAAACATCGCATAAACTGCAAAATTCAACTACAGTCTACTTGTAGTTGTTATCTGTCATAAAGCAAAATCCGAAAAAGTGACAGTGGTGTGGTTCATATACGTGTAGTTGACTAGTCTTGTAAGGCTGTCATGAATCTAAGGCGGGCAGAGTTGCCATTGCCTAAGCTTACCAACATTGATAATATTGTCACCGTGTAAATTGCTCAATTGAGACAAAAGTTAATGTGACCGTTTAGGTGTGGCTCGGTAGTCTAACGCTAACGTGTCGGACTTGTAATCCTGAGGTAACTCAGAGGCGCAGGTTCGACTTCGCACTAGGACACTGCTGTGTAACGACCTTAGGCAAGTTGTTCACACACATGTGCCTCTGTCACCAAGCAGTATTATTTGGTACCGGCTTCAGCGCTGGGACGTAAACAGGCACATGGCGCGATACACTGGCCCCGTATCCGTGGTCTCGCAGTGTAAAAACTGGTGTCTGGCTGAGGGCCTTAGGAAACGGAGATCAGCGCCGCCCTATGGGCCATAAGGCTGGGGAAGGCCTTTACGTTTACGTTGTTTAGCCTGCCATAAAACTCGCTGGACAGTAGTGTGCCACAGGAGCTGCTGCTTATGGTGTCAAACTACCAGGTGTGTCAGAGGTCTTTTTTTCTGGACCTGCTAGTCTGCTACATATAGGTACCTACAGATCAAAGACTGTGCAATGGAGTAGGTTGTTGCAGAGACCGCATGCTTTTTTTATAAGAGCTCGTCTTTCCGCTGCGGTCACGTTTACAACCTCTGTAACTCGTCTGATTTAGACTAATGACAATCCAGCTGCATGACTGTGCGATCGTGAACCATTCTTTGCTAACGGAGCGTGATCATTCACTTCAACCTCTGATTTTTGTGAAGTGCTTAGTAAAGTAAAATAACAACATTGAACCCAACCCACTGAAACGTCAAATTTTTTTTACACAATCCAATCCAACCCAACCCAATCCAACCCATGGATTGACCCAACCCATGTCCATGTCTGGGTGGGCATTGGCACTTACGTACAACTTTTGGGTGGCATTGCCTCCTTAAAATTTGGAAGGGCAAAAAACATTCAAAATTTGGTGTGGTTTAGGAAACTTCCAACTTTGACCGCATATATTTCAGGAACCGGTTGAGATATCGAAAATTGGAAACAAAATTAATCGACAGCAATCCCCAGGGGGTTAGCAGAAATAAATTGGTAAACTTTGGTTCACTATCAAAAAAATTATAGGCACAGAAGTACACCAACCCTAAGTCAACAATGCGCATTCTGTGTATGTTAATTTATATGAGTTTGGGCCACGTGACTTTGCTACCGGGACAATTTTTACCCTCTAAATGATCCCCTAATCGAACTAAGGCGCTGGGCAGACTCATTAGGCTTTGCCCCAATTTTTTCATTCTGTTTATAGTCAAACTTTGTGTGATGTATTTATCAGTCTGCTCGGAAGTGATAGCATTCAGAGCAGATGTTTTTTACTTTCAACGCAACATCTCTAAGGTTCGTTTCAGATTGGTGTGAAATTTTGCACGATGGTCAGTATTAGGCCGCATTTTATAATGCGGGTTCAAAATTTAGGGGAACCTTCACCAAAAAAAGTTTAGAGGCCAAAAACGTGCAACATTTGGCCCGATTTCTGATGACTTGAAACTTCGATGGTGAATATCTCCACATTGAATGTAGATGTTCAAAATCGGACAAGTGTTTGATCCATTACGCTTCCTCTTGCGTTTGGCGAAAAAAGTTCGGTGAACTTTGGTCCACTAACTACGGAGGTTTAGAGGCCAAATCATACCCGCCTAAGTCGATTTTTTTTAAATGCAATATTTTCGGCCCGTAGGCGGTGCTGCGCCCCCAAATTATTACACGTGCTAGAAAATGACCAAGTCTTACTAGCGCACACTGCACCAGGACCGGGGATTCCCCCAACAATTTTTTTTTCAGAGAAGGTCTAAAATTGACTTAAATTTTAGCGAATTGGCCACAATAACTTCACAGCTAAGGGGAGTAGAGTAATGAAACTTTGCCACATGACGTATTGATAGGTGGGAGTGATAATGTTTGTACAACTTTTGGGGGGCACCACCTTATTATAATTTGGGATAGCGAAAAAAGTTTACAATTCGGCGCAATTTAGGTCGACTTTCGAATTTGAGCGCAAATATCTCTGGAACAGATGTCGATATCAACAAGCAGTAAATGGCGTTATCAACTACGATCCCTCCCACATTGAAGAAAAAAATTTGGTGAGCTTTGGTCCGCTAACAACAACGGTTAGTTTACCCACCCTAAATCAACACTGCGCGTTCTGCGTATGCTGATGCATTTGACTTCAGGCCATGTGACTTTGCTAACGGGAGAATTTCAGCTCCCTGAATTTTTTCCCCAATCGGACTTGTGGCACCGGGGGGACTAACATTGGGTTTTGCCCCAAATTTCTAGCTTTGTATCAAATGCTGCTGTTTTATCCATAATATGATAAGAAACGAAGTAATGCCGTGACTCAAGACTGGTTCTTACTTTTTTCTCGCTCTTATTTCACTGTGATATTTTTATACCTTGTGCAGGTTAGGTCAAATTTGAAAAAAATTGTTGGATTGGTAGGATTTTTAGCCAACCATGGTCGAGATAATGGCATGGTTGTCGTTCGTATGTTTGTAACTGATGTATGATGGCTAAGCTTTAGGTCATAGGGATAAACTTTTTCATGAATAATTAGCCATGTGTGTTGAACTCGGGCATGCAAAATTTCTGCCATATAGTGCAAGGGAAACATTTTCAAATTGATGGTTGAATGGATGGCGGTAGGAAATTCAACAGAAAACTGGCCATATTTCGGAAATGGTGAGAGATAGGGCCAAGGTTACTATTAATCACTAATAGGAAGTGGCATATGCCGTTTTAGGTGAAGTAGGCGGTACGAATGGTTTTCCCTAGCGACAGTTGGGCTTCTTGTTATCTTTCTTAACACATTCATTAACTAGTGTTGATCTTTGAAGCCCTGGAGGCCTACTGTTATTGCATAGTAGACAGCTGAAGCATACTGTGTTGTTGAATGTTGAATGTGTTCATAGTGTTGAATTTTTTTATGTCATTTTCATGTGCGTTGTTGGTCAGCTGTGGTGCTAGTTTTCATTACTTGATATTGCGCTGGTGTCATCGTGTTACTGAAGCAGGCTTGCGCATGATCGTAGACACCTGCAGGTAGAGTAGACATTGGTTTTTGTTTCGTGACTTTAATTAGTCTGCCCGGAATTTTTAGTTTTCGGAGCAGTCTTATGTTTTACTGCAGATGTTTTATATATTTTTTTCTTTTCAACGTGAGATCTCAGAGCTCCATTTTCCGATCGGCGTGAAATTTTGCAAGATGATCAGACCTCAGACAAATTTTTTAATGCCGGTCCAAATTTTTTTGGGCCTTTCCCCACAAATTTAAGGGCCAAAAACAAGCAAAATTTGGCGTGATTTCGGATGACTTAAAACTTTCGTGGCAAATATCTCCGGAAAGGATGAAGATATTCAGAATCGGACAAGTATTTGATCGACCGTGACTGCTCCTGAGTTCGGCAAAAATACGTTGAACTTTGGTCCACTATTTGCAGAGATCTGAGGGCCAAATTATACCCACCCAAATCAACTTTTTCGAAGACCCCATTTCGGCCCCTAAGGGTTGCTGCACAGCAAAATTTTTACACGTGCTACAGAATGACCAAGGCTTGCTAGCACACACCCCACCAGAGACTAGGGCTCTCTAACAATTTTGTTTACAAGAATGGCCAAAAATTGGCTCAAAATTTTACAAATTAGCTACAATAACTTTGGAGCCAAAGAGTGTAGCCTAATGAAACTTTGCCTTGTGACGTGCTGCTAGGTAGGTGTGATAATGTGAATACAATTTTTGGTTGGTTGGTGATGGCCAGCCCAGCCCATACTTTGGAACTGAAAATTTTCACAGTCAACTTGAGCATAACTTCATATAGGCTTACAAATTTGCCAGCTTGTAGTTTGCATTTGCATCTTCAGATCTTGGTAAAATTTTTGCGGTGTTTAGATACTGTTGCCCCCATAGTTTTTGAGGTTGGTGTTAAAGTGCCTTCCCTTTCGTCTCTGATTCACACTGAGTGTTTGAGACGTTTTAGTGAAACCAATGCATGGCAGTGTTCGGTTGCTTGTGACACGTGAAACATTTTTGGCTCTTTAACGTTGCAGACAATTGAAGTATCTTGATGTGGACGGGCTTTGCAAGTTGAACGGAAGTTCTCTAGAAAGAGTGCCAGGATTGCATCCTCAGTTGACATTCCTCAATCTTGAAGGATGCAGTGTAAGCAGTCTTCACCGTATTTTATCTTGTCATGTCACTGGTGTATACAGGGTGGGCCAAAAAAACCGGACCTGTTTGAGCGTTGATAACTCAGCGATGGTTAGTGGTGGAAAGACGTGTGATACGTCCAAAGTTTCAGAATGCTGTAAAGAATAAAAGACCAATTTGCATGGTAAAGCACTGTATATAAACTGAACAGTTTTTTACATAAATATTTGCAGTTTTATTGCCGTTGAAAGTAATCTAGAGCTGAATAAAATCGAACAGTAGAATAATCACTACAACTGCTACCACAACTAGGCTACTGCTACTCCTATTTCTACTTCGACTATAAGTAACTTCTACTTTACCATTACCATACTCTACCCCTACCATAACCTACGTCACCCCTATTGTTACCGTAATCTTACGACTACACTATTACTATCTTGCCCCTATCTTTACTACTACCACTACTATGTATACCGTGATGGAAGTC
>Ga0209367_1010136_pt1 | contig 12671 bp, 13 predicted proteins | sample WorMetLIZISLAND2_FD_187412 | JGI IMG/M metagenome (GOLD analysis project Ga0209367, IMG submission 187412) | Marine gutless worms symbiont microbial communities from Max Planck institute for Marine Microbiology, Germany - Olavius geniculatus... ... | reverse complement strand
CCTCCAATGTTCAACCCCTCTCCTCTTCCCCAACGTCGACTCGAATCGCTTGCATGTCAAGCATTAGTCAAGTGTTGCATTATCCCCAATGATGTATAATAGCATCCTTTACTCATGGGTGTCCATAGAAAATGTTCCATAAAGAGAATTGGTTGAGACGTCCAATAAAGTGGGTAATGGAAAGAGGTATTTCCATCGTAGCTTATTAGGGGATCTGCGAAGCATTACAAGATCTCACTGTGGGGTCCAGGGCCTTTACACTCTGGCCAAAAATAAATTTGGTGCATTTTTAGTCTCACAAAACACTCCTGGTCAAGTTCTGGTGGATCAATTACTGCCCCGTTCCCCTGAATTCCTAAAAGCCGCCCCCCTTAAAGAAAGCAATATGCTTTGAGCGTAGTCCTCAATGGACGTAGATGCCCCTGGTGATGACAACATCACAGAATAATCATCTTGTCTAAAATGATAAAAAACTGATCATGTCTTCTGATGTGTTCCTATCATCAAACATTGTGCCGGTGCAAGATATTGCATTCGCAATACTGGTTATTCACAGTTCACAGAGATGAACTGTCTGCCACAAACACTCAGCTCGGGACAATAAACCATGACGCAATAGCAGAAGACACTCAGGCAGCGACCGAAGTTATGCATAGTCAACCCTGAACATCGTATTTAGCTACAAAAACAGAGGCATGCTTAGCACTCGGCTCAACTTCTGTGGAAGTATTTGTTCGGCCATCACATCTAGAAACTGGTTTCGGCAAACACACAAAAAACTGCGGACAAATTAGGTCAGCAGTGACAGACATCCAGAGAGGTGAGTAGACAGACACAGCAGGACAAGAATGACAGACAGCCAGACAGACAGATCATGATAAACAGTGTCAGGCAAACACAGACAGAGTGCGTGAGTTATGATGAACAATCTCTCAGACAAATCCCGACGTAGCTGCATAGACCAAGGCAGCTGAGATACAAACAACGGCTTCAGCGTTCTGATAACAGCCTCAACTGTAACAGCAGCAGTCAAAACTTAAAATAAGCAGCGCTATAACATAAGCTAGTTATAAACTTAAAAGCAGGTCATTTTTGAAAGACAGTGCAGTCCTAGAATAACAACCTTTTTTTGGATTCTCAATTTCTTACATGATGTAAGAATATAAGAAGGATGATGAATGTTGAAATGAAGATCATCTAAAATCCAACACTACCACAAAGCTTGTATCATATTTCTCGAATTTACTAAAAACCTGCAAAGCGGATCAACCAGTATGGGGACATACAAAGTGTAGACCATCCCATCACATAACACTCACATGCAAATAACAAAGAGTAATGCAACTAACAAGCTAACAAGCACCAGACAGTAAGTAATTTTGTCTACTCATAAACAAAAATTGTAACTAACAAATTAGGTGCTTCTACGCTAATACAATTTCAAGATTGATTCATTAATTCGACGTTGTTGCTGTAACCATTATCAGTTTGAATTTTTGCTTAACCAGCAAATTTTTCCAAAGGTGTCCGACATCAGGCAGAGTCTCTGGAAGTGGAATTTTTACTATGAGAATTTTACTGACTGAGTGGCTTTCCCATCAGACAAGATAGAGCACCAAAACAATGAAAGGTACAAACCTGCCGATGCCATTCTGATGCATATGATACCCATCTTCAACATCATCATACTGATTATCATCCATCATATTCCAGCCTGCATCTCGCTGATCATACAACACAAATTCTTCTGGTGACATAAATCCACTGACGCTGAAATCATCCATGATAGCCGACTCTTTGTTAGCTTTCCAGATGCTGTCGTCCATGTAGACAACCAACGCAGCAATCATGGAGCACACAAAGCTGACAATTCCAGCATAGAACGAACCATGAAAATCAAGCTCATAGCTTACTGTCTGACGATCAAACAGGAAATCTGTCTCTTCCAAATAGGTGACAAACACATAAAGTCCGACAAAGTGCTCCATAGCTATATACAAAACATGCAAAAACACGTAACAGTTACTTTGAAGTTTATAACTGCATGCACAAAAATTCACACACAAACTAACTATCCAGCCAGCTACACAGAAATACTTCTCCTTCACTAGCACAACTAATGTGTTCAAGGTTAATATAGTTTAACATAAATTATGATATGCATTTACTTACTTAATTTCTTTGGGCCGAATTCATTTGGGTCGATGTTTATCTGTGGCTGTCACGAATTTTAGTTGGCCCTTTCTTCGGTGTTGTACTTCCAGTTGTTGACGGCGTAGATTATAAATTATATTTCTCATTTTTCACTAATCACATGCGCTTAAACTCCCATCTTTCAAATTTTTTTCGAAGTGCAAAGGTAATAGTGTGTTGTTAGTTTGTTTTGGTAGAAATTAAATTGGTTTTCAGCTGTGACGTCTAGAATTCATGGCACTGGCAGAAAATCTTAATCGAAACCGACCAAAACTATGGTTTTTCCCCCAAACCGAACCGAAACCGACCGACTTATGGCCAGTGGGAAACCGTAACAACACTAGTAACATGCATCCAATACGAGTAATGCAACTAACATGCATCAGATAGCTGTTTACAAGCAGTTTACTCATGAGCAAAACTTGCAATAAATCAATTTGGTGCCATGCAAAATAACATATTTAATGCATCTAAAGCAAAAAAAAGTACTGCCCATTTTCCCGATATAATAGGTGCATTATAAATTCTGCCACAATATTCAACTGACAAACCTGTTCCTATAAATAAGCATACTCAGATATGTACACATACATGTACTAGCCACTTACCAGAGATACCGAGAACACAGGCACAGGTGCGATGAACAGTGATGGTCATAATAAGAGCTTTTCCTTCAAGGCTGTTAGTGATGATTGCCAACCCAATCAATGAGCATGCTACTCCAATACACATGCTGCCTTGCACCAGGTGATGCCAGGCTGCAATCATTCCATCAATGTTAATCAACATCAAACAACACGCTAACCGAAATACAGTGAATGAGTGAGTAGGGTTAAACATCCCGCCCGACACAGTGTAGGTCATTTTGGGGATGGCCAATCCAGGCAGAATGTACACAAACACATAATAACGGAACAGTAAGTTTAACCTTTACAGAAACACAAAAACAAACTAGAAATTTGGAGCAAAGCCCAGTGTGAGTCTGCCTGTTCATGCGAAATACCAATGTCATTTTTCTGTCACTTGCAATTACACTAGAAACAAGAGTGGAGAAACAAATTAAAAAGTGGATACAGAAATAATCTGCGAGCGCAGTCTGTGTACAACAGTTCAAACTTTTTTCTGCATTTTTGTTAACTTTTGCACCCTGGTATTTTGATTTTCCCTGACTTGCCCTGACCCTCTTATTTTTCCCTGACTTTAAAATGTAAAATTCCCCGACATTTCCTGATCTTCTAATTTTTCCCTGACTTTCCCTGACCATAAAAACCATGGTACCATTTGATGCAGAGGTTAGTATGAGACTGCAGTGGTCATAAGTTGTGTTTTAATGAAGCTCAGTGCTACAGTCAATTCAGTGAACTGAAATATTGGTGACCAAAATAACTATCATCAGTTTGTCAAACCGAGTCGAAAGAATCAGAATTTACTAAAAGCAGTTCGGCGATCTAAAATGCAGCTAATTGGACTCCTAAAATCAATTCATCTGTGTTGCTGTTAATTTCACACCGCCACCAGTACTGCACTAGTGATGGTGAGATTCACTAATTCTAAAGTAAAAAAATATTAGGAGAACCTTTAATCCCAAGTTTTAGTAAACTCCTCACGCTGGCTGCTGAGATAAAGTATATGGAGGTGGAGAGTAAAACGTATCTATCATGGTTTATGCAAAGCAACATTCCATCTTTACACAAAATTGACTGAAAAAAATGATTAAGCGCCACAATTCTTATTCATATCATTTCAAAATACCGAGAAGTTAAAAACCTTTCAGTTTACTCTCAGCTCGACAATGGCAGAACTGGACCATAATGGCCTGCTCATTAAGTTACAGCATGGACTTAAAATCTTAATGTGCAGCTCAGATTTATTTATTTCAGCTTTGTTAATTAGTTAACTTTCTGCTACATTTTAATCCTGCTAGGCTGTTGACTGTCAACCAGGTAAGTCTGGAAATATCAGTAGCTGCAGTGTCGTGAGACCCGCTCAGCGCCTGACAGTTACGGCGCGGCAGGATGTCAGCAATGCGGCGGCATCGGGCATTATCCGTTTTCCCCAAACTAAAAGTAGCAAATTTTGCATTGCATCTATCAGTTCGCCGAACTGAAAATAGGATAAACGTTTAATGAATTGCCACTTATAACAACACATGATATAAAACAGACACAAATCTGTTAATAAGTTAGTGAGCGTTGCATCAAACTATTCAGGTGCTTCAATGAAATCAATACAAAAATAACCTGGTACACTTGTTCCTTCAAGAATGTTGTCATGAATGGAAGTGCAGTCTTCTCCGCGACAAAAATGCCACAAACCGTAAGTTGCCTGACCAAATACGTCAGTCTTCACGGATGCCCAAAATGGCGTCGTAATGCTGATCAAACCACAAAGCACGCCGAGAACCAGAATTTTTGCACAAGGAGGCAAGTGACCGTAACCCCAATGAGCTGCCGTTGGAATTGGTGGTACTTTCCTCCTGAGCAACGGATTTCTCTTTCTGCGCTGTCCTATCACCAGTTTGGAATTATTGAGCAGAAAAGCTCTCTCCGACATAGGAATCTTCATTATCAATAATATGTAGTCAACCACAGCGTGAAATAGTCATTTAAAATAAATAAAAACAACAAAACAACGATCCACAAACATAGAATACCTAATAATTATTGCTTGTAGTGATGGGCGATTTGACGATTCTTATGATACGGACACGGTGCATCGCCGACGATACTTTTTGACGCAATGCCATATTATCTTGGTAATAAATTAGTACAGTTGTTGGTACTAGTACTGCATAATTACCGCCAAAGTAAATTACTGTAAAAAGTTTTTTTGTTATAGATCATAAATGCTTCATTCTGACATATGTGTGGCTTTACAGGCGAATACTGTGCATGGCAGTCAACGGAGTCAAGAATTACCGAAGTACTGTTTACGCTGATTACACATGTTGTAAGTTTTAAAAAATTCCTCAGCAAATTACTTCATCTTGTTAATATGAATACAAAATGTACTTTAGTTAATGCATATGCTCTTCATATTATTATTATTATTATATTCTTCAGGGGTGCTAGACGATAGTCAGTCACATAGTAAAGAGAAATGTTTCAAGCGTTTCTTGAAAAAAGAATTAGCAGTAGACAGTAAATTGTTTGAGGGAAGGTTATTCCAAATGCTAGATGCCAAGTAACAAGTAACAATTACATATTAAAATAAAAAATAAATAAATAAAAAAAAGAATGCATACAACCATTCACTTAGATTGCCATAGCAAGTTAAGCAACCAATGATGCCATACTGGGGCCCTGAATCTTTTGCTTATGTAGCCATATGTGAAACTGATATTCATAATTTAACTACACATGCAAGTGCCAACATATATTACCTGCCAACAATCAGATTAAAGCAATCAGTCACAGAGTAAACATTGAGACATTGGGTGACATCAATCAATAAACCAGTATCATGAGTGTGGCATCTGCCAAAAAAATCAGTATTACGATTTCACAATACAGTGTATATTTAAGATCATAATACAAATTTTCACTATATTTGCCAATTACCATGCATTAAAATGGAGTACATAACCTAAAGACTAACTATCAATCTATCTTTATCTTTCCATTCAGGTCAAGCTGGAACTGAAACAGACAAGCTTACCTGACGTTATCCATATATTCATATTTTTGTAAATGCACAGAAGCACAATTTCTCTAAATTTTCAGTGTCAACAATAAAAATAAACAAAATTTTAGGTCCAAAATCACAGAATTTATGATTGGCCAAAAAGCAGCATCACAACAAAAGAACAGCAACTAAAATATAAGACCACTGTTGAATTTCTCATAAATTATATCAACATCATAAAAAAGCAAGTATACATCACAGGAGACTGATTACATTACGGAGAAGCACTTTTGTCAATATAATCAGAATTACAATCATTGGTGAAATCCGCCAGAAAATATGCGCTTCAAAAAATCACTGTTTGCCACCCTGTCCTTTTTCTTATCTTGCGGTGGTTTTTTACTATGTCCATCACTAGGCACAGCAAACGGTTTGTCTTTAGAAGTCTGAGAAGTATAACTGGAGGCAGTATCACCAGTTCCTTCTGCTTGATGTACCCCGTCCTTCACACCTTTTGACTTCAGTTTCTTTTCTCGTTTTGCTTGCTTTACACTACGCACAAAGTGTTCAGTTTCTCTCTTGACAATTGCCACTTCAGTTCGTAAACGACTCTTGTGAACCGCTCGTTCATAAGCGAGCCGTTCGTTCAACAAGCCCCATGTGAATCGTGGAAGATACTTAATGTTCCACAGATCTGAATGCCACGGACTGCGGCGCTTTCCGCCAACTTGAGTATTATTCAGCGATGAAGCAACTTCACGGGCGACATGTTTATTTGTGAACTCAACCCATCCTTCAGTAAAAATTCTGTTCTTTCTCGACTCCACTGACTTGGATCCTGACACACAAGCAAATACAGCACCAAGTGTCAAATGTCATTTAATTAACTGCAGCTGTCAAACCAATAAGCTAAGTATGCTAGTAAGAAAATTAATTCATCCAGTGCTTCATGACTACATTGTGTGCTGAGTTAATTTCTTATCACTATGCAACAACAATATTAGTGTATTTCAATCCAACATTGACAACATTACATGCAAATTGCAACAGAGGCCACAGGCCTGCTAACCAATATTCACTGCTGCTGCTGCTGATGATAATGATGAGAGGCATAAGTAATCTGAAGCAAGTGTGCCAAATGCCTTTCCCTGGACAGCTACTAAACTGTGCAAACTTTAAAATGTTCTCATTTTTCTTCACCCAAATTATTTAATTACCAAAATTCATGAAAACAGTGACATTTATTCTCAGTCATTTGTGCTGGAAGACTACATTGCAACCATCCACATAATTCAGAACAAAATTTCTGAATTTAATGTTAAGTACACTTTTCCAAATCAGTGTAGGTAATGTGGCAAATCATAAACTATATACAAGTTATATACATTTAGAAGTTGCCAGAAGTGTGAGTAGTAAATATCTTATGCGTTTATGGCCATAAACTGCAGTATTACCTATTCTTCTAACATTCTCTCAGTCGAGTCATTATTAAGGTTCAACATTCAGTGTAAGCATCAACCAATGCCCGAACAGTCATATCATAAATGATACCACTGACTCTCACCAACCCTATCCCTACTTTTATCTCTACCAGGTGCATCAGGCAAAATGGAAGGTCGCCTTCATCACATGCGTGTAATAGCTCGGTGGATGGAAAAGTAAGCAAACGTGACACTATTTTTCGTCCGCCATGGACAGAAAAGAAGAGCATGCGGACGCTATTTTCCATCCGTGCGGACGAAAATTTGTGCTCACAGCGCTATTTTCCGTCATTAGAGATGGAAAAGTGAGCAAGCCTGAGGCTATTTTCCATCCACCACAAACGGAAATAAAGACCATGTGGACACTATTGTCCGTCTGTGTGGACAAAAAAATAAGCAAGCTTGAGGCTATTTTACGTCCGCCACTAACTAAAAAGTAGACTATACGACATTATTTTCCTTCCACCATGGACGTACAAAGATTATGACTGATGGAAAATGACCGCTTAATTTTTTGGTATAATACACAGCCTTACGAATGCATTGAGGTAATGTGACATTATGCATGAGACAATACACTAAAAAGTCTGCACCAAATGATGTTTTGATTATATTAAACAATTTTTGTTGTGTTGTGTTTTAGTGTACTGCATTGCATTGCATTGCTGGATGTAAATAAACCATGTCTGTGAAGTTAGTGTTGCTGTACCATCCGTAAAATGTTTGACACTGTCAGCATTAATGGCAGCAAAGGGGCGCGTGAGAAAAGCAAAAAATATAACAGAAAGCATGATTAAGCAACAATAGTCAAGGACAAAGTATGAGACACAAACATTTATACAGTTACAACAATACAATAAGGCTGTGTATTATACTAAGAAATCATGTGTCATTTTCCATCAGTCACAATCTTCAGTCGTCCATGGTGGATGTAAAATAACGTCATATAGTCTCCTTTTTAGTTAGTGGCAGATGGAAAATAGCATCAGCACAGTCTTTTTTTTCGGTCGGTGATGGACGGAAAATAGTCTCACGTTTGCTTAGTCTTCCGTCCCTGGGGACGGAAATTTGCGCTTGAAGCACATAGATTTCCGTCCGCAGGGACGGAAAATAGCGCGTCTGCATGCTCTTTTTTCCGTCAGTGGCGGACGGAAAATAGCCTCACATTTGCTTACTTTTCCGTCCACCGCGGACGGAAAATAACATCGATACGTGTGATACGTTTGGTATGGCTCAATGGTCACTCACCAACTGGTTTCAAGAAAATTCTCCCAACTTCTCCGAATGAGCCAAATACATGGCGTATTTGTTTAACGTTCATACGTCTTGGTATTCGACTCAAATAAACAATTCCCGGCCTTTCTTTGCGAAGTTTTTCGCTATTTTCCTCAGAAATATCCATGTTTATAGTTGCAGCAAAGAATATTAAACATTTGTTTACTACTTTAAACACCAAATTAGTGCTGCGCAAAGCGAAAATTTTTTAATGATTAAGCAGGAGTAGTGGTTACTCGATATCAAGATTTCAATTTCAGGCTGCGACACAAGTATATATCATTCACAAGATGGCGCCACGGAACTATCGTTATACGATCCAGATAGAAAATTTGGTATTTGCATATTAACTTAGCGTCAACACCCCAATTTTAAGCTAAACTACTGAACCCGAACTGATATAGGCTTTCGCGCGTCTCGTGAGCATTAGCACAAATTTCTTGTAACACTGAATTGCAACGAAATGGCTGAAGATAGACCAAGACAACCTGCACATGAAATTTTAAGCACTAAACGTAGATTTCAGCAGTCCAAGTCTTAACCCCCTAGGTTTAAGGAGGCCGGCGCAGGCGAGCGTCAAACACGGCTATCCCCCTAAAAAGTGGTTATTTTACCACTATTGGCTCGTGTAGCGTGAAAACAGTTGCAGATAGGAACAGACATGCTGCTTATCGAAACAAGCACTGGTGACAGGCGTTTTAGCTTTATCAACATCGATGACCTTGAACTTTCCAAAATAGCGGTTTCCAGTGAATTTTTGGGGCAATTTTTGGATGCAGCGCACATTTCAACACTGAATTGTGACGCAATGGCTTGAATAGACGAAGACAACCTGCATATGAAATTTTCAGCATTAAACGTAGATTTCAGCAGTCCAAGTCCCGACCCCTTAGGTTCAAGGAGGCCGACCCAAACGGGCGTCAAAGACGGCTACCCTGCTAAAAAGTGGCTATTTTACCGCTATCGGCTCGTGTAGTGTGAAAACGGTTGCAGATACGCAGAGACATGTTGCTTATCATAACAAGCAATAGTGACAAGCTTTTTATTGGTGTCAACATCGATGACCTTGACCCCCAAATTAGGGGTTTTAGTGTTTTTTTAAAATTTGCAGCTGCAGCGCAGTTTTCAAGATTGAATTGTGACAAAAGGGATAGAGATAGATCAAGAGAATATGCGAATATGAACTGCTAAGGCTGTCGCGCGTCTCATAAGCTTTGCTCAAATTACTTGTAAGTAATATTAGTCATATGCTTGAAAGATCAAAGTGTACATAAAAATGTTAGCAATATTGAAGACACAACAATATCTCACAAGCAATGGTAGTTTGGCACATTGATGTGAAATATTATTGCTGACTTTTAAATACTAAAAGTCACTAGTTACATGTACCATGCTAGATGTTTAATGACAATTTTACTTCAAATATGTTGCTTTGCTAGTAAAAGTATTGGGATAATGTGAATTTAGCAAACTTAGGTGATCAACTGTTTTTATGGATCATTCTGTATATTTTAAAAAAAACATTTTGACTAATAAAGACACAATTTTTCATTCAACTGTGGGAATTTTTCTTAACCATACAATCAACAGAAAAATATGACATTTATCAAAAATAATGATTATTTTAATCAAAAAGCTGCAGCTCGCTGAAGGCCAACAGTTCCATTGGCATTTTGTCTGACTGACAGCAACTGTATACCAGCAAAGAAACTAGATACATAGAGACTGTTGTCAACATTAGCACAGATGCTAGTTAGTGGTCCAGAGGCAGGAATGGACACAGCTGCCAAGCCGATGCCACTGTCACAGTCCCACAGCCGAACAGTGCCATCATTTGAACATGTTGCTGCTATAAAATGGGAAGCAGATGGAACAAAACAGCAGCCGCTGACAGTTTCAAAGTGTCCGCTGAACTCATGAAGTGGTCGGGAAGCTGCGCGAAGGTCCCACAGTGTTGCTTCACAGCCATTGCCACCAAATCCATTACTGGACGAGAGACAGAGCCGGCCATCGGTGGCTGAAATGTCACAGCACGTCTGAATGTACTGCTTTGGGGCAGTAGTAACGGCAACATGGAGAGATCGGGCGTCCCACAGTCGAACAGTCTTGTCCTCACTGGATTGTGCTACCATCCAGCTGGTAGATGAAAGACTCCAGCACACATGGGTCACCACATTCTGTGCCAGAGCCATCATTCGCACACAATGTCCACTAGCCACATCCCAAAGACGAACAGAGTTGTCGCGTGAGCCAGAAAACATATGTGAACCACATGGGCTGAGAGAAACTCCAGTGATGACCATGTCATGTCCAGAATATTGACACATGGGAACAACTTCTGCACAGTCACTGTTGCACCACCAAACATGGACAGTTCTATCCCTCGATGCACTAGCATACAATTCACGATTCTGTCCACCACATGCTACTTTAGTAATTTCCTTCTCATGACCACTCCATTTCTGTATGACTTGCCCAGTTGTATGCCTGCAGAGAGCCAACTCTCCGGACTTTGTTCCAGACAGACATGTTAAAGGATCAGCAGCAGCAACGGTGGTCACCTCTGAAGTACCATGTGCACAAACGAATTGCTTAAATGCTGGAGATGACAGACTAACACATTCATTATCACCATGGCACATGTCTGCATTCAGTGGTTTAGATGCAGACTTTTTCCTTTGAAACAGCATCGCCACTTTGCGAAGCATTTTCTGGTACAAACACAAAAAAATTAAAACATAACATAATGGTTCATCGTCAAAACCAGGAATGTCAAAACTGAAAACAGTAAAGCCGGAAACTACCCCACTACACAAACCCTAAGTCTAACCTTAACCCTAGCCAAATTTTCAACCCTATTCCTATTCCTAACCCTATTTCCAAACCCACTCCCTAACCCTAACCCAATTCTTACCAATTACTTCCTAAACTTAAGCCAATATCACTGTTTCCTGGTTTTGTCATTCCCAGTTTTGATAAAACACCTAAAGGGGATGTCAGACGAATGACAAAGTCGGCCGACTTTTGTGGTCGTGGTTGAGTTGCCCAACAAAATCGGCCGACAAAATCGGTGAACCATGACACACGACACACGATAGTTTTGTCTGCTACTTTATACGTTATCAGCTAGCACAACAGCTGAATACAGATTGCAAAATAATACTTGCATCACTTTTTTTCTGCATCTAATGAATGAAAATAATAACAAAGACAATAAATAACTAAAATAAATATTCATCTTCCTTTGTAAACAATCACCATGGTAACATAAACAAAATTTGTTGTCTGATATACGAAAAATCGACCGACAAAATCGTCGAAGATAGAACATGCAAAAATCAAGCGACACGCGACAGATTTTTGTCAGGCGATTTTGTTGGCAGATAAAATCGGCCGATTTTGTCGTTCGTCTGACATCCCCTTAATACATACGGTTACATACTGTAACCGATTAAATATGTGACACTCAAAAAAATGCCAAAATTCACGTCAAATATGTTGTGAAAAACCAAATACATTGACAGTTTCCATTAATTAGAGAAAAAATGTTCCATGCAATTATCATTATTATTACTGCATGCAAATTACTTTCATTATGTACTACAGGTTTTGCCACCTTAAATATTTCATCACATCTGATGAGCTGTCTCGAATCTGTTTCAAACTCGAAAATGAAAATATGTAAAGCTGGCATTTCCCACCTCGTGTAAGTGCAAGCAGTGGACCAGTTATGAGTTGAGAACTTGAGATTAAGATCATCAGGCTTACAGGAAGATGGTCTAATTGTAACTGACGTTCGACATGTAAACAGGCTTCCGCAGGCCCCAAACTTCACACAAGTCACTTGTATGAAGTTCGTGGGGTTCCCAAATATCTTTATATTTCTTTTGCCTAAAAATGACAAGCTTATTAGTTGGTCCTATAATTTTCCAATAATTCTAGCGGTAGATCAGCGATCTTGCTGTTAGCACTGGAAAATTGCTAGAGGTAGATCGGGTAGATACATTATTGGAAAGATGGTAGAACTTATATGCCTGGTAGACATAGAAGGTCTATAAACCATGCCATGACACTGTCAAGTATTTAAATCAGGCTTAT
>Ga0209367_1010135_pt1 | contig 12672 bp, 11 predicted proteins | sample WorMetLIZISLAND2_FD_187412 | JGI IMG/M metagenome (GOLD analysis project Ga0209367, IMG submission 187412) | Marine gutless worms symbiont microbial communities from Max Planck institute for Marine Microbiology, Germany - Olavius geniculatus... ... | reverse complement strand
TAATTCCTTCATCACTGAGTCTAGCAATGTCCCTTCGCTTTCTGAATTGTGCTTTGTGCTTCTTCTTCAGCTTGATTTTGATATTTGCCATAACCAGGCTGTGATCCGAATCTATGTCTGCACCCTAAAAGGTGCGGCACTGCTGCACTGACGTTGCCCACTTTCTTCGGATCAGTGCTCTGGTGGAATTTCTCATTTTTTGGGCCATCTGCTCTCGCCATTCCCCTTATAGGCATCGCCTGACAACAGCAGCTCTAAGATGGCCTTTTATGACATCTTTTAACCCTTTCATGTTTTGTGTTCTGCTCATGTGTCTCAGCGTGAGGAGCAGGAACGCTTAGAGCGTGAGGCAGCAGCTCATGAAATTGAGGCCCAGCGTCAGAAGGCGATTGAGGCACAGATAAGACGAGATCAGGAGAAGAGAGAGGAGGCTCGACAGTTGAAAGAAACCTTAGAACGACAGATGGAAGAATTGAAAGACCGCGAGGCAGAGGTAATGAACTGTTGTGTCTCATTTATTGTTGTATCTGTAGCTTTGTGCATTATTTGTAATCACTTGAATTTTTCCTAGTTTGATTTGGAGAACAGTGATTAAGAAAGCAGGATATAAGTAAGTAAATTTATATAGTGCACAGTGAGTGTTTATGGGAAACCCATGCAATCTGCAGGGTGGAACAAAAATTGCTTAAAAGCTAGATTGTAGAAGAAAGTTTTGAGTTGGTGACAAAAACAGCATATAGATGAGGAATTGCGAATCTACAGTGAAAGGATATTCCAAACGGTGGGAGGAGCTGTTGCAAAACTATGAGAATCGAAATATTTTCAGACATGAAGGACAGAATCAAATTACAGTCTGATGAATGTGGAATATAAAATGGAACACAATGTTTCATTGGCGCCGTAGACGCCACTAAATGTTATATTTTTTGCTGCTAATTTTTGTTTGCTTGCTGTATTGCTGAAGTTTTGTTTTGAATTGATTTTTTTTGTACTAATGATTCAATGCGTCATTGTCAGGCGAAAAGGCTAAAAGAGCAGGAGGAGATGTTAGCGCGAGAAAGGTGGGAATTGGCAGCTATTGAAGAACAGAGGACGGCACAAGAGAAAGAACGTGCCAAGATCGAATTCAGGTACACAGCCTTGACTGGTTCTGCTTTTGTGACATGAACAAATGTTTGTTTACAGTAGACACATTTTAGAAAAACGTTTATCAAGCATCTCTAACCACTATTACTATAGACAGCCTGTAGGCATGGACTGCACCATTGAGAATGATGGACCGCTTGTTGTTGGTGAGTTTGTTGATGGGTGTGGAGTCCAGTTCTGGAGCTGCGGACTTGGAAGCAACTGTCACATGGCCAGGCGCTGAGGTTGCTGCGAGGTTGGACCACTGCAGACATGTGGATGGACTGCCTGTTTTGGTTTCAGAGCTGCTGCCACTCGCAGTTCTTCAGACTGCATGACTGCTTTGTGGCCCGGCCTATAGGAGCAGTATTCTGCAGTATTCTATCCATTAGTAACATCAGTATCACTGATTTTATGTGTTTTTTTCTTCCCCAGAATGAACATGTTCGTGTCATTGCAGGCAAGTGCTGCTGCGCCAGCATGCTGCAGCATTACGCCGACGATCCAGACAGATTCAGCAAGAGCTCGTAAGTGTTCAATGTGTTTATTTCACCTGGCTTTTAATATCTCACAGTGTCACAGTGTTCAACTGTAAGTGACCTGTAAAGCTACAGTTACACATGGAATGAAGCTTTTAAATGTTTTTGGTCATTTGTTTTTAGGTTTTTTTTATAATTTGGGAGGTTCTGTTAATTTTTTAGGTTCAATTTTTTGGATTTTTTACTACCAGTCACTTTTAAAATGCAGATTACTTTTGTCTAATATTGTATGCATGTTGTAAAATGTGAGTGTCTTAGCAATTGAGCTTTGAAGGTTAGATGTCAAGTATCTATTTTGTAAAGAAACTGAATTAAACGCAAGAGAGTAGAATGAGCACAAGCATGTTCAGATAATGTTAATAACAGGTTGCATTGAATGGTGATAATTGCCTTAGCCATTGCGATTTAATTTGCTTATTGTTCAGCTACTATTTACAAAATTAGAGTTCATAGCACATGATGGCTCTATTTGTGTCTGATGGCAGTGTAGTAATGTAATGGCTTCTTTGGATTGTATATGAAATTTTCCTTCTGTTGCCAGTTAAAACTGTTAGCCAGTGAATGTTTGTGCAGGAAGAAGATCAGAAATTGTTAGCACGTTTGGCCGAGCAAGAAGCCCAGGATCAACACATACAGTCTGCCCGGCGCAAGAAAGCACAAGCCGATGCTGCATGGATGAAAAAGGTAAACAATGTTTGTTTAATCCCAAATTCCATTACGCCGACATTGCAACTTTTACCAAAACTTCCCCGCGGGGAAAGTCGCGGACACAAAGCATGAAAGTCCGCGACACAAATCACGTCACCGACTTTCGTGATTTGTGTCCGCAACAAAGTCCGCGGACTTTGTCGCCGACTTTGTCGCCAAATTTCCCTGTGCATTGTAACGGGCTAAATTCCATTAGAGCGACATAAACGGGTTTGTCGTGGACTTGTCACGGACTTTGTCGCAAACATCTCGACATGTCGAGATGGTTTGTGTCCGCGACTTTCGTGATTTGTGTTGGCGACTTCCATCGAAACTTCATGATTTCATGATTTGTCACCGTTTGAGTCCGCAACTTTCATGATCTGTGTTCGCAACTTTTTCTGTGACGAAGTTTTGGTGAAAGTCGGCGTAATGGAGTTTGGGCTTTACAAGTTACTGCTAATGATGCTTTTTTCATTTGTGGATGTCTTTTTCCAAACAGGTTTACAACTTATCCCTGTGCTGATGGGTTTTGAGATCTCGTCAGTGCTTGTGGTTTAGTGGTTACAGTAATGGTTTGAATCTTACTGCAGGTTATTTGCAAGCATCCTTGAGGAAGTTGCGAACTTACTGTATGCTTAGATCAACTCAGCCTCCTACCCTCAGCGGGTGGGGAAATGAGAATTAGCTTGTGGGCTATGGGGTGAAGGCCTAGTGTCGTTGATTGTGGTGGTGGTATGTTTGCTTGCTGCACAGTTGGTCCAGTTTGTCACTGGCGTAGGTAGTGGATGCCTGCATAATCTGGTGCTGTTGTCACTTCCAAGGTTGTAAAGTGCTTCTGGTCTCGTGTCTGACTTGTGTAAGTAGCGATGTAGCAAGTAATGGATCTTTGGCTGTCAGTAAGTTTTACTTAAACTTTTTGCATATGTAGTTTGATTTGTAGGGCCCACAGTTTTTTTCCAGTAAATTTTGCCAAATCCTGCGGGCCAGTTCGCACAATTCTGCGGTTTACCGTGGCAAAATTGTCCAAATTTCACGGTTTACCGCGGCTTTTCATGTGTGCGTAAACTAAGCTTTATTTTGTTTTAAAAATTTCACTTTTTGGATGCTGGCATGGCGCTCAGTTATGCTAGCAACATACAAATTAAATTATAGATTTTTTCATTTCAAAAGTGCAATTTGTCAATTAGTTGCATTGTGTTAATTTGCGATTTTGCCAAATGTGATGGTAATTATAAGAAGGGACACAATTTTAGGCAGTTCAGTTTGATTTTTCTTTGTGATATACTTAGTCTAAAGCTGACGATCGTACAAATCATCGGTCATTTCTTAACTTCTGTATAATTCTGCAAAATTCCATGGCAATATCAAAATTTTGCGTAAAGGGAAAAATTTTGCGGCTTGACTTGAAATTCTGCGGCCTGCGGAAAACTGTGGGCCCTACTCATTTGTAATTACTATTTAGACCTGTTAATAGCTACAGCATTTTGTGCTGTTAAGGTTACATATTGTTCAGTTGCGTTCCTGCTGTGTCTGCGTGTTAGGTGATTGAAGATCAAATTCGTACGGAGAAAGCACGAGAAGCGGAGCTCGACATGTTGTATCAGTAAGCATCAGAGTTTCTGTATCAGCATTTTTAATATCACGTTGGTCGTTGGCGGATGAATACATATGCGGCCATTTAAAATGATTTAATGTCTGTAGAATGCTTAATATAAGGATGAAGAGATGTGGCAGATAAATAACAGGCATATTGGTAGTGATGGTAGGCATGTACTGTCAGATTTGTGCTAATGTTTAGCTGTCATCTGGGGCAGTACAGTTTTTGTTATTGTTGTATGCAAGAACTGTGCGCTAAAATTATGATGTGTGCAAATTTATTGCACAGAGGGAGAGCTGCTGTTGCTTGCTCTGCTTGCTTGGCACAGTAAATTATCAGTTACCTGCAGAATGCAAAGTCTGAAGTCTGTTATTTATTGTATAGTCATTAACAATGTGTTTGATAGTCAGCTGTGCTAGTCTAGCACATTGGGCTTACATTGGGTTTGATACAAGGCCTGGGGCTTAGAACTAGGCTGTTCCCCGCATGGGCCCACGACTTGCTTGAAATCAATATTGCATCAGAGCACAAGCAATGAGGTGGACTGAAATTAGTGGAATTTATTTATAAATTGATAACTATTGGTGGTTAACAGGGATGTTAAGTTCTTGAGACCAATTTAATGGTCTCATTCTCGTTATTTGTCTCGTTGTTGTTGTTCTCGTTCTTGTTCTCATCACAAATGTTCTCGTTCTTGTGCATCTTGGTCTCGTGGTCTCGAAATTCGACTATGCAAAATACTTATAATTGCTCGCAATGGTGACTTATAACTCTGGACTCAAGTGTCAAAGTGACAGCACTAATTGTAAACTGAATAGTAGCTGTTAGACCTACAATAAAACTTACTGAGTCGTAATTACAGAAGCTGCTTATGCAGGTGGGGTCATGAATGTAGACTACCGGCTGTGTCAGAGGTCTATTGTCTGGACATGCTGCGTATACAGACCGCATTCTGTTTTATGACAGCTCGTGTTTTTGCTGTGGTCATGTTTAACCCAATCCAACCAAACCAGTAGATTGTTTCAACTCATGTCCATGAGTAATTGTGCATAAAATGCAAATCTAGGTTGGTTCTGCACATGAGAGAGATACTGCATAATTGTGGTCTTTGTGCATTTGATTCATGCCACATTAATTGATAATCAGGTTGGTTTATAAAATCACTTTATGCCTTTATCCATTTATGCCATTTATATTATATGTTAAATTTTATTCTTTCACTGTTCTTGTTCTCGTTCTCGTGGTTGTTGGACTTGTTTTTGTTCTTGAAATTTATTTTTGGTCTCTCGTTCTCGTTCTCGTCCTCATTCAGTTGTTCTCATTCTCGCCATATTTTGGTCTCGTTAACATTCCTGGTGGTTAATAGTTTCTGCAGTATAGTGTCACCATCAACTTGTAATGACTGGTTGCAACTCTGCATTGGTCGTCTAACTTGAAACGATAGATAAATACATAACCTTGGACATCAGAGAACTACACTGTGTCCCAAAAAAAACATCCCCGACATTTTCGACTGTAACTTGAAAACCAATTGCCAGATGTTGATAATTTTTGGTAGGGATATTCCTGACACAACTTGCCAACAAAAGACCATTTAGTTTTCCACCTCACCCAATGTTTGTTTCTGCACTACCTGGGGAAAACACAACCAGCGAAATATCACTTTTTTATCCAATGTGATATGATTGCTTAATTAACATAACGCATAAAAACATTTTTTTCACATTTCTGACACCATGGCTGACAATTCATCCAGTTGTCCATTTTTCAACTGCTTGCAGTAAAACTGCTTGAAGCGTTGGCCCACTATGTGAACACACACAAGGAGACGCTTTCTCCATTCGTTGACAGCTGTATCGATAATGTTCTGCTCCGGACCAATCCAGGCTGTACCAGTCGCTTCTTGACTTCACAAACATTCCTAAACTTCATCTGGTAGGCACACTGTTGCATGACAGTCAAACCTTGTAACAGACTGGCTGTTGGGGCCCACAGATTAGGATGGTGGAATTTATCAACGTTTTTTAATTCGTTTTAACACGTATCGTGCTTGGTCTGCTTTCCCTAGATAGTGCGAAAGCGGACGTTTCGCGAGGTGAAAACTAAAGCACTTATTTAATAGCCAGTTTTGTCAGAAATACTTCTGCAAAAAATTATTACAATCTGCTAATTTTTCTTTATGTTATGATCGATAATGTTTGCGATGTTTTTCAGGTTTTCTGTTTATTTCAACACAAATTTTGCTTGATCTGCTTTCCGTAGGTAGTGCAGAAGCATACATTGGGTGAGGTGGGAAACTAAACAGTCATTTGATGGCAAGTTGTGTCCGAAATATTCGTACCAAAAATTATCAAAATCTGGTGAATGGTTTTCAAGTTACAGTTGAAAATGTCGGGGATGTTTTTTTGGGACACAGTGTATATATGAGATAACTGACCAAGATCAGAAAATGGTCGCTTTTTTCCATTTTTGTTGATGTTTTAACATCATATACGTTTGTTTACATTACTCCATGCGCTGTGGGACTTGACAGAAAGTGCATTGTACAGGATGCAGCAAAAAAAGTAGCCCCTTAAAGTTTTTTCACTGTTGTCTCAGCAACTGTTTGGAATTTAATTTGAAATTTCACAGTTTTATTTAATGAAACATTCTACATTCAACAGCCAAGTAAAATGTGATTTTATTGAAAAATGACGACGTTATTGTTAACATGACCGCCTACCAATTTTTCAGCATTAAAAAATGTTCAAGCTACTACACCAATGCAATAACATCGTTGAAACAACACAGTTAACTAATGATCAGATGCCGGAATTTCAGTGTCAAAGTGAATGTTCAAAGTGTCCACCACCAGTTCCAAGCTCCAACACGAGCCTTCAGTCGCTTACTTTGATAAGTCTTTCACAGCCATGTCGATCAGTCCTTGTGGCAGGTTGTCCCAGATAACCTGAAGCACTTCCTTGATTTCGGCGATTGTTTTTGGCTTTGTTTTAAGCTTGGAGTAAGCCTTCAACATTGCACGCAACACGCGATAGTCCAATGGGTTTATATTCGGCAAATTTGGAATCCACTGGTCTTTTGTGATGAAATCCATGCGCTGCACACTGTGTGTGCTGGTGCACCATCCTTCTGGAAGATGAACCCGGTGGGCAGCCGGCGATTGCTTTAAAAGAATGATAATTGAGTGATAATTTATAAACAAAATAAATTACTGTTTATCAAAACGTCACTGTGATGTCATCGGCAGTAACGTGGTCACTGGTTTTTGAAAATTAAATAGCATTTTTAGCTTGAACATTTTTAATGCTGAAAAATCGGTAGGCAGTCATGTTAAAAAGTCTATAACTTTGTCGTTTTTCAACGGAATCACATTTCACTTAACAGTTAGGTGTAAAATGTTTCGCTAAATAAAACTGTAAAGTTGCACATTAAAATCCCAAACGGTTGCTGAGAGAACAGTGAAAAACTTTAGAGGGCTACTTTTTTGCCACACTCTAAGCTGAATCTGGTCAGAGTGTGACTTGTAGGGATGAGGCTGCGCGTATCTGGCAACAGAGGGAGTCAGAATGGGAGAGAGAGCGGTTAGCCCGTGAACAGCTTATGCAAGAGGTCTGTCAGTCACTGTCTTCGACCTCAGTGACGATTCATCATTGATGTAGTGCTAATGTTCTTGTTTGCAATTTGCTGCATGAATAACAATTCTTGACAATTCTTCAGAAGACTGCACAATGCACATGTTAACTTTATGACGGCAAATGCATTTATTATCGTCACTTGTGTACAAATGTTGTAGTGAAGTAGTTTTAGAGTTAGTTTTATTGTCTTTGGTAGTTTTTATGCTGTTGCTGAACATTTGGATGTGCATTTGATCTATAAAATAGACCTGAGTAGACAGTCTCTGAAGGCTTTTTTTGGGAATCGATTTCAACCTACGTTTCCTTTGACTGAGTACTCGAGTTAAATAAGTACCAGTAGTAGCTGGATGGGATGTAGAACTGTTCGGCTTTAATACAAGTTTGAGTAGACGTGTTTGGACATCATGATCTGTCACCGGATGTCCTCTGTACGTCTCAGCAGGAGGTCTTCCCGCTGGCAGTGCACACTATGTTCTGAGACTACTCTGGTGTCGGCATCAGCTACTGTTGCTTAAACAAGAACCGACTAGTAATGGCTGTGTTGCTGTGCGGTCAAGCACTGGCTTATGGAATGCGCAGGAACGGAACCAGCTCCGCAGGAAATCTTTGGCAGCATGTGTCTCCTGCTGAGCATTCTGAAAAACCAGGAGAAGTGATGCTGTCGCTTTACACTCTGTAGGTCCAAGGCAGTTCTGTAGGAGCAGGGCTGTGCTGATGTCATGGCGCACCTTGTAGGTTGCTCTGTCAGTGCTCTGGTCTCCTTCAGCAACAGCAGCAGCAGCATGTCATCAGTAGGGCCCACTGTTTTCCACGGGCTGTGGAATTTTGAGTCGAGCTGCGGAATTTGCCCTTTTCCGCAGAATTTTGATATTGCCATGGAATTTCACAGAATTTTACAGAAGTTAAGAAATGACTGATGATTTGTACGATCGTCGGCTTTAGACTAACTATATCACAGAGAAAAATTAAAGTGAACTGCCTAAAACTGCATCTTTACTAATAATTACCATCGTATATGGCACAATCATAAATTAGCACAATGCGACTAATTGACAAATTGCACTTTTGAAAAGAAAGAAGATCGATAGTTTCCTTTGTATGTTGCTAAGTGAGTGCCATGCCAACATCCAAAAACTGAAGTTTTTTAAACAGAATAAAGCTTAGTTTACGCACAAATGGAAGGCTGTGGTAAGCCGCGTAATTTGGACAATTTTGCCACGGTGAGCCGTGGAATTTTGCGAACTGGCTCGCGGAATTTGGTAAAATTTACCGCGGAAAACTGGATCCTAGTCATCAGCACCAGGTTACACGATCCACTACAATATCGTGAACGCACCTCAGCTATTTACTCACAGAAATTGTATCGTACAGAAGTCTCTAATCTATCACAAAAAGAACAAGTACTTCTGGCTCAGCTCTGATCTGGTCACTGTCACGAACTCGCATCGTACCACAACGTCATTGACCTATCAGTTGATCCTTTAAGCCATCAGTTATCACAAACATGGGAGCATTGTCTACAAACCTGTCTGGTTGCCCAACAACAGTGACTTCAAATCTGTGGTACAGCTGATCTACTACTCAACATCGTGATTTCCAGTTCGCTGGAGGTGTATGCACGACAAACTTTTCTGTTGTAACATCGAACGTCGCACTTTGTGCAGGTTGTGAATTAGCTAAACTGCTGAGTGTTTCGAGTTGTGTTTGTGCCATCCAGGTGATGAAAGGTCGTGAAGAGCAGATCCAGGGAAAGATGGATGAGGTACAGAGGCAGCAGGAGGAGTCACTGGAACGCCGGGAACAACTGCTAAACGAGCTCGACGTAGTCAACAAGCTGACGAAATACGAACAGCAGGAAACTGAGGCGAGGAAAGCAGCGCAGAGGCTAGAACTTGAAGCACAGGTGAGACTGACTTACTAATTGCATTATCACGCAGGTGCTGAAGGTATTGACAGCAAAGTGTCAAAGCTACTGGTAGATATGTGGAGAAAATTTTAACTAAGAGTCACGTGTTTGTGAAAAAAATACCCAGTAGAGATGTTATTAGAAATTTTATCTGCTGGAGAAATAATCACATTTGCTCGCATCTGCATTTCTTCTAGCTGTGGACATTATACTTATTCTAGAGTATAAGTAATTGCATACCTACCTTCTGATTTATTTCTTGCACTGTGTGAATGTGTTTTCATTGGTTGATTGATTATTTGTTGTGGCTGAACACGAACATGAATGCCTTAAAAGCCACGTCGCATGAAAAAATGATATTGGCTAAATATGTGCAGAATGTAACACTAATTAATAATATGCTGATCAGTTGTAACAAAAACATCACTTTAAAGTACCTTGAAGAAAAATATATTGCACCAGCCTAACACACCCAAACGTGCCAAAATAACTGATGACGTCACTGTCAGAATGCTATTTTGACAGACTGACATTTGCATTTGAAAACATGCTAAATCTGTCAGTTTTACTCTGAATAATGTCGGATTTATAGCACAATAATGACGCATAGGTGACATCAGAAATTACGTCATTGTTGATCTGTTCACTACTAGAGGTGTGCAATTAATAAAATTAAATTATTATGGTTTTTAGTGGGCTAACTATTGATGAAAAATGTGGCTTTTTAAAGGCTATTTGGTTGTAAATTTAGCTACATTTGACCTCAAGGCTACCCTGCTGCAAGTGATGTCCTAATTCCGAAAATGGCTGAAGCCATAAAATGGGAAAGTTGAGTAGTTTGAACCTTATTTTTAGGGTATTTAGATGTACTACCAACCAGAAGATTAATGAATATTGACAAATTAGCATTCGATAAAGCTAATTAGCACTTTTTAACAGTTACGTAAAATGGTGTGACTTGGGCTTTAATTCTGCTACTGAATGTGTGTACAATGTGTTTACCAGCAATCATCGGACATGACAACAAAAAGTACAATGGGCGACTTCACTTTTTGACTTAAGACTTTCGCTGAGCCTTTTCGCTGAGCCAAAGCTAAAGCTGAACCCTAAAGTCTGTACTTAGACCAATGTTCAACTAAACTTTGGTCTAACAATTAGAAATTGCGGAAAAACGGTAAACCTAACAGGAAATAAATCAACCAGTTGTGCTTGGACTTGCTTATTTAATTTAACGTCTTACGTCATTTTGTAGCCATTACAGCGTTTATTTTTGGTACCAGACTGTTTTACTTTAATACTAAACTATCCGTGTTGATCGCCATGTTTTCGCTCAGCGAAATCACTTCACTTTTTGACTTAAGTAGGTACTTAGACTGAAGTTTAGGCTCAGCGAAAGTCTAAGTCAAAAAGTGAAGTCGCCTAATGCTTTTGTTTGTGTTCGGTGACAGTCGTCTCGAACAGAATATCAACACCCTACTATACGTTGATATTCGATGTGTTGACATTGAGATATGTCTGTTGTTGGCAACATCGCAGATGACAGCACGGAGGGATCGTCAGGTGGATGAAGATGTGCAGTTGAGGCTTGGTCTGGAGGAGGAACGGAGAGCAGAAGAAGACTACGATGAGATGTTGAGACAAGAGGCTGAGAGAATGTGCATCCGTGACTTTCAGCCCAAGGTCTGTGCCGACGTTATTTCACTCATTTAATACTAATCAGTTTGACTCAGTCTTTTCTGCTGTTTGTTTTGCTGTTATGGTAGCAGTTTAAAAAAAATTTTAACAGTTAACTTTGCAAAGCTGAACAATTAATTATTTGTTAACTTTGATTAAAAATAAACAATGATTTTTCGCAAGAAAAGTGCATGTTTTTATCATCTTTGTAAGTTATTCATCTAACAGCTGTCACAGATGCATTCAGGTAACAGTAGGCCTGTATTAACATTAGTAAGGCTTTATTGTTAGTTTTATTTAATTATGTTATATGGTGAAAGTGGTTATAATTGCTCATCATTTTTTCTGCATTATAATGCATTCTTGGTAAAATGACTTTAGTCAAAAATTTAACAATTATTAATTTTACTAATCGCTAAACATTTTTAACTATTAATTGTTTGATTAATCATTATTTCCTACAGTTTCAGTAATAATAGTTGTCATCGTCATCTCTGAGGATCGTTCAATAAATGAGTTACAAAACAGCATCATTCTGTTAGTTTTTCAAATGTGAAAAATCTGAAATATAGATTTTATAGAACATTTTATTTTGAACACGTGTAAAAATATTTTTAACAAGATAATGTTCATACGAACACATACGAACACGGAGTCTGTCCAATGCATTTCGATAGTTTACAGTATATGTCCGTATAAATACAATCAGTGACCGTTTAGACCGGTAGAAAAATCAAACAGTTTAATTTCAAATGTCGGTCGGGGAAAATGAAATTGGCAGCATTCGATGGCCCATCCCCGAAAACCCTCCTACAGGCGCAAAAATCTCTTACGCAAGCTGAGTTATAGCCCATTATGTCCCAAATCTCGTCGCCATAGCAACGGGGGTCGGTCGGGGAAAAATGCAATTGGCAGCATTCGATGGCCCATCCCCGAAAACCCACCTATAGGCGCAAAAATCTGGCAAAATCTCTTACGCAAGCCGTGTTATAGCCAATTTTGTCCCAAATTCCGTTGCCATGGCAACGGGGGTTGGTCAGGAAAAATGCAATTGGCAGCATTCGATGGCCCATCTCCGAAAACCCCCAAGAGGTGCAAACATTTCGCAAAAATCTCTTACGCAAGCCGAGTTATAGCCAATTTTGTCCCAAATTCCGTTGCCATGGCAACGGGGGTCGGTCAGGAAAAATGCAATTGGCAGCATTCGATGGCCCATCCCCGAAAACCCCCCTATAGGCGCAAAAATCTGGCAAAATCTCTTACGCAAGCCGTGTTATAGCCAATTTTGTCCCAAATTCCGTTGCCATGGCAACGGGGGTCGGTCAGGAAAAATGCAATTGGCAGCATTCGATGGCCCATCCCTGAAAACTCCCCTATAGGCGCAAAAATCTCGCGAAAATCTCTTACGCAAGCCGAGTTATAGCCAATTTTGTCTCAAATTTCGTTGCCATGGCAACCAGGGGAAGGGGAAGGGAACGGGGAAGGAAAATAGGGAAGAGAAAGGGG
>Ga0209367_1010133_pt1 | contig 12675 bp, 7 predicted proteins | sample WorMetLIZISLAND2_FD_187412 | JGI IMG/M metagenome (GOLD analysis project Ga0209367, IMG submission 187412) | Marine gutless worms symbiont microbial communities from Max Planck institute for Marine Microbiology, Germany - Olavius geniculatus... ... | reverse complement strand
CGCGAAAGCCTATAGCAGTTCCTGTTCGCAGGTAATCGTAGTCTATCTCCATCCATTTCGTCGTAATTCACTCTTTTGCAGCCAAAAATCGCCAAAAAATCACGTTAAATCAATATTTTTAGGGTTTAAGGTCATTCAAGGTCATCGATATTGATAAATTTAAAAAGCCTGTCACCAGTGCTTGTTATGATAAACAGCATGTCTGTGCCTATCTGCAACCAGGTTCACGCTAGACGCGATAATAGCGGTAAAATAACCACTTTTTAGGGGGTAGCTGTCTTTGACGCCCGCCTGCGCCGGCCTCCTTAAATTTAGGGGGTCGGGACTTGGACTGCTAAAATCTACGTTGAATGCTGAAAATTTCATACGCAGGTTGTCTTGGTTTATCTCCAGCCAATTCGTCGCAATTCGGTGTTGAAATGTGCACTGCATCCAAAAATTGCAAAAAAAATTCACTAAAAACCTCTTTTTGAGGGGTTCAAGGTAGTTCAAGGTCATCGATGTTGATAAATCCCAAAAGCCTGTCACCGGTGCTTGTTATTATAAGCAGCATGTATGTACCTATTTGCAACCGTTTTCACATTATTCGAGCCAATAACGGCAAAATGACGTCTTTTTAGGGGGTACCCCTCTTTGACGCCCTCGTTCGAGGAGAACCCCTGCACCCAGTGGCACGAAATTTTGTCACGATAAACTAGACACCGTGGGGCAGTCCACGGTGAAGATTTCGTGACTCTAGCTTGCACCGTTTTGATACAGCTCACGAGTGTGACGGACGGACGGAGGGACAGACAGACAGACAGACGGACGGACGCCCAGATGATGGCAAAGACGCGCGAAGCATTCTGCTTTCGCGCGTAAAAAGTGAAGAAAATCTTTTGTTGCAGTTGTATGCTGGATCACATAGCAAACCCCACAAGCTACGAATGAGCTGCTAGCAGGTCGGCCTACAATGGCGGGTGTGTGTTTGTTGCACAGTCATTGCCGGCCTATATACGTCGCATTTATGATTTATCGCCGCAGAACTTCACAATCACAATCATATTCTATACGTCGTGGCATCTTATCGCCTGCCATCAGTCGTAAGTGACGACAATTCAAGTTTCGACGAACTCAGTTGATCCGTTGGGTTGGGTCAATATAACCAGCATGTGGGCTTAGATGCCGCAGTGCAGCAGAAAACATTTTCCTGATCTTTGAGGTTCGTCAATTTTTGAGTCAAAATTAATGAAATCTGACACTGCTACTTGTTTCTGTCACAACAATTGCTGCCTATAAAACGTCATGAACATATGCTGCGAGCTACGCTAGTTCTTTTGCATTAATGTTTTATATCGACGCATTTAATGTACCGTGATACTCGCGTTACTGCAATTTTTTTACAGAAGATACTCAAAACGTCCTTCACTAGCCATAAGGGCGTACAGCGCGGCGCTGAACTCCGTTTCCTTACCCCTCAGCCAGACATCAGTTTACGCTAGACCACGGATAGGGGGGAGTGCATCGCACGGTGTGCCTTTTACGCCCTATTTCGATCGTAATCATACCTTTGCGTAAATCCATGCTGAGTTGACATAGTCAATCGAATATATTTTTGCGCATTATGCACTGATACCGGAAACCCCAATAAGAACTCATTAGCAGCATTCGATCCGCCGACCCCAAAATTCCGCCCCTATTGGTCTAGACGTAGCACCAAACACAAAGTGAATCGGATGACCGGTTACTGAGATTCTATTTCAAGTTTCAGGATGCGAAGTTGATCGTCTGTTCTTAATATTCAAATATTCATCCGTTATAGGCCCTACCGGTTCATTTTACTGATGTTTTTTTCTCCTCGCGCTCGATGATTAAAAAGTTGGGAAGCCAATATGCTGAAAATGACGGCAGTGAAATAGAGTGAAGTACTGAAAATGGCAATGTTGTATAATAATCATAATTAGGTCAGACATGTCGGCAAAATTAATTGAAAACAGATGCGTTAACGCAGCAGTAGTGGTCTAGTGTGATATCCAGTCATATCCCACTGTCAAAACTGCTAATAAGTCATAGTGAAAAAGATGAGGCGACTCGTCTTGCTCAGCAGCAGCAGCAGCAGTGGTGGAGCTAAGGTTGATTAGCTGTCCAGTTGTCTGGTTATTAATTTGTCGCGAATCATAAGGCGCGCACTGGTGGTCACGTGACAGCTAGACATTGCCGGCCGGTCATCTGATTAGGTAGGCTATCTGTAGGTCTTGCGTCTAATACGTCGTGTATATAGTATATTGGTGATTGCGGTGCACTCGCTACACAGACACCGCATTACTCGTATTATTCGTTTTATGAAGACGTTCTAGTAGACTGCATTACCGGTCTTACCTGTCACTTGATCCGTCCGTCTGTGCCGTACAGAAGGTTTAACTAAATAATAAAAACGTAGAAAAAATCCAAATTGATCTGAATGTTCCTCAGAACACGTGTACCCGGTACGCCCATTTTCAGCCCAAATGGTGAAAGGCCAAGGTCACCGGACGTCAAAAACGTAGGCCTATATCTCGCATAAAACGCAGCTTGTGTAAACAGGGTTTGAGAGCGTGAGGTAGGGTTCTTGAAGGAGCAGCGAGCCCCCTTCCCAGCTAGATGGTTTGGGGAGCAATGTCAGCTCCCCAAAGGGTCGTAGCGGATTCCTTGCCGCAAACGCCTTTTTCGGCATGAAAATCCTTGACAGTGCATGTTGCGGCCGTAGCGAGTAGGCCTATTTAAATTTTGTTACTGCATGTCGTCGAGCCAGCTTTATCGTATAAACGGGATATGAAGATTATGTCTGAAAGCCGAGTACGTGGCAGTGTTGCGAATGTCAGCAGATAGTTGATTCCAAGTTTGTGGTGCAGAGATTGAGACAGCTCTCGAATCAAACACCGTCCGTGATCGTGGAACATCGAAAACGCCGTTTTGCGCACAACGTAGATGACATTTCCAGCGAGGATTGATATTGGCACTGCATAAAATGTAGTTAGTGAAAGTGCAGTAAAACAATGACAAGTGCGAACGCGTATAATAGTCAGGCAGAGAGAGAAAGAAAGAGAGAGAGAGGCGAAGTTTATGTACAGGTATACTTTCGGTATATGGTTTGTAGTTGTTTAGTGTTTACTGTCACGTAACTCATGTGTTTTGGAATGTAAAAAGTACGACTATTGAGCCAATAGATCATATCTGCAGTAGGTATATCTGCTAAAAAAAGGCGAAGCTTTTCATTATTGTCACTGGCATTTCGTCAATGAATGCTGATGTGTAGCCATGGGCAAGATCGTTTGCGCTGCAAAGAAAGCGATTTCGCTTTAAAACCCAGCCGATTACGCAGTTTAAAATGTTCTGTGAAAATGGCGCATCGCTGGCAAAACACAATGCCGCCGGCTTCATGTATACCGGCGGAGGGCGAAGGCACAAAAACTACAGCTGTGATTGCAGAATTCCGACTCCAGCTTTCCCGCCAACTGTCTGCCTGCAGGTGACGTCAAATAAGTCGGAAAGAAATAAGAGCGGCAAAGAGTGCTTGAGGACATGTCATGACAAAGTGTTGGTTTGCGAGTTGTCGAGAACGCTGAGTGTTGATACTGTTGTGAACTACTCGACTGGCTGTTTGTCACGCACTGTTAACTCGTCGACGAAACACCTTTGCATCGTTACGTTACATCGCCCCCACCGAGCCTGAAATACCTTTAATTAGCAGAGCGGTGGCAGCCGCCAGACCAGCCAGCCATGCTGTGAGCCAGCTCAAGAGACATCTGAGCAACCCTGGCCGTGGTGGCCGCGTTATGTACGATCTATCGCCATCAGTCGTTGTCCGTCATCATCGTTGTTGTCGCACGTCGCAGTTGTCGCTCAACTCCAAACTCCACTTTTCGAAACTTCACAAATCCGTAACAAAAGGAAAACCACCCGTAGTCATTAGCGCCTTGTGACTTAAGGGGCAGTAGTAGTAGTAGTAGTCTGTATTTGTAACGCGCCATATGTCAAAACAGAAGTTCGAATCGTCGGCGCGGGCAGTAACAGTTAGTCGATGGCGGTGTTGTCCGAGAACAGATGAGTCTTGAGGTGTCGTCGGAAGGTGTTGAAAGTATATGCTGTTTGAACAGTAATTGGTAAACTGTTCCAGATACGAGAAGCGGTTGAGCTGAATGCGCGGCTGACAAACACTGCGTTGTCTGTTGGCTGGGACAGCAGTTGGTGATCGGATGACCGGAGTTGACGTGACGGTGTTCAGCAAAACCGACAGTGTTCTGGCTGACCCGTGTTTAGTGACTTGTAAGTTAGCATCGTGTATATGACCCGTTGTCGCATTGGCAGCCAATGCAGTTTTTTCAAAACAGGTTTGATGTGATCATGTTTCCTGATAGACGTGACTATTCTGGCTAGTGACTTCTGCACCGGGGGCAGTGCTCATATCCGTTTCGAAGACCCTGAGCCAACAGTGAGCTCAAACAAAACCCAGTAAATTATACTGCTTGAGGACGAAGGTACGTGTGTGTTAACACCTTGTTACGTGGCAGTTAACCGGCCGGGAGTCGAACCAGCGACCACTGGTCCGACACGCTACCGTTAGGCCAAGCCACACAAATCTGTAACAAGTCAACCTTTATTGCAGATTAGATTTGTTGTTCGTCGTGCTGTACAAGCTGTACAACTGCAGTAAATCCGAAACAAACCGAAAGCCGACAACAAACTCACGACATCTTTGTTAACATGTCAAGACGCTGTACAGCTCGTTGTACGATTTTTGTTCGACAGATTTACGACAAATAGAAATAGTGGAGTCTGGGCGTTATTTTTGTCAGCCAGTCGCGGAATTTACGCCGCCGCGACTCAACTGACGACCCTAGCAAACGAGCGAAGCGATTTGCGTGAATGGAGGGCGTCGTCATCGTCTGCATCGTCGTCGTCGTCGTTGTTGTACAACATACCAACCCCGACCGTCGCTTTGTCGTCCGTCGTCTTGTGAGCTTAGCTTGACCCGCCGTACCTTTTAGACACCATTCTGTGCCGACCGACCGGCCTTGTGTAGCTCGCTCTACTGACCAACTCAAGCGTAGAGCGTCATCTAGTATATTTGGTGGAGCTGTCTCGCCCACAAGGCAACGAGCACTGTCGCTTGCACGTGCGCTTCAGATCTGCAGCTCCCTTTTGACCTGACGGATTTATGACAAACAGGGACAGCGCAGACCTGTTTTTTTTATTTACGCACGCTGATTTGCCAGCTAGTTCCTTGTCAAGACACGAGAACCGTCCTTGCAACGTGAAATAACTGGGTTCATTTCTCGATTTATCTGCGTTATTTGCAGGTTTACGTACTGTCATGAAAGCAGCACACTTGAGTGCAGCTGCAGCAGCACCAGCAGTAGCTGGGCACTTTGGTATGACAACTTTGTGTAACGATGACGTAACTGTGACGTCATCGTGACGTAATTGAAATGGTTGCAGCAGCAACATTTACGTGCATCAGCACGTCGCAGTTGTCGCTCAACTCGGTGCAGTCGAAACGATCTGGTGCGAAAACATAACATGAACATCAATAACTAGGCCTACTAACTAATGAATTTGTTTAAACTAACTTCTTGCAAACTTATGTGCTTTTTGTTCTGTTTTATACTTCCAAGCCCAATGAGAGATGTACTGCATCTTTGAATATGAATATGAATATGTCAATTTGTATAGCGCCCAATTAGAGAAGACCTCAAGAGCGCTCGCAGCCAAATAAATGAGTTTTGAGTTTTTTTTCGCAAATGTGTCTCTAGACAGTGACGAAGTCCGCAGGTCGATGCGGAGGCTGTTCCATGTGGCCGGGCCCGCCACGGCAAAGTCCCTCCGACCGATCGTAGTTCTTGTGCGCGGCACGACGAGTGCCCCGCTGTTAGCCGACCGCAGCTGCCACCTGCCGACGATAGACGAGACCGGGGTACACACATCTGCTAAGTATGACGGCGCCAGACCATGGAGGCACTTGAAGGTGATGATCGCTAGCCTGAAGGTGATTTGCTGGCGGACCGGAAGCCAGTGAAGTTGACGCAGCACTGGAGTGACGTGGTCGAACTTCCTAGTTCCGGTCACGACACACGCTGCTGCATTCTGGGCAGTCTGCAGTTTCGTCAGCAGGCCGTCACCGATCACGTACAGCAGACTGTTGCAGTAATCAAGACGGCTGCTGACGAATGCGTGCACCAGTGTCTTCGCAGCCTCCAAAGTCAAGGAAGATCTGACCATCCGTAGCTGGCGTAGTTGAAACAGGCACGACGAGCGTGCTGCGGCGACGGGGTCAGCCATGGTAAGCTGGCCGTCAATGCTGAGGCCAAGGTCGAGCACTGCGGACGACGGCTTGACGAGGGTAGACAGTAGTGGTAGCTCGGTAGTGGTCAACTTGGCAAGCTGCTGTCGTGTACCAAACCACGAGTCTAACCAATGTCAACAGCGCTGTAAATAAAATTATCAAGTTATCAAGTACCGGACTTAGTTTTTTACTGGCTATACTAGAAATAGTCAGTTGGTAATTGGATTGTACTGCTATTATCTGCGAGTGGGAGTGTTACAGTGTATCCGGCAGATGTGATGATATTAATGCGCAAGAAGCACGCAGCTGCAGTACAGCACCTGCCGCTCAGTGCAGCTGACATTGTTGTCATCATATCGTATCGTACCGACCAACCACAGACAGACCTACAGCGATGCTGCTGCTGATGCTGAACAGAAAGCACTTCAACACGCATGCAGGAGAGTGCACCGGCAACTGACGTGACGACCAAGCGGCGTCGAGCGTTAAACAGTAGGCGGTGGAAGATCTGCATTTTACCGACTGACACTGCCGAATTTCCGACAGAGGAAATTACGCGTGCTTAAAATATTAATTTTGCCCCTAAATTTCGCTAATATGAGGCTTTTAGCTTCAAGTTTTACATTTCTAAACAAACATTTTTTTGACAAGAAAAAAAAATTGTCACACAGTTTTCCGACAGCCCAACATTTATGAAGGGACAATTGTCCCCTGCCCTTCTCGCCCCCGACCACGACATTACTGTCCTCACTTTCCAACTTAGCGGAAAAGTTTTTTTATTTAAGTTTTTCGGTAGAAAACTGGTTTGATTTGAGACCTGCATTATAGAAACTGCTTGCTATGCCAAATGCGTTTCTCAAGCCCAGGATGTTCTAAAATGGACGGCGACCATCCCTGGTCGGGTTTAGGAAAAAGTCATGTGCCGCGAAAGAAAAACGGGAAAAGGCGGAAATAATAATAAAAAACAGAAGTCTAAGACTGCTGCGTAATAGTTAGATCCGATTGACAAAATTTTTGGCTCTGCAAATCCAGCGAGGTTGTCTTAATGCTGCAGTGGTAATGAGAGTATCGTGGAGTGACGCGGAGAAAGTGTGCAGCGAGTGGCGACGTCAGTGAATTTGGCCCAGGCCTATAGTGGTTTACACGAACGCCGTGATATACGATGGAGGGCTAAACATCGCATTGTCAGTGCTCTATGGCGCTGAGCATCATTAACGGCATCAATATAGCGCGACTGAATAGAGAGCATTCATACACTTGCGGTAGTGCTGGGTTCATGTATCTAACTATCTATATTTCGTTTCGATATCGATATGTCGTATTGTTGCACCACACCAAAATATTCAATGTATATTGCTTTTGTATCTGCCAAGGGGCGTTATTTTCAGTCTGTCAGAGCCGACGTGTAGTGTGATTATTTGACTCAAAGTCTCGTTCGCCTTCCGAGAAGTTTCGGTAACGCTGCTCAAATATTAATGCCATCAACACTACAGAATGCATTGTCTGAATGGCACAGCCAGCGCTCCGTATTTTTCCTCTTTCATTGACGAATATTTTCAAAAACTATGCAAGGAAACACAAAAGAAAGAATCTATTACCGTGTCTGAGTACGTTAGACAAGTTAGCGTGATCCACTCCGTCATAAGAAATCGACGTTGGATCGATATCGCCATATTTCTTTAATATCGCATCGATGTCGACCTTTAGTTAGAAACACAATCATTGAACCACCAAACTCTTGTTCATATCTTTGCCAAGTGTGTACTAGAGCATTTAATAATCACTTTATTGCAAATGTGCAAATTTTTACAGAGCGTGCCAAAGAAAGACGTCAATAAATCGGTTCATATTTGGCGAAGATATGGCCAAAAGTTTGAAGCTTGTTTTTGACCGACTTACGGTGTCGTATATCGAACTCGAAATTTTGACATCGACCCAGCATCTATAGCTGGCATTCGGTCTCTGCGGCGCAGCAAAGTGCTGGATCACTGCAGCGCAGGGGCGTCACTGGGCAGTCGGTAGGTAGGTAGGTAAGACGCAGAGTGAGCGCCCCCTGTCGTCTGCAGTCACTGTTACGTCGCTCGGCGCAGTTAGCTGCCGCTGCAGCGTCATCAACTTTCTGTGCTTATTTCAGCCTTCCTGCAGGTAAGTCACCGTCTAGAGGCTTGTAGGACTTCATAACTTTTTATGGGGCTATCCTAACAAGCCACATTGCGGCACTGTCTGTCCGTCCGTCATGTATGGGTTACGACTTAACTCGAAAACAAAAAAAACATATAAAAAACCGGAATCTGTGTAAATGTTTCCAAAGGCAGGAGTGGCCGGTGTGTTGATTTTCATCTGAAAGGGCAAAGGCCAGCCCCGGGGGTCGACCGCTTATGTTCTTTGTGTACCGGCTGTACTTGGACAGAAGCCGGTTCAAACAGATGTAATTTTATGGAATAAACTGATAGAGCGTTAACCGTTGCGTACTACAAGTCTGTGATATAGTCCCCGAGACCAAGATGTTAATCTTGAGGCGCCTCAAGGACAAAACAGAACAAAACATTGTCTTGGTCTTCATAAAAATGTTTTGAGAATGTCAAGATTTTTTTTTGCTTCCAAGTACTATTAATCATTTCGACAGTAGTTAACTAGTTATGGGGTTGAATAATAATGTTTTTACAGTTTCGACTGGTGTCAGGCAGCATACTATGTTGCATCTGATTGTACACACATTTGACGTAAATTGTTTTAATCAGTGAGTGACATTTTTGATGCTGCGTAAAAAGTACTGGTCTTGAAAAAGTCTTGGCAAGTGTGTCCTAATTCGATCGTTTGCAGCTTGTCTTACTGCGTATATTTCGTACGCATACGTAAATGAGTAAATACATAAATTTACATGTAATTAGCGCACAATGTCGTGCAGAAACTCGCCAAATATAGGCCCACATGAGTATATTCGCCTGACGTATACAACAGTCACTCATTCAATTTGGTCGTCCGATATGTCGATAAATCAATAATTTAACCTAGAGCACCAAGCCCTAGCTGACAGTAGAATCTACCACCATTTACTTGTATTTCTGCCCCTGCGCCGAAAATAATTGTATTTTTCCCTTTTTTGTTTAGAGAAAATTTTACCCACGACAACTTTAAATTCATTCTTTTACTAAAACTAAGCGTACAAACTACATAATAGTGCTTTCGTTAGTGACTCGATTTACGAACTGTTGTTTTGTGTTTTAATTTGAACAGTTCGCTGCGCACTTTTACAGCAGAATTGCCAACGGTTCTGACCTGCGATGATTTCTATAACCCAGATGCCAGCCGATTTTTTCATTCATCAAGATGTTTTTTTTTTAAATTTGGATTAGAAAGTTTCACTTTTAATTGGAAGTCTGCAGGGTCCGCGGGTTAATTAGCCGTTGCCTGACAGTAAGTGAGAATATCGAGCGACGTTGACCATTTCGAAGAATGTGGAGAATGACTTCTTCACGAACGAACGTCGAACGCAAACAGTTTTACTGTGTGAAGTGGTCGGAATCACTTTTGCTTCTCTTAGTTTAAAACCTTGCATATAATTGCTTACAATGCAATTTATATTTAATATGATTTATGAACGTAGCAATATGTCCATAAGCAACCTGCTCATAATACACGGAATGCTTGTTTGTTGACCCAGATACAATAATCGTAATGCTACGCGCTGCGCGTAGCACAGAGCATATTATTATACATTCTTGCTTAATTATAGGGTTATACCGGTTAGGACTATAGTTCAGTTAGCAGCAATTACTGTCCGACCTCCAACAAAAGAATGCTGAAATATGACAACCGTGCATAACTTCAATTCGCAGTAGGCTAAGCCTAAAACGATCGAGCGTCAAAAAAGAACGTCATAGTTAATCATGCATTAAATTCTTTTATTGGCCTACTCTCTAGGAAATATGCGACTGAGTAAAGTTGAAACTGAAAAAATTCCTATCGAAACGCGTAGCTATCGTCCTATACGTATCCTTGAAAGAAAAAAAATAATCATGTTAGTGTACAATGCACTAAATCCAGTTTGGCGGACGGGTTTCTCTCAAATCCGCTGGAAGCTCATGGCGCTCGCCATACTTTCAACTACATTTTGGAGAAAGGGTCTCAGTGAAAAATTGAGTGAGAAGGGAAAAGAAAGAAAGAGGAAGCAGGTATTGTCCATCCAATAGTCTACGTAGGTGCTAGACAGATCGCCGCCCGTGATCGCCAGTGATTTATTAGCTTGTTCGACGTTGTGCACTGCGCAGTCTATGGCGTATAGACATTTTGTAAACATTTGGCCGTTTACTTCTGTCAACAGCTCAGCGTGTAATCCTTGTAACAAAACTGATGCTATGCATTCGTTTCATTGCCGCGGGTCATTTCTGACAATTACGCTATACAGTTCCCATGCAACAATAATTTTTATGACACTCTGTTATAGTATGCTTAGGCCGTTCTTCGCAAAAGCGTTTTGCACATATTTTGCGTTTTATTTTACACCCGGTTACCATCCTTTCCTAAAAATCTTCCTTCCTACAATGTTTATTGAACTCTCGATCGGTGCATTTTTGTTTTCTTTCTAATGAATGCTATTTAGTAAGCCACTTTGTTCTTATGAGTTGTTGTGTAACATTACACGATATATCATAAAATAAAAATTTTAAAAAATTACGAAATATTTTCCCATTTTTATTTTCTGTTATAAGCCGAACAGCCTTGGAAAGTCAGTGATTGAGAAACTGATTCTGAACAACGAATTAATTCATATCAGTAGCAGCTTGCGGGAGTGAGTGACATATGGATTTACGATCAGTCATCAATGTGCTTGAATTATAGAGCCTGTTCCTTATATAATAGGCCTACACAACAGCTGCTGCTGCTGGTGGCAGCAGTTGCAATCGGCGTATTACGCATCCAGCTCTCAGTCTTGTGATCTGCAGAGGTCATCAGACAAACAGACAAACACCTTCACCCTCGGTCTCGGGCTCATGCCTGGCAGCGTTCAATCCATTCGTCCAACTCTCTGTGTGTTTACGGCTCTGGAGTGGCTCGTTGCATGGTCCGGAGACGCGCTGACGCCTTCAACAATCACAATCGATCAACTTTAATGTAAACATTCGTTCCGGTGACCTCCAAAAGGTCGATCGTCGCCGTTCAAACGCGCTGGCTTCTGTTCGTCAGTCACGAACATACCGAGTGTAGGCGGACGGGTGAAAAGCTCAGAAAAAGTAAGTAAGTAAGTATCGATGAGCTAAACGAAGCGTTGCTATACAGACTTAACTTATGTCTTGTCGCTGCTGGTGGAACTTAGAAAAAGATGTGTGCCTACAGAGAATTACGGACGTTTTGCCACCCCCCCAAACGTTTTGCCCACTATAAAATTGTGCAGACGGCAAAATCGGACGGACTAAAAAGCCGAACGGAAGGAGAATACGACGTCCAAGAAGCGAAACGTCTTGACAGCGAAACGTCCAAACTAGGGGCGAAACTTCCTGATGCTACAAACTACGTATCGATCTCGGTCTTGTGCTGTCGCCTCCAACTCCCTCCTTTGCCGCCTCCCTTATATTTGAAAGATGCTGTCCACACATCTTTTTCAAAGACTCTAGTCAGACGCCACGCAGTTTATGAAACGACATTGAAATGTCATTTCTAGAGCGCTAATATTACGCAACACAGCGTCTTCAAAAGCGCCAATTATTGTAGCTAGCCTGCTCTTTCGTGCTTCTTTTGCTTTCCGATGTTACGTTAATTAGGCTTATGTATTAAACACATGAGTATGAGTGTTTCTAATTTTGCACACAACACTCACGGGTTCGTCTGATGTCATGTGAAACATTACAGCTTTGTTGTTGTGTAGGCTTTTCAGTGAAACGTTTTAATTTTCTCATAATAATTCTGGAGTGAATAGCGTTTGCTCAACAGCGTAAGTAAGTTATGACGTAGCACGTCACGGTAGGCGAATTCGGTCGAAGGGACGCTCATAAATCGCTTGCTCAGTTACCTTGCATGAGTGCACGAATCATAATTGCATTTACTGCAAGCAGCTGACTGCTGTATGAAGCGTACGTACTTTCCGTGTTTAATTTTCGTCTTTATATACCGGCTGAGTATGCGGCACGGCGGCCTAGCTAGGTAGCAGTAAAGAAGCACTAATGTCGTAAGTCCTATATACAGCTTTTCATTGCCAGCTGTCACGCGCACCGACTTCATATAGCTTGCTTGCTTGATGTTGTCCGTCGCGAACGACGATAACGCTGTGCTAGCTAGTCAGTGACGGGCGATGGCACCGGAGATGACTCCTTAATCCAAAATCGGATGCACAGACTCTGCCACAAATGTGGCAGCGAGGACCAGTTGCAGGAACG
>Ga0209367_1010132_pt1 | contig 12675 bp, 10 predicted proteins | sample WorMetLIZISLAND2_FD_187412 | JGI IMG/M metagenome (GOLD analysis project Ga0209367, IMG submission 187412) | Marine gutless worms symbiont microbial communities from Max Planck institute for Marine Microbiology, Germany - Olavius geniculatus... ... | reverse complement strand
GTTATGGAGATACAGGATATCAAAGATTTTGGGGATCACGTTCTTGCGCTACGGGGCTATTGTTGTAAACGGCCAAGCCACGGCTGCTGCATTTCACAAGGTAGTGTAGCGACAGTATTAAGGCAAGGTGGCCAAAACTAAAGTCAATTGCGTGAAGTTTCTTTCTGATGTTGCGTGCCAAAAAATATTAAAATCGGCCAATGTTTCACGGCGTTATTCAAAAAAAAATAAAAGTGGCATTTTCCATGATCCACGATGTAAAACAATGACGCCATTAGTGCATTACAATGTCTAGACACCAGTTGCGGAAGCAAGTGAGTCTTGGGGGCTTTGCGAGAAGCAGAATGTTTGCGGTGTGGAGAAAAATCTAATTGCAGATTTGAGAGAAGATAGAAAAGGCGTGCATCCCGAACTAGTTCCCTAGTTCAAAGGAACGGACATTAAACTGAAATCCGCAGAATTACGACAATAATTCAAACTGTTGACAACCCAGTCTTTGCGTGTTTTCCACTGAACAGTGACGAACGCCGCGAAACGTGCACACATATTGAAGCTAGTTTTTATTTGTCCCATTGCTATAGCATAGCATGGGACAGATTATAAAATCACTTGCGTCTGTCTGTCAGTCTGTCTGTAAACACTCCTACGGCCGCAATTTTGATTCGATTTTGATGAAATTTGGCACAGTGATACGGGGCTCGAAAAGTAAGATCGAGTTTGTTTGGTATAAAAATCGGAAAACTCCTTCCTCTTTTTTACCCCAAATATTTTAAAAAATTTGCATTACCGCCTATGGGGACTTCAAAGCGGTATAACTTGGTCCCCGTAAAAGATAATAGCGCGCTGTTTGGACCTACCCCCTATTTTTGGGCCCGGGCTATCCGACGGTGTCATTTAAGTTTCTCCCCTGCCGACCACTGTTGACATGGCAACGAATTTTGTGACAAAACCGACTATAACTCGGCCCACACAAAAGATTGTTGTTTTCGCCTACGTCCCTATTTTCGGGCCCGAAATATGCAATGGTGTCATGCAAATTTCTCCCCTGAAGACCCCTGTTGTCATGACCAACCGTTATTATTCAAAGACATAATAGGCTGCGGGGGCTCACAAGAGCGTCAAGCGCTGAAACGCAGCTGCTAGACTATATAGCGTGGCAATGGGACAGATACCTCGTTCCACAGAACGTATTTCTAGTTCATATAGATTGTATGTTTTCATCCACCATTTGACTCGCTGTATACAGAATGTCTACTATGAACAAACATATCAACCATTTGGGCGTAAGTTTTCATACCATATACTAGCACACGATGATGAAAACCTACGGGCAACATAGAGTAAACTAATAAACAAACTGCAGACATGTCTGTTTAAACAAGTCAGAAAACTGATGAAAATACAAGCAAGAGATCTATTATACCGCGGAGTGGTCGGCAGCGGGTTCGATGTAGTAGACGTCAGAGGTGGTGTGAATGACGGCGCGGAACAACCTCTGATCGTTGTGATGAACGACGCTTGCAAGTACCGAGGACGGTGCCACTTCCAGACTGTCGTGGCCGACGTACCAGACGATGTCCAGCTGAGTTCTGTCAAACCTACATGACACGATACGATATAAAAGAATTTTGCGGTGAAAAATCTTACAGGAAAACTGCCAGTTTAGCCTAGCACATGAACAAAAATGAATTGAAAATGTTTTGAAATTAAACAGGAAAAAGTAGCCTACAATGGAAGTACTTTTGTGTAAAAACATAAAAAATACAGAAAGAGATTGCTATGAGAAAGTTGAAAGCCTAAGGTAAATAAATAAAAAAGAAATAACGGTAAATGAAACTTTAAAAAAATAGAACGAAAAAACGCAAACAAGTACAAATAAGCCTTATCCTAAACATCAGTCCTAAATAGAGAGGTGAGTCTATCTCCTTAATAGCTATGTTCTTAAAGCAAGTCCCCCCCAATCCAAGGTGAGGCGCTGCAAGCGCCGAAAGCGAGACTCTGTAGGCGTTGAAGGGTCAGAAATGCGAAAGATCTATTCCCCTTCCCGACCGACTATGGACGTAGGGAAGCATCGTGAGCACCCTCAGCAGATTCTGGGGCAAAGCCCGGCGAAAACGAATTTGGTCCACTTTAAGCATCACAGAACACTTCTGCTCGCAAGAGGTCGTAATTAAATACACCACAGATACAAAATTATAATGTTCAATTTGCCTGGTCTCTTGCTAATTTTCCCAAAACATTTCCTCCTACTTTTTTTCCTGGAGCGTTTGCTCCAAGATATGCGAGATGCCTACATAATATTGTAGCCGCCCCTTGTTTCAAAGGGTGCCAAATGTCTATGGAGGATAGGATTTGATACAAAGAAAAGTTTTGAGCTTGAAAAGAAAGAAAGATAACCTGCGTACGATGCCGTGCCTGCTCACCACTTGAACGACGGCTGACGGCGCTACCACAGACGACCAGTATGAGTCGGAGTCGTCCCGCTGGAGACGCAAGCTGAAGCGACGACCCAGTGCTGAGAATGTAAGCGACGGCTGTGGCTGAACGCGACGGTACGTGACGTTGAACAGATTGGCTGTAAAAAGCGGTGGGACGACATCGTAGCACGACACGAAACTGCCAAGTGGCCGCGGGCAAGTCGACTTGGAAAAAGACGTTCTAATTCCGTTCACATGACAGTACAGTACCAACCACCACGGCAACGCCAGAAATGCCATCGGACCCTTTTTGTTATATCACTAGATACGGCACGGAGGACGTAAATATATCAAAATGTCACGCAATCACAATTTATTGGCAAAAAGTTGAAACTGTGCTTATAAATCGCTTTTGTTTACACTCAGCCAGCCGGTTGCTATCGGCAACGCACTTACGTCACTTCGGCAGAAAAGTTAATTTTTATCTGCAACATTTCAGTAAGTAACAAAAAGTAACAGTTACGTGGAGCTGAGTGGACTGAGAACTTGAGAAGTTGAGTAGCAACGTGCTAATTAATGTCCATGTATCGGTCATCGTCTACTTGTCGAATCTATCTTTGAAAGCATTTAAGCTTACACTAGGCCTACTTACACCCACAACATTAACTGGCAGTCTGTTTCAAGCATTAACAACTCTTCGACTGAAAAGTGGTTCCGGCAGTTTACATTTTAAAATTTAAATTTAAAACTATTTTTTCTTGTTATGGCAGATCGTGATGGGGTAAAAACTTACTAGTCTACATTTTTGAAATAATGCACTATTTGTATTTGTTTTGTGTAAGTCTTGATGAGATTCCCTCGTACCTTTTTACGCGCAACAGCAGCTACTGCTGTATCGCGTCTAGCCATCGCAATTCTGTCTGTCTGTCTGTCCGTCCGTCTGTCTGTCATACGGGTGGATCACTCAAAAAGCGATAAACGGAATTTAAAATGGCGGCGGCCGCCATCTTGAATTTATCATTTTGTCGATTTTGGTCACACCATCTACTTCTGGTGGCAGAAGACGACATTACTGCAAAATTTTTATCAATCTATGTCAATTGGCGGCTGAATTATTACTGTTTGTGCAAAAATTCAAGATGGCGGCCGCCAACATTTTAGATTTTATTTTTGTTCAATATTTTGGCATGCATGTGTGTAGGATTTTAAACGTAATACACTAGCCAAATTTCGTGCAAATATGTGCAATAGTAAACGAGTTATGAGAGATAGATGAAATTGAAAATGGCGGCCGCCGCCATCTTAAATTTATTATTTTTGTCCATTTTGGTCAAATGGTCTATTTTCGGTGTTTGTGCAAAAATCCAAGGTGGCGGCCGCCACTATCTGGAATTATTATTTTGTAATGCTGGACCACCCACGAAGTCCACTTATGCACCTGAAATTCCCCTTCAAATTTTGTGTTGATCGAGTGCGTACTTTTCAAGATATATTGATTCGAAAATTTCACAAATTTGGCTTTAAAACCCTATTCAGGCCCCAAAAATCATGTTTTGGGGAGTTTTGATCCCCAAACATTATTATTTATCATCGAGACCCCCAAAAGTCCCTCCTTACGCGGAAACGCGCGTTTTGAGCCATAAACGGTCGTGATCGGTCTTCTGGTGTGACCTGTAGGCGTCAGCAAGAATACAAAAAAAGGATAGATAGAACACAAAAAGTAATGGAAAATGCTCTAACTACGCAGACTCCCTTTCCGTCGTCCCACATCGACCCAATTTTGCATGTGGGGTCGTATCCCGAATATCTTTCTTGGTTTCAAGTTTCATTAAGATCGGTAAAAAATGTGGGAGCTGTGGGGAGTCGAAATTTCGGCCTTCCCATTGACTTGGCACATCGCTTATACAACAACAAGCCGTGATCAACTAAACGAATTTCATGCAGTCTGAACACCAAAGGCAAATTGGCACCAACTACTGTAGTTAAAGCTAATATGCAGCAAAAACAATAAAGAACTTTCGTGAAAAATTTTCACCGATAAAGTTCTGAGACGAAGGGAGCAATTATTGTATTATACACATACATCATTAGGCCTATTCTAATACTACAAGACCAGAAAGAAAACGTTATAACATAAACTAAAGAGTTCTACGGCCGAAATGCTGTAGGCACTAATGGGAGCGAACTGTAAAATGTTTATTTTTTTCAACTTTTCATCCATCCTGTGTTTTAGTGCAATCTGAGATGCTTCAGTTTCAGTGCATTATACAGAGACCATTTGAAGCTTTCAAACTCAGTGAAATCTCCACATAGCGTTTGTTTTCCAGCAGCATCAGTACAAAAAACAATCACAATGACAACATCTTAACTAATAATTTCAGCTATAACTATAACCACAGAAATAAAATAACTATTCATACAACAAACGCGCACAAATGTCTCAACAAAAATTACAGAACCCAACGAAATATACGGCTTTGATTTGCATGCTTTTGTCCCAAGAATTAATATATCACACAAGATTTAGCATTATTTTAAAATTCGCAGGCGCCGATGTTTCCAACATTCCCGAGAAATATTTAACTGCGCGCCGCAGGTGCACTTAACAAAAACACAAATGAAGACGCCTACAGAACACGTGTCTAACCCGTACAATGATACAAGTATTCTGGTTGTGAAAAATATAGCTTCATTTTACCCCGAAATTTTACTTAACTCATTAGACTAAAATGCAATCTCTGTAATCTCATCAAAGCCCATGCGGGGCGGTCGTGCTTTGCTCCAGTCACTTGTGAATTTGCAGTCACTCACATGACGTGACTTTTCTGCACTTACGACTATTCACTTATGACTTCACGTGCGTTATTATTTATATCGTATAATAAGTAACTACATAGGCCTATACAAATAAATGTCAGCTTGAACGTTACTGACCAAACAGCACTTTTGACCATGAGTTTGATAAAATACATTTCCACAATTGACCCATGCATGATCAACTGTATGTACAGACCGCATGCATTCTACCGCTAGCCTACATAACGCTGCTACAGTAAGACAGTGCGTACATGTAAAACAACATTCAGAGACGCACTGATTGCTAGCAAACACCCAGACTTTAACCGAGACTGACCGCTAAGTTTATCATCGTACGGCGGTCGTGGAGGCCAAGGTTGGTGATGCCACGGTGATCCAGATGTCGTGTCGTTGACGATACAACGTGAGTCGGTGTCACACGTGCCACGGCCGTTCAGACATGGAGAGCCGGGAAGCAATAAAAGCGAGTAGGATTCAGTGGCAATGTGAAGCCACCGCGCCGGAACACACGCCTGCACACACGCACAATCACACGGCAATCCTACATGGCAGGTAGCTCTGATTCTATGAGTAGTGTCACCTGCCGTACGGGACGCCCTCTGGTGCGCCATAAGTTCCCCTTTTCTTGGTACTAGGGACAGCCATCCATAGCACAATGTGCACATGCCAAAATGTCATGCAAATCGTTGAACGGTTTAAGCAGGCAGCACAAATGTGACAGACGATATACCACGCTTCGAGGAAATGAGTTGCTATAGGTGAGATCGCTTGCGCTGCAAGTAGCAATTTCGCCTAATAATGTGCCGTGCTGCTTTTGCCGTCTAAACTCTGAAACTCTCCGACGAGTGGCACTTTGACCCATGGTTTAACTTTCTAGCTATTGTATTTAAGCATAGTCGAAAAAGAACATTATTTTTCCATTATCAGACATTTAGACTAGAACTCTAACTGTGCAGCACGACTGCCCGTCCAGCGCCACTGAAGTCAATCGGCATATTGGCGCAATACAAATTCGTTTATTATTATTATTTTCAATCCTCAGTGCGGAGTTATTATTATTATTGCTATTAATAACACTAATACTACGGTACTACCTCCAGCGGTGCAGTAGGACATCGGCAGCAGACGGAGCAGGCGTGGTTGAGCGGACTCTGACACTGACAGTCGTCCAGTCCAGCCAGTTGACACGGAGACACCGAACACTGACCGGCCCGGCACTGACCACGACCCGACGCACACGAGGTCCCGTTGACGTGGAGGCGTGGTGGCGGACAGCTGGGCGAGCGTCCATCACACAGTGACTGCTGTGAACAGTCGGTGCCGTGTCGACAGACCAGACCGACGGCTGCGACGCCACAGTCAGCCGTACAGCAACGCATCACCCGCGGACTGCACGCCACCCTCGACATCAACCGGCACGCCTGACGGCCGCCGCCAGCACTGCCCGAATGTAGACTGAGCGGTGTACAACATTTGTCGTGCACGTCGCAAGTGTATGTCGTCCCACAGTCGCACTGTTCGCCTGTCTCCACGATTCCGTTGCCGCAGTACGCCGAATGACGCCGCGGTTTCAAGCAATCTCCCAGCGACATCACCGCTGACTCCATCCACTTCCTGTACCGACAAACATCTGATTCTGAAGACTTAGTCTAACAGGTAAAGGTATAGGTTAAAGGCGGTATATAGCTGTTTATAGCAAGCCCATCTCACAGCTACGGAGCGTCACCTGATGTATGGTAACTTGCTACCCGACACAGGTGAACGCACCTGGCCTTATCCCCAGCCAGATAGGCCGGTATGCCATTTACCTAACCCAAAGGGATAAAAAGCTGAGTTGACGTAGGCAGCTGGTTACATAGTACAGAGATGGTTTACCTGCCCGCAGGCAATCACCCATCCAAGTGCTAACCCGGCCCGGCGTAGAGCAACTTCGCTGATCAAACACAACGCGTTACTGCATGCTACGCCACGCCACCAACAGCCGGCATAACAGTTAAGACGTTAGACTTACGATCACGGGTTCGACTCGTGGTCGAGTTGCCAACCAGTGGTCACTACAATCAGTGACGGATCTAGGCTTCAGCCAAGGGTGGCGGAGTATCCCCCTCGCCCTGTCCCTCCTCCATCTTCTTTCCCTTTCCCCTTCCTTTCTCTTTTTCCCTTCCCTTTTCTTCTCCCTTTTCCTTTTTCCTTCCCTCTTCTGTTAAAAGTAAGACCCCTTAACTCCAGCTAGGAGGCTTAGGGGAGCGCTGTGAGCTCCTCCAGCGGGATCTGCGGCAAAGCCGCAGCCGAAATCGAATTTGGTGCATTTTATAGCTTTAAAATGTAACATCTGCTGGCGATAACTTTAATCACTTTCTTGATACACGAACTTATTTATTAGCAGTTCGGCAGAGCATATAAAGTGTTTACTTATGCACAGGGGCTCAAAGAGGAGAGGGGGTGGCCGCACGTCCACCCCCTTCCCTTGGATCCGCCACTGACTACAATTACCAGTAAATTTGATGCGCTGCTCTGTAATTAGAAGGCGGGAACCGAGGAAGACAACCAAAAAATGGACGTTCACAAAGATTTTACAAAAATTATGAAAAAAACGTCAGAAACGTTTAAAAAATCCTTTCATAACGTCGGTCAGTTGCGGACCTGGAACACAAGGAGAACATCCAGTTGGCAGGAGCGCGGGTCGATGCGGTTGATACTTCGAGTGACATAACGTATCTACCATGCTTCGAGTTCTTTGGCGGCAGACACTCATGCCTGCGGACGAATGCTGGAAACAGCAACAGTATCACCAGTAACGTTTACTAATGTGACAGCGATACGGGAAATGTAGGCCTATGTGCTGAAACGGTACATGCTAGAACGCTATAACAATAATACGTAGGCCTAAACAGTAATCCCAATAAGACATAGTCTGTCAAGTATCTACTAACAAGAAAAAAACCTTACACAACACATTACGGAGCAACATTAGAAGCAAATGACAACGAATGAACATCTGTAAGAGCGCAATAATTTATTATTTAGTACATTTCTGATGCACAGTAGGCCTATTTGGTGATACGGCTTGCATATCTTACAGCATGTATCAAAGTGGGGGATTAAATTATTTTTTGTGCCTATAGCGCCCGCCGAGATATACTTTTTGAGCTATTAAACGCCACTATAAGCCCACTGGATTTTCTACTGTCGTAGGCCCACAAGAACCTTTCCATTGAAAATGCATTAGGCTACGGAGGTTAAAAACTGGGGTAAAGTAAAGGAAGCAGTCATCGGATTTTTACCCCAAACAAACTCGATCTTACTTTTTGGGCCCCGAATCACTGTGCAAAATTTCATCAAAATTAAATCAAAATTGCGGCCGTAGGAGTGCTTACAGACAGACTGACAGAATGACAAAATGACAGACAGACGCAAGTGATTTCATAATCTGTCCCTATAGCAATGGGACAGAAAATGTAAGCCTAAGCAATGTGGTCCAACTGTTTTTTGCTCATTCGATGGCACCGAAAAGGTTTAATTCAACTGAATTTCATTTGTTTAATTCAGACGAAAAGTTTGTGCAAAAAAAACACAAGAAAGACTGAGAGACAAACGCTAGGCCTAAAGCTATATGTTAATATAAAAATAATATATTAAACAAGAAATTTGAGCTGATGTTCACGAGACGCACGAAAGCCTATAGCAGTTATAGCAGATTTGGTGATCCTAGCTTGCACCGTTTTTGACTGATCCACCCGTGTGACAGACAGACGGACAGACGGACGGACAGAATTGCGATGGTTAAGACGCGCTGAATGCAGTAGCTGCTTTCGCGCGTAAAGGCCCTAAGAATCGTTAAAAACGTATAATGCGGTCGCACGTGCAACTAAGCTAGTGTGAGCCCGGTTAACATAGCTGTAACACTACCGAATAGTTTACACTATGTCCAGAAACTAAATCAAAGTGTGTGAACATTAGACTTAACTTCGTCGTGCTCAGCGCCGAAGGAATGTCCGAGTTCGTGTACCACTGTCACTGACATGACGGCGTCGACCAAACGTTCACCGCCGTGAAGTTGACTGACGACCAACGTGTTGAAGCTGTAATAGCCGGCGTCCTGCGGCGGCGACGGCGTGTACGGCTTGTAGAAGTAACGTGAGCACATACCGCCCAGGTAGAACTTGGCATCAGCTAACCACGCTATGCCGATCACGTTGTTACCTGCAGACAGCGGCGCCATAATAACAGTCATTCAGCGGCATTTTTAAAAAAAACTTTGACGAACGATTTGATTAGCGTACTGTATACCAACTGATTCAGAGCATCAATATATATTTGCCAATATATTTACCTCCGCCAAGGAGGTAATGTTTTTGCCAGACTTTGTTTGTTTGTCTGTCTGTTAGCAAGATAACTCAAAAAGTTATGGACGATCTTTCTGAAATTTTGAGGGTATGTCGGGCATGGCACAAACAACCAGTGATTCAATTTTGGGGGTGATCCGAACCCTCTTCTGGATCACTTTGAAATTATCGTTACCATTGCTTTAACGGGGCATAAGGAAAACCGCTGCAAAACCAAACATGGTGCTGCCACCTAGCGAACAACATTGCCTTGGCGGAGGTCTGCGGTCTCTGACTGCTTTCTAGTTGTGTAATTAATTGCAAATTGGGGCACACCGTTACACTCATACACAAACCTCTGTTTGTTTCTTATACAGCGCCTCTTAAGTTTTACAACGTTATACGAATCCGCTTTTAACTTTCAGTTAACCCTAGCAAGTAAACATTATACAGCTTAACAGCCTTGCTCAAAAATGCCAGCCGAAGACTGAACAGCGATTTTGATCAGTTGTCAAAATGCATTTTGCCGTTAAACTTTTTCATCGTAGAAATTATGCACTGACATTGGCGTTGCAATACAAATTCTGTAACTATACATCAAACTACACCTATAACAACGAAAGTTAAATGCAACTCTGAATCTGCCTTTCACCTCAAAGGACCGGTACCCGAGTCCGGTTGAACATTGCCCGAGACCCACAAGGGTCTCTATCAAATGGCATCTCATTCTGTCCGGCGGCTTTGCGGAGTGCACGACTGTTACAGACGGACAGACCACGCCGCTGCGTGGGCCTACTGTAATAAGTATTGTCGTGAAACTGCCTAACGACAGTACAGTCCCCTGTCCTCCAATAGACAGCATTATCACATTGATGATTGTCTGAAAGATAACAGGGAAGACTATTAGAACTACCATTATTGTTAACTACATATGCACGCGTATAATGGAGTTCTTACAATTTTCGGTTTAACTCGTCTTTGTGTTTTGTGTTTCTGTAAAGGTTGAACTTACCGTCCCATTACTATATGTTTGTGTGTATTCTGCCTGAAAAGGCAGTTTCTGAAATGACCTATACTGTGTCGGGCGGGACGTTCAACCCTACTCACTCGCTAACGACAGTACGGTAATTTAAGCACAACGACATCTGACCGAAGTCTCGATAAGTGAAGGCGATCGCCAGGCAGAACTCGTCAAAGTCGTGCCTGCTGAATGCGTTCAGCGTCTCCTGATCGCTCAAGCTGACGTCGCTGAACCGATAGTTTGGAGCTCTGGCAGACTCGTAGATCGTGACGCCGTCAATACGCAAGCCGATGTTGTCGGGCAGCGCGTCCAGATAGACCTGCAATGTTGTAAGTTGCTTATCACAGATAACGTCGTAAGTTACAGGTAACTTGCTCGAGTAAAATTACAACAAAAATTACGAATAAATTACAGTTTCGATAAAAATGTGACAAAAAAATTCTTCTAACAAATGAGCACATTTAAACTGTGAATAATTAATAGCAATTGTTAACATTGTTTGAACAGTAAACATCTATGATATTTACAACTACCTCGGCTTGCATGATTTAATAAGATGCATATTGCTGGGAACGGGAAAGGAAATTGTAAATAGTGGTAAGCCTGTAAAGAGAAAATGGGAATGGGAATATTGTCGTCTTGGGAATGGACAGAAATAAAAAAATGACTTTACAAAAATAAAAGAAAAGGAATGGAAACAGCAAAAGTTATTTCCGCACACCTTCTATATACCCAGAGGTTTCTATCCCCATACCTGCTAAGCACAGCTTGCGCACAGAAAAAATTCGGACAGGAATTTTGTTAAGAGTATTAATCAAAACTTCCCACTAGGCTTATTTTTCACTAAGCAACGGAAAAAAGAAAAGAAAATGCAGAGGAAAAAAGAGATAAAGCATAAAAAAGCAGTAGAGACAAAAAATAAAAGGGAGAGGAGAGGATAGAGGGGGTAGCAGAAAATGAAAAGAATCGGAAAAAGGAGACTTAACTTTAGCCCGAAAGTGGGACGAAACTTGCGCCCGATTTCACTTCCAAATTTGGAGGATAGAAGAAACCACTGCATGTTTATATACCCACCACCATTTGCAACGCCGTTCCGGCACATTAACAATAACGTTACCGGTAAACTACCCGTAACATGGGCCTATACGTAGGCTTACGATACGTGTACCTAAATTAGCAGTAAATTACCGGCAACGTTTGTTACCGGCAATTAAACAACAGTAGATAGACCATGTCGGTGCTGCGGAAAACAAAATCCGCCACGGCGACGTGCTGCGTCACCAAGGACACGGCCACGTGAGGATTTCCTCGGGCTACCGAACGGTAGAACGTATGATCGACGACGACGCCGAGGCTACACACTGCTCCGTGCGACAGATTAGGTCCGCCGTGGGGCCGCCGAAGCGAAGTTACGTCGTCCTGAGGCCGTGCAAAGATTGGAACGCTGGGATTGTGACACGACTTGATCCAACGCGGCGTCTGCACTGTCGCCATTCGACGTCCGACGTCCGACTGACGGTATACCAACGACCCGTTCCTTTCAACCGCTCCTACCTACCGCACATCATTTGATAAACAACAGCAGTGTGCATAACAAAACTAGTAACATGTTCTGCGAAACGAGGTGTCTTTCCATTGCGGCTCTGTGCCTGCTGCGTATTAACGTTCGTTAGTTAACACGTGTTACAGCCATTGGTTGTCTCCAACAGCCATTTCTCTTTTAAAATTTTACCATTTAAGTCACGTGACGTCATCGGTAACGTGACCATTGGACTTGGCATATGTGGTTTCCTATCGGTGGCCAAGGATGCATCTTGCATCGTTATGGAGATACAAGATCTCAAACATATTGGGGTCATGGCCTTGACCTTTTGCGGTCACGTAACGTCATGAGTCACGTGATCATTGGACTCGCCGTGTGGGGTTTCATGTAAGTGGTCCACTGTGACCATGTGTTCATCTTGCACGGTTATGGAGATACAGGATATCAAAGATTTTGGGGATCACGTTCTTGCGCTACGGGGCTATTGTTGTAAACGGCCAAGCCACGGCTGCTGCATTTCACAAGGTAGTGTAGCGACAGTATTAAGGCAAG
>Ga0209367_1010131_pt1 | contig 12675 bp, 7 predicted proteins | sample WorMetLIZISLAND2_FD_187412 | JGI IMG/M metagenome (GOLD analysis project Ga0209367, IMG submission 187412) | Marine gutless worms symbiont microbial communities from Max Planck institute for Marine Microbiology, Germany - Olavius geniculatus... ... | reverse complement strand
TTGTCGGTGTTCATCATTAGCCCATACCTCATTGCTTCTTTATGTAGTGAATGAACTGTCCTTTCCAACGTGCTTTCATCCTCCTCGATTATGTCTATGTCATCCGCAAATCGCAGGTTGTTTATTGAATGATCCTAGCAAGCGAAAACAAAATAATGAGAGCCATCATCCGTGGACGCCCGCAGACAATATTTTCCAACAGGGCAACGCTTTTAAAAGTAGTCTCGAACGCGTCGATTTGAGTTTGTACCTCCAGTAGGCCTACTACTATAATGCCATATATTGTCACGCGTAGGGGTCTACTGTTTTGACTGTTACCAGTTTTAGGGCTAGTGTCTACTGTATAGTTTTAGCGCCTTTTGGTCGGTTTTCATTCACGCTTTGCATTTGTTAGGCCTACCATTATTGCGACTGCAAATACCGTATGCCTGTTGCTCTGGATGTAGGACTGAACAAAATTGAAACTGAAACTGAAACATGGACGAAGCTACTTCAGTCATCAGTCACGCAGTAGCCTACAGCAGTTTTCTCCGAAAAGCTTGCTATAGGGCCTAGTTTACCAACCACGCAATCGCGGGCCGCCAACTGAGTTCAACTTAGCCTACTGGAGATGGTTATGGCCGAAATTAACCTTTATTAAGAGAAACAGCAAATTCTACGAAACAGTAAAGCGATACTGGCCCATAGTGATCAAGTGTATACGATGTTTTCCACTGGTGCGCACGGCGCGACGTAAAAACTGGATGAATGTGGTATAATAATAGATGAGAAAAAGTTTACGCTGCTTTGCATTTCAAACATCAAAGTGAGCTGCACTTGGCTTGCTCTCGAAGGCGCCAGCCGTACGTACAAGGTTCTGCGTTTTCACTGCATTATACAGCCTACGGACGGCAAAGACAAAAAAGACTCTTGCGGAATTTATACCGCAAGCAAACGCACGACGAAGACCTATAGCTGCACTGGTGCTTTTTTACTGCTAACTTTATTTTTTTCTACCGCTGGTTTGGCTGGTGGGGCCTATAGCGAGTGCAGTGGTGCACGACAAACGGCCGTTGTGTCTGTAGGCGATGTAACAGAGCACAGAGCACGCACAGACTCCGCATTGCAGCATTTTTGCACATTGATAGGCTATGTATGCATTCGCGCGCGTCCTTCGTCCCACAGACGAACAGACGGGCAAACAACAGACAGACAGGCAAGGACTGCTAGAGCGCCCTGCAGTCGGTCGGTCGGCCTAGCTGAGCGGACTATCGATTGCCTGCGTTCGTTGAGGAATTACTGTACACACTACACACGGACCGACCGACGCAGCAACTCTACCGAACTAGCGCCATGGAGCTCTCGTCTCCCCTTCTCGTCCCTCGTATAGGTCGCATTGTGGGCTCCGGCGTCGGGATGATTTTTTGCCGCCGGTTTTCCCTGCTGCGGCTGCAGCATCAGTGTAGGCAGGAGCTGTGCAGGGGCGCTGTCTGCTGTGCTATGGTGGTGTTTCGTTGCTGTACGTTTGATGCATGGCGCCAGTCAAACCAGTGCAGCACCCTACCACACCCAACAGTCCGTCGTCGTCCGTCCGTCTGTCTGTATTGTGGGCCTCGACAGGACGGGATCGAAGCTGGATGATATTGCTCTGCAGTAGTGGCGACAGCTATCAGTTCCCGGAGGCAGCACATTGTGTGGAATCGACGCGCCAAATGCGTCAGGGGGTGAGGGTCTCGAAAGTGTTGTAACCCCTCATAAACTCTCTCGGCAGCAGCGAAGTTCCATGACGGAAAAACTAGAGCCTCAGCCACCAGGGCAATATTTATTGTGTATCCCCAGTGAATATACTGAATAATGTCTCCTTAAGATAAGTTACATATACCGACCAATCAATGAGCTTACGATCACAGATCTGGCCATACGATAGACCTATAACGCTGACGTTATGCATGCATCTGAGTTTTCCTTTCCATTTCAAAGTCGCCAATAGGGCTACTAGTCACTGCTGCTTTTACTCAGTGGTTAAATACAATACAATACAATACAATGGAGAATTTGCACTAAAAAACTGACAAACAAACTGTCAGTTTAATCTAGCACATAAACTAAAAAAGAACTGAAATGTTTAAAAAAATGAAATGACAGATACTGAGAATAGAAATACTGTTAAATGTAAAACTGACAAAATTCGAAAAATGACTGAAGTATAAGAAAACTAAAATAAGAGAGAAAAACTGAAAGAGTAAGAAATAAAAAATAATAATTAAAACTAAAACTCAGAAAAAAACTGAAAAGAGTAGAAATAAAAACCGTGAGCAGATCCGAATAGCAGTGGAGTCAGTCCGAGAGGGTGCCAGATGTCTATGGAGGATAGGATTTCAGAAAAAGATAAGTTTGGAGATTGGAACAAAAGAATGATGGGGTGATGGATGACAAAAGTGGTGATGGTGACGCTGACGAGGTGAGATGATCATGGAAGTATGGTGAGTCAGGAAGAGGTAGATCAAGACGTGGCTGACAGAGTGAATGAGGGAGTTGATTCCAGAGATGAGGTGATGCATAGCGAAAGGAACGACTGGTAATTTTTAAGGAGGAATGAGTAGGCCTAGGTGTACGAGCGAGAGTGACAACAGACGAGAACTGAGTGTTACGTGGTGGCTGGAGAGAGATTAAGTTAAAAGAGTTACTGTCCCTGCTATGACTCCGTCTAGTAACCTGCACAGTTTTTATTAATGTCACAGGTCCATATAGAAGGTTTAGAGGTTTTGGTTTGGCGGCAATGTCCGGTTGTGCATTATTACTTAAATCATCTAGGGACATTTCGGCGAGTGAGCCCCATAAAAAAACCTGGATTGGCCACTCAAATGTTGACTGTCACTGCGTAGGCGGTTGGAAAAAAAGAATCCGAAGTTTTTTGCGGGGCGACAGCAAAGCAGAGTGCTATGCAGGATGCCCTGTCTTAGCTATATACGGCAAGTGCGTCTGTCTGTGCGTATGTGTCTGTCTGTCTGGATGTTACGTGCACTGCTGTACTGTGTGAAAACAACGCAAGCTAACTAACATCACAGTCTGCTCCGTAACGCACTCTAGCATCATGATTTTAAATGAAATTAAGAAATTCCAGATAGTTTAGCCAGATCGAGGACGCTAATTGGAGGATGGGCGGGAAAATTGGTTACTTCTGACCAATAACTCGCCATATCTCAAACAACGGTGCGAGACAGGGTCAAGGTCACTATGGATCAGCAATAGAAAGTCATGTGAACGCTTTCGATTGCCACCAAATTCGTCGACCTTGGATGACCTTGAACGGCCGGCGCACAAAGGCCACCCCCTACCACGATGCTACTGCTTCACATCATTATGCGTAAGACTTACTTAACGTATCTCTAACTGTATGCAATCGAGTTGAAACCACATTACAAATGATGCTAATTATGTATTAATTTACAGACGACATACCGGACACTGATTGTCAGCTTTTCGCGTGTCTTTTTATCGCACTTTCTCCCATGCTGTTAATTACGCCTACCAGTAAAACATCACAAGCTAACAAAATTTCAGAACTTTCAATGACAAGCGGGAACCCGATAGGCCCATACGTTTGTATGATTCGCCGTATATAGAGAAATGAATGACGGTTTGCTTGATATTCGTCGATGGCGGAGTGAAAGCAAATTAAATCTGCTATACGGCGACGCGCACTCTGTCAGGCCAGCTGCTGCCCGCCACGCGTCAATTCTCTGGAAAGTTCAGCATGCTGTGCCCCTGCTGCAGCCAAACCTATGCGACAAGCAGGGACCATAAATTCCCTCCGTAACACTTTTGTCGACCTAATGTCATCAAATTGAATCTTTCAAAATTCAAAATCCAAACTGAACAATAAGCGGTAATCCACATTTGTGTGTTTCCTAACCAAAATGCACCACATTGCACAACTTTGCGCCTCTATTTTTTTAATAAAAAATTTCTGATGTTACATTCCCGGACCGCCTCAACTGAAGAAAGGGCAATTCTTCCCCAAGACCTCTATAGCTCCCTCGACGCGCATCCGCCGTCCCATTTCTACAGTAGCCTACTTCTAGAGTTTCCGCTGCCCCAACGATATTACGTCTAATCCATAAGGTAGTGTAGCGATGCGTTTAAGATGCGGTGGGAACTTCAAATGACCATTTTATGGCAAATTGGTATCTTATGTTCTGACAGGCAGACTCGATGCAAAATGACCTTCTTTGTCTTCGTTTGTGAGCAATTAATTAACCGAATTATAACGGATTTCAGAGGCTTATATTTTTTGGCCCGCAGCAAAAGTATAGGCCGTCAGATATGAAATAAACCTCCCAAGCCATTTCCTTGCTTGGTTAAGCAGCTTTTCCGTGCACAAGGCTGCGCAAATAATTAATTCTAGGGAACGAAAATTAATGCGACGTATTGTGCGTGAAAACATGATGATGTCCATGAAGCGAGATTATTAAAAAGTCTCATCTGCATCATTGCAAATCCCTGCATTAGATGCAGAAATCTTTAAATAACGGCTGGAAAAATCTTAGTCTATGCACAAACTATTAAACAAAGCTAAAAGATAGAGCCGCTAAATTTTATACCAGGATGTCAGGATTTTTTTTCAAACAGTAAAAAATGGGCCAAAATCCCTCACGTTAGGGGCATTTAGAACAACATTGAAATTTTTAGCAAATTTTGATCAAATCATTTCTGTTGGAAGATGGCAACTTTCTACTCCCTACTTTTTACACCACTGGATAAAACCTTAGCAGTCAAGGTTCGACAGACACCTACAGCGAAAAACTGAGAATGTTGACGAGAAAATCGAAACGAAAAATGTCGAAATATAGCACTACTGTTGCGCTGCGTTCTAAAATTACTGATTTTGTATTGGACTCATTATTATAGTGAATAAAGTTTGTCGAGTTTTTTTTGTTTTTATCCGTAGGCTATATTCTGTACGATTTTCAAATGGGCGTCAGCGCAGCTTGCTATGCGGATGCACTGTCATAGCTATATATCGCAGAGGCGTCTGTCCGTCTAACTGCGTGTCTGACTGTCACACCCTGCTGCACTGTCAAAACGACGCAAGCTATCGCGAAATCTTTAGTGTGAGCTATGTCTGTAAGACTCTGCTATCAGAATCTGAAAAGCTTTTTTTCAGAAATTTGAACAAAGTCACTCTGATCGTGAGCGTTAAACGAGACGAACGTAGGCAAAACTGGCGATTTTATCCAATAAGTCGCCTTACCTCAGAAAAAGTTGCGAGAAAGCGCCAAGCTTAATATAAGCCTATTAATGACTAACCGGTATAAGAAAGCCGTATATACGCACTTTCGAACCGACTGTAACGCACTTTACTGCACAAATTATGCATCTTTAGCATGCATCTCGCCTCGCCATAAAGGTTTCAAAGAAGACAGACCAATACTATCAGCCGCAAAAAATGTAGACTCTGTTTTACGTAATATAAGGTTCATGCAAATATTTGCGACGTTCCCTGGAGAAGGGGCGTCAAACGACTATGGCCCATTGTGGGCCGGTTCTTATTTTCGCTCACCATTTCTTCAGAACTTCTAGACTTAAAGCCAACATAAAGCGTCTCATTGGCGGGATTGGCCTGCACTTTCAGTGATCCTAAAATGCTTGACCTTCAACGACCCTGGTATGCCATTTTATGCTAAAAACTCTTTTTGTTGTCAGTTTGACTAGATTTTTTCTGCCTCGCTTTGGAAACAACTGTGTGATAACGAATGAAGATGCTGTCATACTGTTAGCGACAAAATGTTCGTCAACTGTAGTCTCTAGCTATATCGATAATACCCCGTTTACACGAAGAAGCTGGCTCTATCAGCGCACGTCGTGCGTACGTCGTGCGCTCTTAAAGCAGCTTCCTCGTTTAAACGGGATATAAGATCTACGCTGATATTCACTAGGGTTCTCGAGCGAGGAGGCGTCAACTAACAGTACGGTAGTCGAAAGCGGCCAGTTTTCAATAGCCGCTACATCTTCCAATCCTTTAAAAATGGCCAAAATTTAGCTACGTTACCGTTAAAGCATACGACGCCCGCATTCAGCATGGACTATATGGTGCACTGTCTTGCTGGGACGTCTACAAGTCAAACTATCCCTGTAGGCCTGCGCGTGAACGCGATTGTTTTGGGCGTCTCTTGTGGCTGCAGCGTACACTTCAACAGTTTGTCGTCAGTGTGAACCAGAAAAGTTCAACGTCGAAGCAAGTTAGCACTGCAAAAAACGTCATTAGGCTATTTTTGGTCGTTCCTACGATATAAAGAAGAAAATATATTTTCATGAAACGATGTTAACTTCTCAAAAAAATTTTTAACCACCTTCACTCACAAAGCGACATACGGATGAACAACAGGGTGGGACAAAAAAGTAAGCTATTGCACTTTGTCTATATTTTCGCTAAATATTGATCAATTTTCATATTTTTTTCACCAGTGGACTCTGTAAGAAATTTGCTACCCAAGGGCATGCACATCACACATACTATGTCGCTACACTACCTTGTAAATATAAATATTCAAAAACATAACAATATTTCAGATGAACAAAAGGTCTAATGGTAAATTTTTGAAGTATTTAACTTAAATGTTAAAATATGAGTTACAGTAAGTGTCAAAAACATTGGAGGGCATGTTAAACATTCTTCAAATAATTTGAACGATTTTACTGAGCACTAATTTTCAATGTACATTGATGCTGGCTGATGGCTGCAATTTTGCTCAGTTAACTGCATGAGCATACAGAGCAATGTGTTTCAATTGTGCAGCCCTACAAGCTGTGCACTATTTTTTGAAAGATGAAAACTTACTCCGTAGCTAGACTTAAACCTTTTTGACACTTATTATAACTTATATTTAACACTTTATTTAAATACTTTTAAAAATTACTACTCGACCTCATTATCATCCGCAGATATTGTTCTTTTTGGACATTTATATTTTACAAGGTAGTGTAGCGACATAATAGGTGAGATGTGCATGCTGCTGAATAGCAAATTTCTTCCAGAGTCTACTGGTAAAAATGTAAACATGGTAAATATTTAGCGAAGATATGAAAAAAGTACAATAGCTTACTTTTTTGGCCCACCCTGTAGAGTCTTTCACGTAGCGGACAGCAGACTTCGCGTTATTCAGTTTTTAGTTTGCGTGGTATTTACAGAATTGCACAGTGCGACTGATGAACGTACCTCTTCCCTAGATATGGCAGGGCATTTACGAGTATACACAGCAAGCTATACGGACGTTCTCTAAAAAAAGAACTATCTTCATTCTTCATCATCATTATCGGTGATTCTGGACGCAGGACAAATAAGTCCTCTGTGTCCACGTCTTGATTGATGATCAAAGTCGGAGATCTTCCTCTGTAGTAAAAACGAACCTGTTGGTTCGACCATATTTGTCCAATCTTGACTAAAACTGCAATAACGCTACAGCTTCGCAACATTTCGCGCGGGAAAACCCAGGGCATCACGCTCAGCCGTTATTCTTCTCGTTAATCCAGAGTTCGACAGCGCAGCGTGCAGCTGCTGTAGCTATAAAACGGTATACCGAGACAGCGTCAGCAACAACGTACCACATGGGAGGATGCTAACTGCACACGTTGCTGCTTGCATTGTTCGCGGTGCCTAAAACCACGCTCTGCCGACTGGCGACTGGTGTCTGGATGGAAACATCAGACAGTCAGACAGACGACGGACGGACGGACGGACGGACGGACGCCTTCTAACAGCAGCAGCTGCCTCTAGTCTGCAGCAAGCAGCAGCTAGGTCCATAGGCAAGGACACTCCACAGTGCTGTACGTACACCCAGGCAGCTAGCATGCCTCCGGGCAGGCGTACGACCAGCCGACGACAGGTTTTTATGAAATGGTCTCTCACTGCAGTCTCTGTCTGGCAGGCGGCTGCGAGTGAACTACTTGTAAAAAACGTGCGGCGGCGCGCGCCGATGCAGCGCGCGGACGGAGAGAGGGGCTGGCCGCGGGCACAGACAGACAGACAGACAGCGAGCGGTGGGTAGGCAATAGGCTGGTTGGTTGGTTGGGCGCCGTTGACATTGATCGAACTGTATGTATGTGCGCTGCAGCTCAGACCAGACGCCCGTACCAGTGGCGTCACCGCATATCTCTAAAAATACTCCAAATCTCTGCTTTCCCGTGGTCCTCTTTCAGAATTCAAACCCAATTTCGACTGACTTCGAACGCCATAGAAAAGCTGAGAAATCGACATGACTTTACTACCGGTTGTTAAATAGCGACCGAGACTGCAGCTCGAGGTTGCGGTCTTAATACTGATCTTTTTAAAAAAAGTCTTGTTCTCACACAAAATCCCCCTGGACAACCCGCCCCCGGAATCCCTCCTCGTAAACGACACGCCTAGGACGAAATCCCCTGAACCGGACGGTTTTGTGAGTTAATTGCTGCATAGCTACCCAGCTTCAATAGTAAACTTTTTCTGGTTCACTGATGACAAACGGTCACAAAACCGTTCAAGTTTCAGTGTTTCAGTTCCAAGAAACACCCACAATGATATCGCGTTCTTGTGCCTATGGGAATAGCTTGACTTTTACTAGTTCCTGCAAGACAATGCACTGGCACACAGAGATCGCAAAATGGTTCAGTTTCTGGCTCGCAAAACATACCACTATTTCTTCTTCGGTAACATTTGTGGTGAGTTGGATCTATTAGGTCTATAGCTGTTATTGCTAAGAAAATAATGCGTCAGCCAGTAAAAGAATCTCGAAAATCGACTACTCATTAATTTGCAAAGTTTACCAATAAAGTCCCAGGAGTTTTTTTCGACAAAGATTGTATTAATATTATTATATTACTATGAGGATATAATTTTATCTTGTGACTTACCAGTCACCAGTCTTTTAAAGGTTGTCAGAACTAGTAAAGCCAAAACCTCCGGTCTTCTGCGCTGCAGCTGCACGCTACTTTTCACAAAAGTATTTGATGTTTGCTGCATTCTTTCATCATAGATGTAAAAACATTTTTAATGTTTTTTTTATAAAAGTATAAAAACATGTTTTATGTTTTTTTTTATTTTTTAATGTTTTTTTTTACATTTTTTGTTTTTATTTTAATGTTGTTTGTGCTTTTTAATGTCATGTTATTTGTTATTGTTAAATCGTTAAAATAAATTGCTACAGATGTGTTAAAAACTGTTAGCGTGACTAGTATACTTGGTATTTGTTCTAACATTTGGTTGTTTAGTTCATAGATGAGTATGTACCATAATCACGGTTACATAAAATAAAAATGTTTAGAGTAGAAAGTAGCGATTGAAAACATCTGCAGTTTAATGTTTTTATAATGCTTTAAATGTTTTAGAAAAATATAAAAACATGTTTTTATGTTTTTTTATTTGCAAATGAATGTTTTTAACATTTTAACATTTTTGTCTTTCACCATGCTGACAATAAAAGTTATGCACCTATCGTTCGATAGATTCTCATGTAACAGTATAGGGAGGCGGAAACGTCAGGGGGAACATGTCCAGGGGGAAATGTCTTACACCCGGGCCATTCACCGTTTTTTTGCAGACAAGGGCTTTTACAGAGAAGGACGCAAAAGTCGGCGTCCCCGTGGGGCTAATTGTACTCGGCTTGACTTTTTTGAAAGCAGTTTTAAGTCGTTAATGGAAACTGACGTTTATTTTGTTGTGCATCAGCAGAATAACCCCTGCCCCCTCTCCAACAGCTTGTGGGCACTGTGAAAAAAAGATGAGCGAAAACAAGCAGAATCTTATAGCAGGCTAATTTGTTATTACCATACTAATTTACAAAACTCGCAAATATTAGCAGTGGATGTAGTTGAGTTCTCTTAGTTGGGAGTTCGAGTCTGCGCAATGGCGTATTTATGATTTGGCAAAGGGGGGGCCATGGCGAGCGCGCAGAGCGCGAGCTTATAACGGGGGTCTGGCGGCGGAGCCCCCAGCGGGGTCTAGGGGTAGAGCCCCTGGTCGAGGGGTCAGGAGGGCGAAGCCCCCTGAAGCTAAAACACTTTTTGCTTTTGAACGTTTAATAAAAGCCGCAAATTCGCCCATTTTTATGACATTCGGAAATGCAGAAAATTACAGCGTCATATCAGATGCAATCTCACATGTCGATTTTGATCGCATATTGTATCGGTATGAAAAAAGACCATTAAACATTGTTGAATTTTGCAATTCTTGCTGGAAAACGGTAAAAAAAACGCACCTTTTCATCTAAAGTCGTCTTTAAAATTTTCATGGTCGGGCCAAAGGGGGGGCATCGCACCGTGGCCCTCCCCCTAAATACGCCACTGAGTCTGCGTCATGAAAACTAAAAACTGAGTCCGATTCGAATCCACTGCCAGACTCAAGCAAATTACGTAGGCTCATCAAGAAAAAAAACAGTGCCAGCATTTTCAAGTAATCTTCGAGGTCAATGACTTAAGCAACTGAAGTAGAGTAAAGTAAATAAAATAATTTTATACCGTGCAACAATGCAATACAATACAACACAATTTAGAGCGAAAAATACTAATGCCCCGGCAGTCAATTTGCAGTCAACTGTGGTAAACAGGAGGAGAACAAAATGAGTCTCAAGTTTAGTCTTAAATGTTCGCAGGCACTCCGAAGACGTCACTTCTGGCGGCAAACAGTTTCACGATGATGTTTCAGTGGATATATCATACAAATAGCGTACCAAAAACTCTTTGCACAAAGCGCATAATTATTATAAGTGATTAGAGAGGCCAACACCAAGGCGTTTGTCCTTGACGTCGAGGTCCCCATTCCTGCGCGACGCCGCGACGCCGGAAGCCTGGATTCGCGTGCAGCAGTTACGCCACTGCGTCGTACGCCGGCGCGCAGTGGCGGGCCGACCGGGCAGGCGTCGTGCACCCAGACCCCGGGTGAGAGCTCTGCAGCTAGGCGCACGGGCACGGCCCGGTGGCTGCTGTGTTGTGCAACAACCACGCCGACGAGCAGTAGGCCTCACCGAGCGCAGCCGCGGTCTGGACTGACGCCGCAGCACGCCGCCCGTCTGTCTGTCTGTCTGTTTGTCTGATTGTGTCGAAGGCAGGCGCCGGGCCCCCTCACTGTGTCAAGGACACCCACCCCGGCCTAGGCTGTGTTGCCTGCTAGACCTTCCATCCTTGACCCGCACCGGGCTTCAGTCTGCTGTGTTGCCGTGGCAACTGCGAGCTGCAGCATCAGCAGCCGAGCACGAGAGATGTACGCACTGGTAAAAAGACGCCAGCAGCACAGCTAGGGCTGCAGACGCCGCCTCGGAGGCCGCAGCGAAAAACGGAAACTCGTAGCATCACGTTAGAAAGAGAAGTGACCGCATGCATGCGTTGGCATCACATTGCTGTACAGCAGCGTCTGCAACCGTGTGTACGCCGCGCCGCAAACTACGCTGTACTCAGATCTATCGTGTACGCTAATCATCCGGCATCGCACTCGATAAATAGCCAATATCCACTTTTAGGAAACTTACCTCCGCCAAACTTACTGCATAAAACTACTCTTGACGCTGCGCTCCATTGCCAGCGACCGACTACTATTCTTCAGTGATGTAGGATAGGCAGTGTTTGATTGTGAAAAATTAGCTGGGGGTTGAACTTTTTGACTGTTGGAGACCGAACAAAATTGTGATGTAAATCGTATGCATGCAGCATTTAGCTGACCTCCTGTACATAATTTGGTCTCTTGGGCTTGGTCTTGGTCTTGAGAAAGAAAGTGTTGTTCACATCACTGCTACATTTAAATAAGCAGCGCAACTTTTAAGCCAAAATTAGTGCCTTGCCCCATCCCGTTAATTTTGGACTGTCGGAAAATTGTCGAAAAATTTTTTGCAGAAAAATTTTCGTCCAAAAATGCAAAATTTGAGGCTAAAATGGGAAAATGTAGCAAAAAATCTCTCCCTCTCTTTTTTTGCTTTTAAACCGCGGTTTGAGTTGTCACCTCCTCAATTTTTTTGGAAATCATAATTATACAATTGCCGCAGGTGAGTTTATTGGATATCGTAGCAAATTACCAACCAGGCTCATGACGATGACGACGGTATGGTTTTTACCCGCGAAAGCCATAGATGTGATAAACGTCAAAAATTATAATAAACGTTAATAAACGCGTTTATTAGGAAAAAAGATTGTAAACGTTTGTAAACTAAAAGTAAACGTACACAGAGCTTAAGTTTGAATATTAGGCCTATTCTTTGGATAATTCCAAATTCCAATAAAAGTTTTTTCATTGTCAGTTCTGTGACAACCGTTTTACAGTTTTACAAAATGGTGAAGATTCGGTGATTTTAGCTTGCACCGCTTTTGACTGATCCACCCGTGTGACAGGCAGACGGACGGACAGAATTGCGATGGCTAAGACGCGCTAAAGCAGTAGCTTCTTTCGCCATAGATGTGCTAAACGTTTGCAACGTTTACAAAAAAAATCTTTGTAAACGCGTTTATTATTTTGTTAACGTTTATCTCAATAAAAATCACATGAGCGAAACGAAGCAAAATTATGACGGGAAGCCAAGCTGGGCGTTCTCAACGCCAAAATAGAGGGTTTTATGGATTTTTGGGCGATTTCGGGCTGCGACACAAGTCTGTATCATTCACAAGGTGGCGCCACGGAACTATCGTTATGCGATCCAGATAGAGAATTTGGTATTTGTATATTAACTTAGCGTGAAC
>Ga0209367_1010130_pt1 | contig 12676 bp, 8 predicted proteins | sample WorMetLIZISLAND2_FD_187412 | JGI IMG/M metagenome (GOLD analysis project Ga0209367, IMG submission 187412) | Marine gutless worms symbiont microbial communities from Max Planck institute for Marine Microbiology, Germany - Olavius geniculatus... ... | reverse complement strand
GGATCTTTGGAGCCAAAGGGAGTAGCTTCATGAGACTTTGCCACGTGACGTGCTGCTAGATGGGGGTGATAACGTGGGTACAACTTTTAGGGGGCACCGCCCCCTTAAAATTTGGGAGTGCAAAAAACACGCAAAATTTATTACGTTTAACGACAACTTTCGACTTTGAGCACAAATATCTCTGAACTGCATAGGAATATCGACAAGCGGTAAACCGCGTTATCGAATACAGTTAATTCCGTGTTGAATAAAAAAAATTGTGTGAACTTCAGTCCAGTAACATCAGAGATTACGCGGCTAATGTTTACCCACCAAAATCAAATTTTTCTGAAGGCCATATTTTGGCCGCTAGGGGGTGCTGCGCCCCCAAATTTTTACACGCGCTAGAGAATGACCAATTTTTAGTAGCGCACCCCCACCGGGGATGGGGGCCCTTCTTACAACATTTTTCAAAGGGGAGTCAAAAATTGTCTTAAAATGTAGCGTATTAGACGAAGGATCTTTGGAGCCAAAGGGAGTAGCTTCATGAGACTTTGCCACGTGACGTGCTGCTAGATAGGGGTGATAACGCGGGTGCAACTTTTGGGGGTCACCACCCCCTTAAAATTTGGGAGGGCAAAAAACGTGCAAAAATCGGTGCGATTTACGACAACTTTCGAGTTTGAGCGCAAATATCTCTGGAACCGATGAAGATAGTGACAATATGTAAACGGCGTTGACGAGAGGGATCCTTTGGGCGTTGAACAAAAAATTTTTGGTGAAATTCCGTCCACTACGAACAAAGTTATAAGCGCTCATGTTGACCTACCCTAAGTCGACAATGCGCGTTCGGCGTATGCCAATGCATTTGAGTTCGGGCCACGTGACTTTGATGCTGAGGAAATTTAACCTCCCCGCTCTTTACCCCCCTAATTTCCCCCAATCGAACTTAGCGCGATGGACGGACCCACGTTGGGCTTTGCCCCAAATTTCTAGTTTAATCTATACCCTTAACACAATTTTCTCCCCAGAGGGGAAAGAAGCCCAAAGTAGAAGGGGAAAACTTGAGTCAGAAATTGGGGAAACCCGAGCCCAAAACTGGGGGAAGTTGCACCCAATTCTGATTCCAGATTTGGGGGGATAGAAGCCACTGCCCAAGACTCTTGATATCTTATTAACTGCAACAGCTATGAACAATCAAAAAGTACTCCTTAGCCTCAACATACAAAACTTAATACCAGATAAACACAAATAACAAAAAAACAACTGCCATACATGTGCACAGTTGGTTGTAGAAATTGTTTGACATTCAGAAAGAAGTTTTACAACGAGGACTTAATAAAACACATGATGTTTAGTGAAAAACAAACTATTAGTACCATACATCAACAACCAATTAAAGACCACATGCTCAGATATACCCCAACTCACTAATTATGAATCGTATTCTGAGCAAGCTATTCAGTGCACAGCGCACACAGCTGGTAACACTTAATTTGCATCATTTTACAATTATTTCATAACAATACTTACCGACTGATGTCTCCCAACTTAGTCCACCAACAAATATTTTTCTATAACAAACACACAAACAATGACAGTACACTAATTGAACAAGCAGTTCAGTATTATAATTGCACCAGTTCGATTTTGGTGTTTGGGGGCATTTTTGTCTTTGTTTGTTGTACAAACTGCTAATGTAACGCAACATATTCACAAATGTGAGCTGCAGTAATCATAGTGTGTCAATATTCTACAATTGTTTACATTTTCATGTTAAATGAAATGTGAGAGAGTGAATGTGAAATATATGACCAGGCAACATAGCTAACACTAACCCTAACCCTAAAACCTAACCCTAACTGTAAACCCGTAATGGCCAACGGTAACACCGGGCCACTTTAAATCGCTTGTGAGCAAAAATTAAGCAAAAACCTGCAAATTCTGTTTTAGGTATCAACTATTAAGACGTAGTATGCAAAAAAGTAATTTAGAACGCAATGATCCGAGGACAGGTTGGTAACTCTTGGCCGTCCTCAGTGGGGTCCCACAGGGCTCCATTCTTGGACCCATACTTTTCCTGATATATATAAATGATCTGGACAATGGGATAAGAAACTGGATTCTAAAATTTGCCGACAACACTAAAATTTTGGTAAAATTCTATATTACAACCGCCACCCCAGATTGCTTCAGAAGTGACTGAAATAAGTAGAATTAGTGTTGTTATGCAGGTTTCAGACTAATTTAATTATGGGAAACTGCAAATAATTGACTATTGAGACCTGAGAACAAAGTTCAATTTTTGGGTGAATTCCATCATTCTAAAGAGGGTTTTTTTGCTGGGGCCTATAAAGAAAAAAGGGGCTAGGTCTTTTGGGGGGGAAAACAAAGAAAAATACGAAAAAACAGACGAGTGACGTACTAAACTCAATAAGAAAAATTAATTTTATAGCTGAATAAGCCGCATCTACAACCCATAAAACTACTGAAACCAGTGTAATACGCCACCTAGCGAATGAATATTATGGAATTTTCCCAATAAAAATGCCGATATTGCACACCTGCGCCAGAAAATTTTGGTACTTCACGTTACTTAAACACGACATACACGAAAAAATATACAAACTGTAGCGACACCTAGCGAGAGTTGAGAAGATAAACAACAAATATGCAGCGATATATGTATACATAAAGATGAGGAAAGTCACGTATAAATGAGACCTAATATTAATGTATGAACATCGGTGTGCAATTTACAGCAACATTTAAACATTGGTAAGACTAGTGCTAGTCAGAATGTGTAACAAAAACCAGCCATTCAATCAATCAATCAATCAATCTTTATTTCAGGTAAAAACCCATATCATCTAAGCCTAAAAGTCTGGCGGTTATAATATAAGGTAAACATGCAGTTTAACGGCCTAAACAAAATTCAAAGTCAACTTACTGCCTATACGGGCCAAACCGTGCATGCGGTCAGTTAACCCTAACCCTAATCCTAACTCTAACCCTAACCTTAACCTAACCCTAACTCTAAACCTAAGCCTAACCCTAAGCTTCGCCTGTATATAGGCGGTAAGTTGACTTTGAATTTTGTTTAGGCCGCTAAACTGCATGTTTACCATATATAGTACCAAAATTTTTAGTGCAGTCAATAATGATGCAGACAGAATTCGGCTTCAGAATGACTTGGACAAACTTCTGTCATAGGCTGAAGAATGGCAGATGTTGTTCAATGTAATTAAATGCGAAGTTATGCACATCGGGCACAGGAATTCTGGATTCAGATACTGTATGGATGGGAGTGAACTGGACACAGTAGTTGAGGAAAAGATCTTGGAATTATCATCACCAAAGACCTCGTCCGGTGAGAAAAAACCGACATCAAATTCAAGATGGCGTCGCAGCCTTTGTTTCTTTACCAAAACACGCCACTTACGCGTCATCGTCGGCATCTTCAATTCCTCTCTTCTTCTGATCCTGTGACTGGCTGTAATCTCCGTCATATGCACCATCCATATTGATACTAAGTCTGTCTTCACAACAAAGATTACAAAGCAACAATGCAAAGCAACGTCAAAAATAACAATAAACACGCCAACGTCCGAACAAACAAGAGAACATTGTGGCGCACAATATGACAATTTGTAGCCCAAACAGTAGCGCATTAAAGCCCAAACTCCATTACGCTGACTTTCACCGAAATGATCACGGACACAAACCATGACAAAGTCCGAATTTTTTTTACTTCTCGCGCGCTACGTTCCTAACGTAGCGAAGAGAAGTATATGAGATCAGGGTAATATTGAGGACCGACCGACGACCGACTACCGACCTCTGTTCCAGGAAGAGCCTTCCTGGAAGAACTTCAAACGACCATATCACACCTCACACGGTAGTGTGAGTGTTGTAAGGACGACCTTCAAAGTATATGGCAAAAGGCAAACTTTGACCCTCAGCCAACCCAAAAACCCTGAACCGATCGTCACCAAATTTGAACGGCGTGATTACGTCGTGGACCCGTACCAGGGACCCGTAACACCAAAAATAATTTTGGGCTCAATCCGTCTAGGGGTTTTTGCTCCCCATTTAGGTGAAATATATATATTTCTCTGTTCGAAATTTACTACACTTTTTTTGGTTCTTGAACTCGCCTACAGGCGAGTCCGTTAGACCGATTTTTACGCTTAATACGTCAAATGACGCGGTTCTGCGCAAGGACTTAAGTGACTTTTATTGTTACAAAATAAAAAGTTTATTTTTCACTTTTTTATTCGAAAAATTCGAAAAAAATATAATTGCGCCTATGTGAAAAATTCAAAAGTTCTTTAAACTGTCATAACTTTGGCTGCGTGCGTGATAGAGTCGTAATTTTTTGGTTCTAGGATATGGTTTTCGGGACGGCCTAATTAACGGTGATATTTATATTTACCCCCGATTGACCACCGTTGCCATGGCAACGAAATTTGGGACAAAATTGGCTATAAATCGGCTTGCGTAAGAGGTTTTTGCGAGATTTTTTTGCGCTTATAGGAGGGTTTTCGGGGATCGGCCATCAAATGCCACCATCGCATTTTCCCTTGACCGACCCCCGTTGCCATGGCAACGAAATTTGGAACAAAATTGGCTATAACTCTGTTTGTGTAAGAGATATCTGCGAGATTTTTTTCATCTGTGGGGGAGTTTTCAGCTGGGCCACCAAATGCTGCCAACTGAATTTTACCCCGACCGACCCTTGTTGCCATGGCAACAAAATTTAAAACAAAATGGGCTATACCTCGGCCTGTACAACAAATGTCACCAATATCCTTGCATCTGACGGAGGTGTGGGTTGGGGTTTGGCGATTAGATTACGTCAGTCTAAGTCTACCACGGCGAACCCTGATTTACAGCTATAGGCCTAACTAGCAGCAGCGTAGTAGAAGCAGCAGCAGCAGTAGACACATCCAACGTTCTGTACCCGACAGGAGGTATACTGTTCTGCCTTAGAAAAGTAAAAGGTAAAGATACGGATCCTGCTATACAGTACTTATATGAATACGTGTGGTCGTGCGTGTAGCTACTCAATGACGTTCTATTAATAGCCTGCCGCAGTGCCGCTAATCATTCACCGCGTGTATATCACTTTTCACGACGAATGACACTCCGCGTAAAGATATAGTTCGACAGTTTTCAGTCGATCCCGTTGTTTTCTGCTATTTAGAAATTTTATCGTTTGCACGTTTGAGCCGCTGTTTGCCAATACTAACTGATAGAAGGTCATTGTTCTATTGTTTTATTGGAAAATGCAACACAATAGACTAATTCATGCGCCTGCTGTTTACGTCATCAGCCATATGCGAACAACGTGACACGTGGTTTGGTTTGTTGCGTTTAGTGGTGGTTTCGTCGACAATAGTGTATATATCATACACAAAAATGGAACTTCTGTAGTTTCCGAGGCGAAATAACGCCCACGGCGGCACTTTTGGACAATGGCGTAAGTTGTTAGACTTCGTAGTTTTTGTGTTATCTTTTTTTTAATCATCTCCTAAGTTCCTAACCCTATCCCTCTGCACGTCGGACGATGGTAAAAAGGAGATCAGCGAATGTGCGGATCTGCAGATGTTGCATCAGGTTTAGGGCTAGGGTTCGGGATACAGTTAAGATTAGGATTGGGACTAGGGTTAGTGATAAGGTTGTGGTTAGGAATAGGGTTAGGAGATGGTTAAACTAATGAATAACATCATCCCTTCGATTCGAATCCTCATTACTCAAGATCCACTGGAGTCATACCATGGAAAGACTGCCGAATTTTAATACCCATACCGGTATACTCAGTGCTGTGTGACTTGCTAGAGTACCTGCGCCGTATTGTTTTATTTTGTATTTTAACATTTGTTTTGTTAACATAGCATCAACAGACAAGTGTTGATTAATTTCTATCATTCTGTTATGTTGTTGTTTCTTACTTCGTGCTCACATTGTAAATACCAAATTCTACAAATGTTGAATATTCGTTGAATTCATCGGACTCGTGAGTCAAACTCTTATAACTCGGACTAAATGGGCTCAGCTACGTGACGGAATTCTGGCCTTCTATAATCATGCTGCTGGTATTGATATTACTGTCTGTAGTACGTAGATGGTAAATTTTGACTTTGATACCAGTGCTTCATTTTATACTTGTACTTAGAGACTTCAAAAACCTAGCCGTATCTAACGTGGAAAGAAGAGAATCGCAGCACAGACACGATGATGAACGTCGACGTAGATTGGAGCCTGTCGTTGGATGGCGAAAATGCCTGGGAGCTGTTTGGCGGAGAGACGATCAGGTTCGATTGTGTCAGCGACGACTGTGACAGTGGCGCCTGGCATGCAGACAACTTTGAGGACCCAAATTGGCAGTCATTGGATGATGACGTTCTCTCGGTTTGCTCATCCGCAACATGCTGCCAGAGTTGTCTGCGTAGCAATGACCCACACAAAACATGTAATACTTACATAATGATGCTCAGTGTAGAGTCTTATTAATGTATTCATTTGAAGTACTACTGCTGCTGCTGTGACCTCTGGAGATGGAATTATTTAAAATTGGCAATTGGGTTTTGTATGTTACAGACCAGACGGCTATTTTGATCACTGGTCTGCAGTTTTACCTCAGTGGTCAGGCCCATCGAGAGGGGTAAGGGGGTTAGTTACCCTGGGCCTCGCGACGCTTTGGAGGCCCTGCCATCACTCAGAAATATAAAGTACACCAGTATGCACCATTTTGAAAAAAAAACACGTTGAAAAATTTTCTCCCCAGAGTGGCCCCGTGAAAATGTTTCCCCCGGCCTCGCTGTGGCTCTCGATGGACCAGTCAGTGGTAGTACATAATCTTGATTATTAGGGCCCACAGTTTTCTGCGGGCTGTGGAATTTCGAGCCGAGCCAAAAAATTTGCCCTTTTCCAGGGAATTTTGATATTTCTGCAGAATTTCGCAGAAGTTGAGAAATGGCCGGCAATTTGTACGATTCTTGGTTTGATGATGTAACTCTGTTATGGAAAAAAATGAAATTAAGCTTCTTAAAACTGTGAGCCCTTATCCAACTAATAATTGAAGTTTCTGAACAGAGCAAAGCTCAGTTCAGTCACAAAGAAAAAGCCGTGGAACTTGGACAATTTTGCCACAACAAGCCGCTGAATTTTGCAAACCAGCCCGCGGAATTTGGCCAAGTTCTTCGCTGAAAACTGTGCCCTGTTGATCATTACAGTTACCCTACAGGTGTCAAGCCTGGTTACTGTTTGCACTTGTGTCTGGATACAGATGGATCACCTAAGGCAGTGTTTTTCAACCTTTTTACTTCAGCGGAACCCCACGCAAGCATGAAGGTCACTCACGGAACCCCATTCCCATATGGGAATCATATGGGAATTTGTGAGTCCAGCGACGTGCGCGAGGTTGAAGCCACAGGGTGTCTACGAACTTATTTCCCTAGCAGGGCAGAGCCTCCATGAGGACGTCAAGCAGGCAAAGATGACCAATATGAAATTTGGCCGCATTTGTAGGCAGCAGTACGTTATTGTATTTAACCAAACACGATGGGCGATGCGGTCGTCGACGGCCGCTTAGCCCCCGCCATCAACCCCAAAACACGTGGACATCTTCTGAAAAGATACTGAAAATCACTGATCTAAGGGTGGAACTAACCGTCTATGCCTTGTGCCTTCTATGGCGTGGTAAAATGAGTGTGGCCTTTTGACCTGAGTAGTAATTAGTTTTTGTGGGGGTGGCAATGGTGTATAATTGAATGTAGACGTTGGAGCATCTGATTGGAGGGTCTCATTGCTAGCATCCATTTAGCAGTCCAGCACAGTTCTACTTTCATGAGATAAGAGTCATGAACTCTGCTAATGGGAATGCCGTGATAAGTTTGATAACAGCACCGTAAGCACTGTGATGTGTATTATGATGCTGTATATATTAACTGTTGTTGATAGTTTTTATTTCTAGCATTTGTAACAATTAATTTTTGATAGTTAAGTTTTTAGACAATAACGAGTAATTAATTGTTAATTTTAATTGAAACTAACAGTGGTTATCGTGCAAGAAAAAAATTATTTTATCAATTTTGGCAGAATTTATTTAGCTAACAGCTGTCGCAAAAGCACCTGAGCCAGTGATGATTTTATCATTAGTGTGGCCTAAGTGTTGGTTTTATCCAATCACGTTCTCTGGAGAAACTGATCATTGAATATCAAATACTTAGTCATAGTATCCACTTCATTTAACGTGTTCTTAGTAATGTTACTTTGGTCGACAATTTAACCATTAACTTTATTTTGTTAATTTTTTCAAGCAGTTATTTACTTGATTAAACAGTAATTTCCACAGCTCTAGTTATACCGTTCCTAAAGCTATCTGTAAATTGGTTTAAATTTGCTGTTCTTTATCTACTTTTCCTAAACTGGTCTGTTTTTGTTAAGTTGGCCATAAGTCTCCAATCCATGAAGTGTGAACTTCATCATAGTTGCAGCTGTATGCTCTTCCTGATTGTGTTTGTCAGGTTTGGAGAAGTACTGTGACCAGTGTAATCTTGACGCTGATCAGAAGTTTGACCGACTGTTATCCAACAGACTGATTTCCAACATCATGAGCTGTATGGACGATAACCTTTCCGTATCATCGAAGCGTTTTCATGAGATTAATCAACGTGCAGATTCTGCTGTGAAAATAGAGTCTGATGACACCGTCGATTCCTTGCTGTTAAATGATGTGATCGAGGTGCTTGTTGCTCACGATGATGCTGATCTTAAGACTGCAGTAAATGCAGTGCCATTATCAGAGATTGGTCCGGACGCCGGGACATCACAAAGTTCACCCGACTCGGGTGTGACGAGCTTGGAATGCGAGGAGCTCTACGAGGAATCAGTCACCAGACTCGACTTCATTCGCAGCACACTTTCTCGTGAAGAGTGGCAGGACCTGACGGCTAACAGTCGTGGGAATTCGGACGCCATGTTGCTGGCCAAGCATCGACACCGACACCCAGTCACTGAGCTTAAAAATAGCTGTCAGCTCAAGAAGAAAGAGCAGAACAAAACAGCTGCTGTGAGATATCGGCTGAAGAAACGCAGTGAACAGGGCCTCATGATGATGGAGTATTCGCTGCTCGAACGCAGGAATATAGAGCTCAGAACACGACTGGATTCAATGACCAAAGAGATATCGTACCTGAAAACTCTGATTGATGAACTGTGTGAGTGAGACTGCTGAAGTTGTTAAGACATTAGTTAAGAGGTTAGTTAACTGGTAACTGAGGAAATGAACTTTGCTGATCTATGCAAATGTATAATGTGAGTTGGGCCTAAAAAATTCCTGTGCTTCCGGTTGCCATGCATCCCTAGAAAAAACCTCTGTCCCTATAATTTTATTAGACACTCAAAAATATCAGTGCAGTTTTTTGTATGCTTTCAGAATTTTACTGAAAAGTGCTATGCGTCTACATTGAAATGTTGCAGTATCTTTGCTTAAGTTCTCGTGAGTACTATTTAGTGTGTCAGTTTGTTTTTTATGAGTTGTTAGATAATATTAAACGACACGTCATGATAAAGAAATAAATAATAAAAAAAATTTGCCACCTCTTCATCCCTAATTTTTTCGGTGGCTACAACCGGAAGCATGAATTTTTTTCATGCTGTGTGTGAGTTAAGCAAAATGCACACAGATTGGTCCTGAAAAAAGTTAGCCACTAGGTTTGTGTCATTTGTTAACTATATTTAGTACTGTGAGACAGAAATGGCAGCTGGTACAATAGACTTGACCTTTTTGGAAACCCTAGCCTGTTTGAGTGAATTCATTCCAGGTAGATATCCACTATTTTTTTCAAAGTCAATTTTGGACCTGATAACTATTGAATAAACAGAACATAACCAGCAATTTCAAACAAATGAGTTGCTCATCAGTGTATTGAAGCTAAAATATATCTGTAAAAATGTTGAAAGCAGGTAAGTATTTGTTGCATTTACGACAAAAACTGAGGAGGTACTTAAACTGCGTTTTGGATGGCCTAACAACCATGAACAAGTTTAGTGCACCACTGATAATTAGATACTCTATGCCAAGGAACGAAAAACATATTTACTAGTATATTGCATCAATACAACAAAACAAAACTTTTTTGAACTTTCCGTCTGCCATGCCGTCATGAAACAGAAAATAAAACTAGTAGCTAAAAGTATTAAAACTATTATTATTAGTAGCATATTTATAATTTATTTATCTGTGGTGCCCTAAATTTGTTCATGGTTGTTAGGCCATCCAAAACGCAGCTTTAGTTTTTATTCATATATTGTGATTTTTGACTATGTTGTTGTATTTGGGAGATTTTATTTTGGCACCTGCTGATAGATGTGTAAGGCTATGGTGTAGTCATCTGTAGTTTAAATGTGGCACAATCATTGTTTCCACATGCATTCATGTAACCATTGTTTTTCTTGACACATGTTCAATTCTGTAAAATCTGTTCAAGATTTGCAGAACATTTTTACATGTAGCCATTGCCTCAAGTTGTATTTCCAGTTAGCTTCATGTTGTTTGGTTTAATTTTTGGTACCTTCACTTCTGCTGTTGCCAAATCTATTTACTCTGCAAAATCAAACCTTGCATTTTTCAGTGGTTGTCTTTGCGATGTGCTTGTTAACCTTAATTTTTTTCTGACATTTTAATTGTTTGTTGCCACCTGTGAAGAGCTTTTGATGTGCTTATCTTTATGCTGTAAGATGAGTAAAGGGAAAACGTTTTATTTTTGTTACTATTTATTAATTAGGATAGTTTGATTTGTATTGCTCTGACACAACAAAGATTGTTCCAGTGTGAACTGTCTCGATGTTGGTATTGTTATTTATGAAAAATTGTCATTGTTAGCATGCTTCTGTTGAATATTTAATGGTGTTTTGTTACTGTTATTATTGTAACAAGTCATCTTATGAAAAGGTTAACATGTCAGTATACTGTTGCTGAGATATGTTTAAACGTACCAGTAATGCAGGATTTAAGTGCCAAGTTGGTGTCAGATAAATGTTGCTAATTGTCCTCCAATAGACAGCGTTATGAGACTGATGACTGTCTGGAGGATAACGGGGAAGATTATTAGAACTACCATTATGTTAATTACATATGCACGCATATAATGTTCTTACAATTTTAGGTTTAGCTTGTTTTTTGTGCATTGTGTTTCTGTAAAGGTTAAACTTTCTGTTTATTGTAAAGGTTAAACGTACCATACCATTACACTGTGTTTGTGTGCATTTTTGCCTGAAAAGGCCGTCTCCGTCGGGTGGGACGTTAAACCATACTCACTCACTCACTAATTAATATACTGTCAGGAATCATATTTTGCTGACCTTTGGTAACAACTGCTGCTTTACTTGAAGTTGAAACGTCAATACGGCAGTAAATAAGTAAGTTTTAGATCTGATGAATCTTCATGTTTGCTAGTTAGTTTAAACCTGCTAGCTTGTTTGTAGATGTTGCTAATTTTTAATGTTTTTGTGAATTTGTGAGCCTTGTTCAGGTTTGTTTTTGTTGCCTTATCTGTCTGTGTGCAGCTGTGTTATTTTTGTAATGTATATGTATGTTTTGATGCTGCTTCAAGTCTTGGGCAGCAAATAAAACTTGCCAAGTAGCCCATTTTTCCAGTGCTGCTGTTGTGTAATGTTATGTAGAAGAAAAAAATTACATATGAGCATGAAAATTTTCACAGAGAAGATGATTTTGATTACAAGCTGGGTTCTCACGCCTCCTGGAAAGTTCTGGAAAAATATGCTTAAAAATCACGCATTTTTATAGGCTCAAATGGAAATCTGCTCCCTTTGCTAGCAGATTACTTTTAGTGCCCTAGTTTTAAACTTCTGGTGCCAGTACGTTATATTTAAACACTTGTGGGCTGCAAAAAGTCCTGAAAAATTTGTCATGGGGTCCTGCAAAATCGTGGAATTTTTTGTCAGTAAACGAGTGGTTACCCTATACAAGAAGGCATAAGGGCTGTTAGGGTTGGAAACATGCTACATTATCGAGTACAATAGATGCATATGTTGCTATTTTGTGAACCTGAAGTTGGAAAACTTTTCACAGTTCCTTTGCCACTATGCAGTTCTCAGCAGAGTATTTGGCAGCAAGTTTAAAACTCAACCTGGCTGATTAGGTGCAATGAGCAGTGAGTACCAGTGAAAGCTGGGGTTTGTACCTCAAAAGCTGGGAGCTTAAGCAGGTACACTGCACGATGACAGCTGTGCTGGTTTCTGGCCGACAGCTTTTGCAACGAGGTCAGTGCTGCTGTATGGGCTTTTTGCAGTGGTCTGGACTTCACTATACAGGGTGCGGCAGAAAAGTGGACCCCTAAATTTTTTCGCTGTTTTCTCAGCAACCGTTTGGGATTTTAATATGAAATTTTACAGCTTTATTTACTGAAACCTTCTACATCTAACAGCCAAGTAAAATGTGATTCTGTTGAAAAACGACGAAGTTATAGATTTTTTAACATGACCGCCTACCGATTTTTTGGCATTTAAAAATGATCATGCTAAAAATGCTATTTAATTTTCAAAAAACTGGTTACACGTTACTGCCGATGACGTCACAGTGACGTTTTGATAAACAGCAATTTGTATTGTTTATAAATTATCACTAAACTATCGTTCCTTTAAAGCAATTGCCGTCTGCGCACCGGAT
>Ga0209367_1010129_pt1 | contig 12676 bp, 5 predicted proteins | sample WorMetLIZISLAND2_FD_187412 | JGI IMG/M metagenome (GOLD analysis project Ga0209367, IMG submission 187412) | Marine gutless worms symbiont microbial communities from Max Planck institute for Marine Microbiology, Germany - Olavius geniculatus... ... | reverse complement strand
GTGGTGAGTGCTAAAAACAATACAATGACGTCATTATTTGAAACTAGGTCACGACTGTTCAGACTCGTTGAGTTAAGTTGGGTCGCGTCGGCAGTTCAATTTACACTTGCGACGCGACTCAACTCGACAGTTGTGTTGAAAAGCATGCAGATAAATTCAAAACTTATTCCGTTTCCAAATTTTCGACTAAAATCCGTCGCCAGTCGTGGGCAATTCAGTTCACACCTGCGACACCGACGGGACTCAACTCGGCATTTCGTAAGTTTTTTTTCTACAATAATCAGCAAGTCGTATATAAAGCAAGTATTACAACTTGCTGTACGACAACTAGCCTAAGTCCAACTAATCAACTTCAGCTTTTGTGTGTTTTGCCTCTTTGTCTTTTTATGTTATCAACGTTTTTTCGAACTTAGACTTCAGTGGTATTGTATGCAAAAATCGAAGTCCTCGTGCTAAGATAACAATGTTGTTTTTCTTTACCATTTGTGGCGAATTAAAATGACATTGTAGCCAATTATTTAGATGCATCCGTTTCTACTTTCATATACTACATTCAGTCACGCTGTATATTTTAGATGACAAACATTTGGCAAATGTAAACAAAAAATCCCTCTACGAGCGTATGTTGAAGCACTGACTGTCGCCAGTACTGTATTTTTTAAGTAAAAAGAAAGTCGCTTTTTTATTTATCGCCTACAAATAATTTCATTTTTTTGCTAAACGTTTATCACATTTATGCAATGGCCAGAGCTGTAGTGCAGGTCTTGGTGGCGTGATAAAGATATAGTGAGGCACTAAATGGAAAATAATTGTTCGTTTGTCCGACCGTTAGCCGGAAAAGCGTCACGGTGATGAATTTACTTAAATTTTTCATGAGAAAAATCCGGCAACAAGAAGGAATAAATCACAATCTGAACCGCATACAGTCTAAGTCGTGTCATCACGGCGACACCGTGCAGCAGTGAAAAAGACCAAAATTTAAGTAGGCCTATTTTTCACACTCTACAAAATTTAAAACCACTGAACGTATAGAAATAAAATTTGAGATTATATTTAAAAATGTGCTGCCAAACATGGTAAAATTCAGACATTTGGAAGCTTTTGAAAGAATACAGGGTGGGCCAAAAAATGGCACAAAATTTTTATATGCCAATAACTTCATCAAATATTAACCGATTTTCGACATTTTTTCACTAAAGGAATCAGCAGAAAATGTGTAGTAACATTAAACTAAAGATCCCATCACACCTTATAGGTGTCGTCACACTACTTTGTGAAATGTCAGACATCGCACTCAAGCTAGTGACGACAGTGACCAATTGCGTGATCAAAGCGTTGCTCAAGCCTGATATGTAGCTTCCAAACAGCTTGAACCTAAATCTTGTCAATTATGCTGTTTGGGGGGCTTTTTCATAGATGGTTTACCAATGTTGTCAATTCACGACAATTCTGGAACACTGAGTGGGGCAAAACTGTCGCAGCGTTTGGTTAATCGCGCCATTGGTCAGTGGCGTCGATGACTTGAGTGCGTCGTCCAGCAGCAAGGTGGACACATTGTACATTTGATATGAAAACTGCGAGATGTTACAGTTACTTTGGACAGTAATTGAGATGTAAAAACAGGTTGTTTTGTTGTTAATTTTTTTAAATGCATTGTTGCAGATATCGCTGTGTTTTTAACTGTTGCTTTAAAAACACTGATATTTTACAAGGTAGTGTAGCGACACACTTGAGGTGTGGTAGGATCTTTAGAGACATTGTTACTACAAATTTTCTTTTGATTCCGATAAAAAAAAATTAAAAATCGATTAACAAAGTTATTGATGTATAAAAATTTTGTGCCATTTTTTGGCCCACCCTGTATATGTTCGTTTTCCTTAGTCGACTCTGGAGACCAATTCTAGCCGTTACTTTGTCATCTGCCGCAGAATGAACGATTTCATATTCAGTCCAGCGCTAAGAAAAGACTTCGATTTAGCGCAACACAATATTAGTCAGTCAACTATTTTTACGCTGGATGTTGGCTACAGGTAGAATAGTAAGCATAAGTAATGCTATTATTATTTATCGAGTTAGTCTACGTAGTTGTAGTTTGAGCTCCGTGTTTTCCCCTGTTGTTTTACTGCCCCTGTCTTTGATAAGTGCATATAGTAAGTTGTCGGAAATAAACGTTACCAGTAGCGTAGAAAAGGGGGAGTGCATGGGGCCCAGTCCCTAATCTTCCAAACAAAACAAGCACACGTTTAAACTACACAAAATTTGATTAGTTGATTTTCGGAAAAATAATTAAAATTGTTGCCACCGGATCTCATATCTTAAAGACATAATGCCCAAAGTTCGATTTCTATTGGGGGGTTTTGCCCCAAACCCTGCTGGGTCCAAATTCTAATAGAAAGGCAGGAAAGGGGAGGAATATAAACGAGAGAAGAGTGAAGGGGATGGAGGGTAAAACAAAGAGGAGAGAAGGAAGGGGTCTAGCCTCCAATTCACGTCTCTGGCTATGCCACTGAACGTTGCTGGCTGATTGATTGATTGATCGATTGCACCTTGATTGGTGCGTGACATACAGGGCAGTTCAAAATGGCGTCTGCAGCGGCGGGCAGCAGACCGGTGCCGACGAGTGACGTCACGGCGCTGTCACGTGACCGGGAACGCCCACCCGACGAGGCGGAGGAGCCGGACGATGAGTCATCGTCGTCGTCGTCGTGTCGCTATGACTTCGTGGGCTCGGCGTCTCTGAGATCTGGTCGTGTGTACTCGCCTCGGTATCCGCGCAACTTCTCGCCGCACGTGGATTGCGTCTACCGTCTGCGGGCTGCCGATACCCAGCAGCACGAGCTGGAGAAGGTCTTCGTCAGTCTGCTGTCTGTAAAACTCGGTGAACCTCCGCCCCAGCCTCACCCTTCGCGTCGTACTAGCAGGTAAAGGCCGGTTCACACTAGCCGTGTTCACAGGCCGTGTTCACGGCCCGTGTGCACGGCCCGTGAACACAATTGCGTTTTTTTCACCCGTGTCCATGGACCGTGAACACGGCTAGTATGAACAGGACACCCGTGAACACGGGCCGTGTTGAGAAAAAGCATTGTCGTGCAATGCTTTTTCTCAATACGTCCCGTGAACACGGGTAGTGTGAACAGCGCACCCGTGTTCACGGCCCCCGTGTAGGCGATATATCAACCAATCAGAAAATACCTTTTATATTTTGTCAGCGTTGCGAATAACGTAAACACGACGTCATTGTCTTTTTGCCCCGCCGTCCCTGATGGGCCGATTTGTACCATTTTTGGCACGTAGAGTCACACCGCCGACGTAATCATTCAAGTCAAATTTTAAATCGATTGATTCAGGGGTTTGGGGGCTACGGGTGCCCAAAATCTGGGGTTTCCATTGACTTTGATAGTCGCCCTACAGTGCTACACTGTGATGTTTGTGATTTTTGCTGTTTTCGAAGCGTCAGTCATTGCATATCACCGTTAACAAGTGTATAGACTGCTGCTTTGTACATTTATTAAAAATAAATAAGTGGTCCGCGACGACGGCAAGCGACTCGACAGTTTGACACCGCTGCCATGGAACTCCGGTCACAATGGTCGACACTCTGGGGAAAGCCTATTTGCAGCCAAGTGCCATCACCTGTGCCAGTGTCGCTGAGACTGCAGCTGTCAGAAAAGAAACAAGTACAGTACTTTCAGCGGGATTTGTGATTTTTAGTGGCACTGAAAACACTTGGCTCCAAGAGTGTCAATACTAAACCCAGGAGTTTCTGGTGCAGATTGGAAAGCGTTTGACCGAGGCGACTTACCACGTTGCAGCGATTGTCACTCGTGGTCCAACTTTTCAACGCGGCTTGCCTAGTTGACACGTTTTCAATTTCCCAATCCACACATTGACTATTTCAGACATAATTACCTCCGCCAAGGAGGTTATGTTTTTGCCAGTTTTTGTTTGTCTGTCTGTTTGTTTGTTTGTTTGTTTGTCTGTGTGTTAGCAAGATAACTCAAAAAGTTATGGACGGATCTTTCTGAAATTTTGAGAGTATGTCGGGCATGGCATAAACTACCAGTGATTCAGTTTTGGGGGTGATTCGGCAGGAATCCTGGATTCTGGATCACTTTGAAATTTTCGTTACCATTGCGTTAAAGAGGGCATAAGCGAACCGCTGCAAAACCGAAGATGGTGACGCCACCTGGCGAATAGCTTTGCCTTGGCGGAGGTCCCTGCGGGCTATGACTGCTTTCTAGTTTGTAATGTAAAACATAATGTTAAAAATATACCATGGTTTTTCCGTACTTCGTAGTCCGTAGTTGAATGTTTTGGTTTTAGGGAACTGACTACCACGGGCGCTAAAATGTGAATAAATACATAATTAAGTGAATGAATTGACAAACGATTAAACGAATAAACAAATAAACAAAGAAGCGAATGAATAAACAACAAAATAAATAAAGAGATTAAGAAATAAATACACACAAGACGTTAGAGTAAATAAAAGAACAAAGGAACGATTGAAATGAATAAATGAATGACAAAATATACATAAGATAAATAAGTAAGTCCACATATAATTAAATTAGTGATGAAAATAAACAAATAGTATAGTATAATAGTAGACACAAATTTGATGCTTGCAAAAGCAGCAAAGAAAACAAACTGAGATAACCTGTCTTCTCGCAGCGTTCTGCGGATCATCGCTTCATTATCAGAGTAGTAAGAAAGTAGGTACGTAAACCCAATTGCTAGCTAGTGTGATGTAATTGATTTTTCGTGGATCGTGTCTCATCCAGTCCAGGTATATCAGTCTGTCATAGTGTGATTTTCGTTCTGATTTATCTTAAATTATGTCGATATATCAGTCTGTTAACGCACAAAGCTGCTTGACGGGACGCTGATCAGTGCTGACTGGCGTCGTGCCTTTATCCATTCCCCTCTGTTGCTGTCCGCAGATTCCGCGGTAGTCGCAACGTTAAAAGTTCGATCCGCTGATAATGATATTTTAAGTTATAGAACCTATTGCGCTCAAGTCTCCCAGAAATCTTGTTCTGGGTACTAGCCAAACGAGAGCTAATTTCGGAAAACAGGGCGGTTTCACAAACATCAAAAGTTTCAGGAGGCTGTTTTTCACGTATCTGACTATCGTCTTCGATTGCAATTTGCAATTGTGCAAGTCGATTGACCGGAGAGTTTTGAACTGAGTCTGCGGATCACGTTCCGCAACAAGTCTACATTCCGGTTTCGCGGGCGAGTTTTGTGCGCCGCGCGGGTGGAGCGTAAGGCGGCATCCTAGCCGGCTAATGCAATCAACTACTTTCTAGCGCGGTCCATCTCTCTAACTCCGCTCCGTACCACGCCGCCGAATTATATTAGATTTACTTACTTAGCAAACTGGTCGCGGCATATAGGCCTACGTGATGGCTTCGGACATGTCTATTACGAACTGAGAAAGTCATCCTTAATGATGCACGCAACAGTACATTCCGACACTACTCGATCTCAGTGGCACAACGCTTTTTTGCGAAAGTATTAATTTTTTCACAGCCTAAAAATCTTTACAGTTAAACAGGTTTTTGAAAAATTTCGAATTTAATGTAACGGAAAGTCTTTGGGTTTTAGTACCGTTACATCGAAATAAAAAAAACCGAAAAAGCGTGGATGAATAATGAATAATGTAAAACTAACGAATCACTGAATGACAAAAAACGACCAGCAGTTTTAAGGCTTCTCTGCAGAGATCTTTAAAAAAATGGCGGTGCCTTTATTTAGTCAAAATAATATCAAAAAAGCTGGGCAGGACTGAATCTTGAAGATGCAATCCGAAAATTGGACAACAGATCTGAATGGAGAATGAGGATTCACAGTGCGGCCTAGCCTCGAAACGAAGACGACTACAAGCAAAAAGTTCATAGTCATCGCTACAACAATATGGAAATATTGCAGTCACTAGTTAACTTCGCATTCTGCTGAACTTGGTTATTTACTTTATTTTTGGCCATAACCAAAGGCCGAAAGTAAGAAGTGTCTGGGCCACGGGCCGCACAATCTGAAAAATATGTCGACAAATACGTTCTACATGTAGCTGTGAACACCGTCTATAGCTTTTGACATTATACACGCCAATTCCGGTGATTACAGTACCGCGGTATTGTTCAAAAACATTGCATTCTGCCCATCACCAATTTCGGCGCCAAAGATGCCGCGTGGTCGGAGTATGGCTTCTCGGTTCGAGAAGTGGCCAAATGACGTCAGAACTTCGCTTCTATCCGCCCACTGTCGCCGTACCTGGCTTCTTCGCTACTTAATTACTATAGGTAACCTAATAATTTTAGCGCCTCGTCTAGCGGTCGTTGTATAGATTCACTTATTTCTTGCCGAAAAACATCCGAAATGAGCTTAACGCTATCTAATGCGATAACAACAGCTCAGTGAGATAATATGCGCGTTACCGTTGTTTTACGCGTTTTACGTGTAATGCATGAGCGAAATGCATATTCGTTATAAAAGCATAGTGGATGCTATCCGCTAATAGTAATAAAAGCATAGTGTACGGAAGTCTTGACAAGGTTTCCCGAGGGAGGCCTACAAAGTATACAGAACTTTTTCACCGGCATATAAACCTAATGGCGACATTGAAGATATCCGTCTCTTAAGGTGCGTTCTCACTGCGCGCGTCACGTACGGCGCGTGACGCACGTTACGCGGCTTGACGCGCGTTAACGCGCGCAGTGAGAACGCACTTTAAACTTCCAAACAGAAGCGAACAGTTAAATTTTTCTGAACGAAGTTGTCGCTGACAATCCGATTATGCTAAGTGTTTACGTTGTTACATCCAGTTTCAAGGTGTCTAAAATAGCATATGTTTCCATTTACACTAATTGTTCAGTAATCTCAAACTTCGATCAGAACCTTTAAAAACAACAGCTTGACAATTTCAAACGTTTCAAGAAATTCTAAAAGTCTCACATATTTACTGCCGTCTTTATACGAAGTTTTGAGGCTGCAAAGCGCATCTGATCGCAGTCCAAACAACGCTGTAATAACCAACTATAACTATGTAAGTAAATCGTGTAAGTTTATGCCAGCGCCTCACTGCGCGAACTCCATTTCTTTGACTTTTTTTATCGCGGACTTGTTGCACAACTTGTTGTGGACTTGACTTCACTAGTGTAGGCCTAGTGAAATTAGATTTCAACCTGGGAAATGCCAAAAAGGTAACAATTTCGCAGTACAGGGCCTATTACAGCTTTTTGCAAATTGCACAACCCGTTGCACAACAAATGTGCAACAAATTGAAACGAGTGGAGTTTATATTTCACCCTACAGGCTTGCCCAGCGGCTCTTCGTGGTTCGTACGGCTAATATGTCGCCGGCCATTAGTGTTACGTGTCGAAGTTGCTGCTCAGCCGGCTAAACGAAAAGATTTTAGCGCCAGCAAGCGAGCTGCAGTGACGACGACAGTGTACAGTACTACGGCCAATCAGCTCACGGGCGAGATAGGCACGCGGAAAATCCGGTAAAATCTCGGACCGACCGACCGTCCGAGCGACCGTCACTGAAACCTCCCTCGGGCATAGCACTTAGCAGCTGTCGACTTAGCTTTACTGCTAGGACATGTCATCAACATCAGCAGCAGCAGCAGCAGCAGCAAGACCGCATTCCCCGTCACGTGACCGTTCCCTTACACCGATTCACTCCGATCCTTTCCTCCCCCCGCCGGCGACATCAAGTTACCGTGCCAAGTAGGACAACATGAGTTCATTCCACTTTCGAGCTGATTGATTCTAGGACATCCGGGTGCTTGCAACTGCGATTCTCCTTTGGAGTGTGGTCAAACTTCAACAAGTTGAAGACTCTGTCTGAGACTCTGCAGTCTCTTATAGCCTATACCCAATGAATACCGGAGACTCCGACTCGACGCGAAGCAACTATCGGGTTGAGTCGCGTTGGCGTCGCAGGTGTGAACTGAATTGCCGACGACTGGCGACGGATTTGAAGATTTGAAAACGAAACAAGTTTAGAATTTATCCAGCGTGACCCGGTTTACAATTCTAACGGTTCAGCGAGTAGTTTTAAAACAATACGATGACGCCATAATTGAAAACTGGGCCACGACTGTTCAGACTCCTTGAGTTGAGTTGCGTCGCGTCGGCAATTCAATTCGCATAGGCGTCGCAGGGCACGGCACCGTCTGTCGAAATTTCCAGTGTCTGGGGGAAAATTACAACTTACTCCTCGTCTACTTTTTTAACCCGGCGACGCCGCTGCACGCGTTCAGGAAAGTCAGCAATTGGAAACGACTTGAACTGTTAGTGGTAAGATAAAATTTAATAGCATGCAAGTTGCAACCATAATTATGCAGTTGAATCACGATGCAGTCGAATAAAAGAGTAAACATAATGTCACAGAATTGCGTGAATTAATCTCATAAATCCTGGTTTGCCACTTTCTGATTCCTGATTTTTCTCTCCAATGACCTCACCAGTCATCGGTTTTCACATCACCGTTCTTTTCAACATTCATCGTTCCTTCCAATCATCTGACGCCCGTAAACGGGTCGGCACAACGTTTTCGACAATGATTTCTTCCAGTTCGGTTCGGTTCAGTAACATTGTTTCCTTTCACGCAAGTCTTATAACAGAAACTGCGTAGATACATCACCGTCCTTATCTACTGCTGAACTGTTATGTCGGTAATGTTCCCTTTAGCTCCGACAGCAAACTGTTCCACGCTGATTGGCCAGCAGCCGAGAAACTTCGTGCATGAACCGAAGTCCACCATTCTCATCTTCACTATGGCCAAATCACTAAGATCAGCGAACCGACTGCAGGTGTCATCTGGGGTTGAGATTGCGACAGTATTGGGCAACCATTGCTGCCAGACACTGCCCAGCGTCGTTGTCTGATCTTCTTTCGTTAGCCTATCTCAACCAAGTAGATCGATGTCGCGACCACTACCGAGCTCTGCAGGCTTGCACTTCCCACACTCCTGCAAACTAGAGACGAAGGCCTGGCCGTCCGAGACAGTCGTGGCTCAGGACCGTGGAGGCTAACTTTCAGTTTTCGCTACCGGAAGTTGGACGTAGACCTCGGCTTTCCCTAGCGACAGCTGGGTTTTTGTCGTTACTACTTGACACCTTTCCTGTTTGACATTGTCAGCTACTTCAGTGGATTTATGCCTAATTTTTTCATCTTGTCTGGAAATTGTTTCAAAAGTGTTATGAATAATAGCAAGTTTGAATTTGTCCATATTCATATCATTTTTTCAGTCTGCGAAAAGTTAAGCTAGTAATTGCTATGTGTGAGTCTGTGAGGGGTTATGCTTATTGATTCTCATGTTTTTTCTTGTGTCGTGACTGACAAAGTGAGTAAGGCGCAACAAATTTCTGCGACTGTCGGCGTTCGTCTCCCCCCCTAGAAAAAAACCTCCGTCTCGAAAATTGTTATTGAATTCCCAAATATGTTGGTGCAATTTTGGGTTTGCTTTTAGAGTTCTGCTGATAAAAACTGCTGGCGTATCGTAGGCTATCTGTAGACCTGCTTGACTCCCTGTTTTCTATTCAGTATGTCAATTTGTTTTTAACGAGGTTCCGTCCTTATTTTTTCGTTAGTCTGCCAATGGAAGCACAGGAATTGGTTTAGGTCTGAGGAAGCTGATTGGAGAGCTGTGGGTCAGTGAAAAAACAGTGGTGAATGCGGCGTCTGTGGCGGCGCAGATTGCTGGAATTACTGAACTTCATATCACAAAGGTCGCACTGGTAAGGCCTCTCGCACTCGCACGTGGGTGGTCAGACTACCGGATTGAGCGAACTTGTGGCCACACAGGTCGCAGATGTACGAACGTTCGCCCGTATGAACTAGCAGGTGGCGGAGTAAGTTCCTCCCGCAGCTGAAACCCTTCTGGAGCTCCGTACCGAGGTGCGTGCGCATATGTTTGACGAGACTGCTCTGCTTGACGATCAGCTGGATGCACTCGCCACACCTGTACCTCGGCTGACGTCTGCCCCTCGTATCACGCACCGCAGTCTTATCTTTCAACAGCGTTGACCACGTTGGGCCAAGAAGTCCCAGCATTCTGGCTATTCATAGCATTCTTTGGTTGGGCCGACCATAGATGTGATAAACGTTTACAACGTTTACAAAAAATCTTTGTAAACGCGTTTATTACCTTTTCAACGTTTATCTCAATAAAAATCACATGAGCGAAACGAAGCAAAGTTATGACTGCATTGCGTTCGATCACTGATAGAGTTCATTGGGTCACGGTGCTAGTGACAGTAAACAGCGATAAACAGGACAACTCAACTTAGTTTTCGCGTAGCTATAAGATTAAAGTGAGTGAATTCTGGGCACTTTTGTAAAACGGTTGTCACAGAACTGGAGTAAGACATTCTTTGACAATGAAAAAACTTTTGTTGGGATTTGGAATTATCCAAATAATAGGCATAATATTTAAACTTACGCTCTGTGTACGTTTACTTTTAGTTTACAAACGTTTACAATCTTTTTCCCAACAGACGCGTTTATTAACGTTCATTATAATTTTTTGACGTTTATCACATCTATGGTGCCGACGTCGACCGCGGTGGGCTGCTTGGCGTTGGGCAGCACCGCGCTCTGACTACAGCCGCTGTCTGATGATACACCGTCATCATCACTGTCATCGTCACTAGCAACAACCGAACCATCCTCATCCTTCTCACCCTCTTCCTTTTCCTCCTACTTTTCCTCGTCGTCGTCATCATTATCATCATCAGCAGCATCATCATCTTCGTCAATGGCAACATCATCTTTGTCGTCGTCGTCGTCGTCGTCAATAACAATACCACCGAATCACTGCTACAGACCGCTGACGCTGAAGTTCCTCTGTCAGTTGAACGGCTGGCGGCCGTCGAGCTACAAGACTTTGTTGCCTTCGAGGTCGTGGAGTTGGCGATCGTAGAAACTGCGTCCGACGTGCCAGCCGGTGGGTCATCCGTGTTGTAATCGCTGGCAGCAGCGAATGGTGTGGTATCACCCATTTCTGACTCCGTCGACTTGTGCCGCAGCCACTGTGCATGCAAGCACGCATCGTCTTACTTTTCAGTCACAGAATACGTAAACGCGCGTACAGAGCGACGTAACCGAACTGAACTGAACTGCTGCGGAACAACATTCCAACTTATTTGAAACATGAATTTTAGACAGTTTGAGCAGGTGCTAACAACATTTTGTTCGGTTGTTGAGATTGCGGCGAATTGTGGCTAACTGTTAATCGGCGCCTTACAAGCTATCTTACTCACTGACTTACTTACTTGCAACGTATCCATTCGTAGCCGTCTCGTGGTCATCAATACATTCTACTGAATAAACGAAGGAACACAGGATGCTTCATAATCCTACGCCTCCTCTCAAATAACGGGTCGACAACTTTTTTCGACTGCAACTTTTCTTCCATTTTACGGCTTGTTCGGCATTCCTGAATCGTGAACAGTCGTGCTACCAACACGTCTGGTGTTGCGTGTTAAGCAGAAGAACCGCACGTGCCCAAGACGCATTTTGAGTCGGAAAGCAATAATTTTGCGACTCTCGTGGTCGTCTAAATACCGCTACGTGTTCACGGCAGGTGGAAGGCCTGTGGCTGAATGGTTGTGTAAGGAGAGAGAGAGAGACGCGTGCGTTAAACCCGGCTTAAGCCAACTCGGTCTTTCACGAACTAATTCGAATATTTACCGTGTCTCGGCTGTTGCCTCTAGGCACCAGTGATTTGCCCACTCCGACATGTGCTCACTGAAATTTTGAGCACTTTATACGCATACCGAATAACTTATAACGAGTATGGCATACATCTCTAAATGGCATATTACGTTAGGAGTATTGTTCATTGTATTAAAATTAATAGGCCTATTTAAGCTTACGATAGTATCGTAGGCTGTTGTTTACAAACACTGGAGATGTATTTAAAACTAAACATAATTGAAGTTAGACAATAGTAACAACATTGCTTTTAAAGATAAGTTTTTGCATTCGTATATTTTGTTGATCGCATGATTTTCGAGAGTTAATATTTCACAAGATAGTGTAGCGACAGAGTTAAGATGTGGTGAAATATTTAACAAACGCATTTTTGCAAGTTTTTCACGGAGTGTAGGCTTAATGGTCAGTGAAAAAAAATTATTGACATTGGTTAATATTTTGTGAAGATATGGACAACAAAATCTTGGCCGAACGTTGTTGTGAAGTCGACAAACTACTGTAGGCCTACCGTATAGTACAGGCTCGTAGCCTACCCGGTAACAGTGGTTTCTATCCCTTTACCTGGTGGGCGTACCTTGCGCCCAGTGAAAAATAGGGGGGAGTTTTGTTAAGGGTGTAGATCAGAACTTTGCCTTATTTTTCACTGGGCAATTTACATTCTTAACAAGGAGCCCGAAGCGGGGGCTTCAACCCAAAAGTGGAAAGGAGGAAAGTTGCGCCCGATTTCGACTCCAGATTTGGAGGGATAGAAGCCACTGTCCGATAATGACACGAATGTTGTTGGTGTGCCTGTGATGCAGCGCGGGTGGTCAGCGCCAGTCGTCGGAGACTGTAGACTCCTGCGCCGTGTCACTGAGTCTACATGACGGCAACGACACGACGTCGCCAACCATCGCCAAGTTCTGTTCCACCGACCACTCGCCCACGCCCCGCACCAGCGCTGACTACTT
>Ga0209367_1010128_pt1 | contig 12676 bp, 7 predicted proteins | sample WorMetLIZISLAND2_FD_187412 | JGI IMG/M metagenome (GOLD analysis project Ga0209367, IMG submission 187412) | Marine gutless worms symbiont microbial communities from Max Planck institute for Marine Microbiology, Germany - Olavius geniculatus... ... | reverse complement strand
CAATCATCATTAACTGCAAATTGAGTCGATAACATACACCATACTTACCTAAAATCGAAAGCGAAACCACTGTAGAGTACTAATTACTCCTCACTTTTAGTAAGCAGCTCATAGATTTCGAGTAAGTGAAGTGTTCCAATCAAGGAACCGTTCCAATTCAGGCAACTCTCCCCTATTGGCTTACGGAATAATGCGGGGTGGAAAAGGTTAAATGGGGTCACGTCACATGGTTTGTAAGGTCAGCCAGTTCGTCATTCTATCACTCTGTGTCCTAGCCAAATGATTTCTGCTGTTTTGGATGTGTGACTTGGTCGCACTTACACAGTAATGTAAACTGGTAAGTTTTTTATATTTAATTTATATAATAGCGTCTCAGTGTAATTTAAGGCACTTGGCGAATATTGGGTTAGTTTCAAAGCAGCGTTTTCGGCTTTAGGTCTTTCATTATGATCTGATTTCTCTTAATATCAGAGCTAAAGCACACTCTCAAACGCCGCAGTATTTCTGTTTTTTTATATATTATGAGATTTGTGTGGATAGTCGCTAGCAATATTTTACTGAATGGTTTGCAAACGTGCTTGTTCATATCTTGTTTGCTGCTGCGATAAGTGTAATTAACTTTAAGAAAGGGGAATAACAAATAATGTATCGTTTTGCAGAGAATGGCTTGGACGTTCAGCAATTTCTGTATACCATATCTGAACTTTTGCCATGGCTAGAAGGTGCGTTTCTACTTTGTATAGCACTGTTTTTTATTCTTTGATGATATTGATCTAGCCATAGGAAGGGCGTATGCTGTCTGCCTGTCGAAATTTTCATTCGTGACCCATGCTACCTGAAGTAACATTAGCCAAATTGACCGCACCAACAAAAGCTGAAAATAATAGTACTAGTAATTATAATAGTAGCATTTTACTTGCTATTGAAAGGCAGATTCTGATCAACTAGTAATTTCCACAATAAATGTATATACGGTGTGTATGAATCGTAGTCGTCTGCCTTTGACGTCGTAACTTTGGCAATCAGAAGAAATATTTTGATAGTTTTGGACACGCGGATAAACAAACAAACTGTTGTTTGCATTATTCGTCATGCAATTTTTTTCTGAAACTTTCTTACACTACCAAAAACTACATCGTGCAGTCTGAAGTAAACTAACTGTTTATTGTCAACCAGTTCTCGTAATTTTTTGCAGCAGAGGTGGGTGTACACAGCCATCGAAAGCCACAGCGGGGCCCGGGAAAACATTCTCGCGGAGCCCCTCTTGGGAGAAAATTATTAAATTTTTCTTTTCAAAATGGCGCATTCTGGTGTACTTTGTATTTTTGAGCGACGGCTGGGCCGCCCAAGCGCCGCAGAGCCCGAGGTAACTTACCCCTTACTTTTCCAGGCTTTTTGACGGGCCTAGGCGTACACGATCCAGGAATTTTTGAAGAAATTTTTAACGAATTTTTGAAGAAAGTTGGACGTAGCTTGAGGAACGATCGAGTACATTTTCATGGCGATCCGGATGCAGGAATCTTTCACGGGTTTCTTCATTTACTACAGCGATTTATGTCGACGGCCAGGACTAATACATGTCGGTAGATGCACGTATGCGCTCTAGTTCTAGTTCTAGTTTACTGCGATGAAAATAATACTAAATGTTGGTTTTTATTTGGACATTTTGTGCTAGATAAGTTACGGTCGTGCTCGTATCGCATTCGTGGTTTATGTCGAAATCTGCCAGATTACAAGTTAAACGAGTAAAAACGACCGAGGTAATATTCACATTATAATATTTGTGTCGTATTGTGATGATGGGTGACTGACTAGTCTGGCTGGAGAAGCAGGCAGGAGGTCGCCATGACGACGCATATGACGCCGGGCCAGCGGCAGCAGCAGCATCAGCGATTGATAGTACAGACCAGCTGGCACCGTACACTCCGTCGTCAATCGCTGATATCGGTAATATCATGGATGTTGTAATCAATAATATTATTATAGTACGGCGCATATGGAAATAGCAAGTGTACAGTTTTATAGGCATAACTTTAGGAAATTTAGTGATTTTTCATAATTTTTGGTATGACTCATCTTGAGACTTTTTTACTAAAATATTAACATAATTACGAAAGTTGATAAAACCTACCTATTGGCAGCTCAGCGTCATCACAGTGCTTCTGATTCGCGATGACAATGTAGCTAATTGCTGGCGCTATACTAAACTGTTTTAGATTGAACTTAGATCAGATGACCACATAGCAGTACGGTATTGCTGTTACCAGGGATCATAAATCGTACTCTAATACCATTACTGTTCTCGGTAGCGTCGGCAGTATTTTTTTTAGCTGAGTTTTTTCTGTCAACTTATGAGCCGCCGCACTTATTTGCTGAAATTTTGCACGAACGTGTGTAACTTGACAACCTACCGGATATGAAGGTTGTGATGTCGAGCTGGAAGAAATGGTAGCGTGCGATGGTTATTCGTCGTCCGTGACCGACTCGCCAGATGGCAGTCAACACCAGCTGCCGCGTCTGTCGTTCAATACTCCAGATCATGCTCCAGATGAACGTAAAAACAACATCACTTCGTTAGCTTTAGAGTTGAGCCTATTATGTAGTGTTCGTCCTGATAGGCTGCGTTACAGGTTTTGCTTGTCCGTTCGTCTGTTTGTCTGTCTGTCCCGTGTGAAAGACCGGAAAAACCAAAATTGATGCGTACGTTTTTCATTGTACGATCGTAATCGAGTAATCAATCGGTGTGCCACTTTTTATAGTTCATAAAGTCGAAATGTTAGAGACGGGTTTTAGGATTAGAATTATCCGGAGAGCCCAAACCTTTGCTAAGATATCTGCTTTATTTTCATAGGGAAAATTGCAAATTCAGTCCCATCATGAAAAACTGTTGCTTACCTCGACTGGCGGGCTTGCCTCGACAACAGTTTTCGTTTTATAGAATTGTACTGCATTATTTCACTGTTTTTGTTGCATATTGTAGCAGCAGATCTTTACAGCTGACTAACGATAAAATTGTGAAAAAGCTGTAGACAATTTTAGAAGAAGTACATTCGTGTTCTGTGGCTGCAGCCGATGACGAAAACCACGTATCGTCTGAAGCAGTCCGCAGCAAGACCGTATCCTGTCCACTCGTGATGAAAAACTGGTCTGAACAAAACAGACCCTCCGACTCTTTGGAAAACGGTTAGCGTTACCGTTAGTTGGATCTATGACATTTTTACTGCAGCAACCTTATGGTACTCCCTGCACAGTTTGCGCTGAATTGAATTGAATAGGCTTTAGACCTACGTCGGTTGATAGCTTATAACGTTAACTGCTGATTACCATTATGGTCGCAAGCAACACAGTGCATTAAATTCAATGCTGTGATTTTTATCAGTGACTAATGACTAAGTTGTATGAAACATTAACAATGTTGATGCCTTTGATTAGAAATTCAGTTGATCACACGTTCGACCACGTATTATGACGGCACTCGTCCAGGTGCATGCTTTTTCTTGTTTGAGTCGCAATTTAGATCTAGTGCCATCTGTACTGTGTAACAATTGTCATTTTAATCGTCATTTTATGCACCAAAAATACAAGTACGTGAAAACTCATAAAAACCACAGTTTACACGACATTCCAGGCTCATAACAGCGCTTACGGTAACCTTAACTAGTGGCATACATCACCTGAAATAGACTTAACGAGAATTTTTTCAAGTATCATAATTAAATAAAGCAAACTCACATTACATAGTACACTTTGGATATGCAAAAAATTCAACACTATTCAACAAATTATTAAAAGTTGGCAGAGAATTAAAATTAATGATAGGTGGCAACAAATTTCAAACATTGACCACTGAGCACACTGTAATAATAATAATAATAATTTTAAAACTTGCAGGTAAGTAAGTAAAACGTAGATTTATTACCGCACATACTGGTACAGTGTTGTCGGTCGTTTCAGCAAGAGCCGCTAAGCTGGCTGCGGACTTGGCCAGAGACAGCGAGACACAGGGCGTCGGTCCGTCATTGCCGCAAGTCTTGGAGACCTGGGACTCAGCCGCCGTCGACATGAGCGTCACAGATACTGATGATGCGGTCGCCGTGGCGATGGACGGAGATCCAACGGACGTCATTAGCGACTTCAAGGAGCACGAGATGGCTGTCAACAACTCGAGGGATTTACAGTCCGAGGGGGCTGGTGATGCGGTTGCCATGGCAATCGGAGAAGATGCGGCGGATGACAACAAGGTTAAGGAAGTCGTCGAGACTTGGGAGTCGGAAGATGAGGAAGATGCTGTGATGATGAACAGACATCCACGTGAGAAGAAAAAATTGTATTTTTTAACCAGCTTTTGATTTAAACGTTTATTGATTGCCTAAATGTGTAGTAGAATTTGTCGCCATTTTAATTTATTGCACAGCCGTCTCAATAGGCTGCAATGTGGATCACGTTCGTCTGCCTATGTCCTCTTGTTTTTCTGCCCAGTGCTGAATTATAACTTGAAAACTAAACGGCGTAAAATAAAACTTGTGAGGAAGTTCTCCATGCGGGAGTAACAGGTAACCCAAACCCAATCTTTTGTTCAGAAGCTTAGAAGTCAGGGTTACGGTTAGGGTTTAGGGTCTTTTATATTGACAAAAATTAGTTTAACTTTTGCAACTTGTTATAGTAATGATTGGCACGCGCGTATGCGTTGGTTGTCATGACATCGGCTGTTTCTGAAACCTGACTGCGTCTTTCCAGTACCGTAGTGTGAAATGAACTGCCTTGGCTCTTGGCATTTTCGTTGGATTCCTTGCTTCATATCTGCCTGCGGACCTCACTGTAATGAGTTCCGAATTCTCACAGACATTTTTATGTTTGCTCATCATGACCTAGTTGCGGAGGCTAATCTGGCAGTGTACAGTGTGTACAGTGTGCTGTTGCACTTGCAGTGACGGTGGAAATGGAACGGAAGGCGCGCGAGACGCACGCGACCGATTTCTCCCGAATGCAGTACGTTGCCAACCAGTGTACGTCAGCTGCATTGCATTGTCTATTTAATTTCATTTAACAGTTCAACCGAACATTCATTTCCTGCGTGCGATTATAATTTATACTGCAGGAGGGATTATTGCCAATAACGTCAGCAAAAATGTAAACAGTTTAAAAATCGACGTAAAAGAAGTAATGGATTAAAACCAGTGCAGTCAGTAACTGTCATGAAACGTCATTATGTCATCTAATAGAATTTCTGACAACAAAATGGGACATGCGATCCAGAAGTTAGCTGTGATGTTTTCTGTTTCTTATTTACTGCAATCTAAGCCAGGTAGGGAGGGTTAAACCTACTGAACCTAGCATACAGCTTAAGTCGGTTGAATAGCCGTTCCATTAACAGCAGTTTTTTTTTCAACCGACTGATTCAGTATGCCAGCAGTTCTGATAGCAAGGCCTATGCAACACAGAACTCGTCATTGCTTAATTATTGTGCGTATCCACAGAGCGATGGCCAGGCTGAGTTGAACAAGTGAATAGCGTTTTGTTTGAAACCCATTTACAGAGCTATGGAGCGTCACCTGCCATATGGAATCATACAGTATTACCTGCCCCACGCGCCCCACCGTAACCCCATCCGGGCAGCTCGGTGCTCGATTTACCTACCCCGGAAGGATAAAGAGCTAAGTTGACCTTGATGCTGGTTATATACTGAGATGTTCTGCCTGTCCGCAGACAGTCGCCCATCCAAGTAGTAACCACTTGATATCGACCCGACCCGACTCGACCCGACCGGAAGTCAAACTAATGACTACCACTTGGTCGTGAGTAAGGTAAAGGTAAAGGTGCCATACCCCAACTGGGGCGTGGGCGGGGTGCCCATCTCTCTTTCTTAGGCGTTTGAGCCTGTAGGCGGATAGACCACTGAGTCCGTGACGCATGGCAAGTGCGACGTCAGACCTTTGGTCGTGATTCCAGCGTACTAGCCGTTACACCAGCAAGCTGAGTTGACCTAGGCGGCTTGGCTTCGTTCAGTTGTGGACGAGTGAACTGCGTGTATGAGCAGGTGCGTACGATTACCCGGGAGTCAATATCGAGTGGTGCGCGGCTCCTTTCCAGTTGAGTCGGACGCAGGCCGGTGACGCGAAGGAACCCGAGGTTTGGGAGTCCGACTCGGAAGGCGATGCAGGATCTGATGCGATGTCATCAGCACCTTCAGCAGACGACCGAGGTTCTCATGTCACACAGTCGCCGTTTGACATGTCTCAATAAACGAATAATAAACGCTAAATAAATAAACGCTCGTGTGTATATAGTTCATTCTTATTTTTTGTTATGCCGTGTTAGGATTATCAGCAATGCATCTTGTTGGCCGAGTTTTGTAGGTGGCTCCAAGTGGACCCAACGACGGTTTTTTGACATTTTAATTATAATTTAATATTTAATTTAATCGAGAGATTTAATTAAAGTAACAGCGGCTATTTAGCGCAAGCAGCTGCGCGGGAGAAGTATCGTATATTGCAGTGCAGGGGAGGGGACCACAGACGATCAAAATTACGTCGATAAATCTGTAAAAAGGTCAAGAGAAGTCAAGGGCCGTAAAACGGGGTCATACAGCTACAAAATTGAGGCACTGATGCACGTGGAAGTATATTGATTACTGAGACTTAGGTCTCAGGATATATCGGGTTATTTTGGTAAGCGGTTATTTTTTCAAATTGATTATCGATTGAATGATTGTGAGTATTAACTATTGAAATGCCAGGAGCGGCGGCTACGGCTGCGGCTGCGGCGGACAATGTGTCAGACAGGGAGGCGGCAATGGCGAACGCTGCGGTCGCCATCGGACAACTGATAGCCAAAGAAGACGAGATCTGGAACAAGATTTTCCACGACGATTCCGAGACCACAACACCGGCCGTCGACCAGTCGAGTAAGTGCTGCATCAGCAACATCAACCACATGCTGCTTACTTGCTTGAATATTATTGGAATGATGTACATGTAACTCACTGTCCGGACTTTTGCTTTAACACATCTGCTTCTGATCCTTTGATTAACGGAGTAAAGTTCAGTATAATTTCTGCATCAGTTATTTGGCTACTGTACACTGTTTTGCACACAACACAGCTCTGTTAGGTTTCGTGGGCAGTTTTAAAAGACTCATTACTCCTTAGTGTCTGGTGTCTAATTGATCTCGAGTTAGCAGTGTTGAGGAGGTGCTGACGGAAACATCACTGAAATAAATAACAACAAATTTATTTCAACAAATCAGTTACAGACAAGTCGACGACAAATTTTAGTTGAGTCTGGGCTTATCTGACGGTGTAATAGAAAGCGTACCAGACTGGTAGCTTTTTACCATTTTAAGGCGGAATCGCGCAAGCAACTCCGCCTATAGCTACACATTTCTTCGTAGTGTGGTCTCTTTGTCGTGTGTCGTCTGCCATATTCATGCATCCTATGCTTAAAACGTTTGACGGATTTACATGTCATTTGGCAGGTACGTTTGTAGAGTCCACGGACGCAGTGTCTCAAATGGAGGTTTATGACCCACCAAGGGAAGGAAAGATTCGTATGTCGAATCCTTACCCAAAACATGCACGTGCTTCCGACTGACGAAAAAATGATTTGTGATTCACCAGGTGGCAGCATCGATCGCAGATGCCGCGTTTCACTGAATTACCTCGGCGCTTGTGTGTGTGTGTTTCCATGTAGACGCTGGGGAGGCTGGAGCGTGCTACAGCGGCGGCGGCGGCGGTGCTGATGAACGAGAACGGATGTTGACAGTTGCAGACCATCCGTCAGCATGGGCAGAGCCCGGTCAGCATTCATTTCATTCATATTATATTTTTACACTTGGCCTACAGAAAGTACAGACGAAACGTTAGACAGGCTGAAGATGTGCATAGGCCTAGCTCTTCACAGGAACCCGGACCAGAGTTACGGAGCGCCAACTGCCACCCGACACAGGTGAACGTGCCTTAACCACAGCCAGGCGAGCCGGTACTCGATTTACATACACAAGAGGAATCGAAGGCTGACTTGGCCAGGGCGGTTGGTTATATATTATCGAGAATGAGAATGGTTTATTTGTCCGCAGAGAGTCACGCACCAAAGAAGTAACCGGCCCGTTGATCGTTAATCGACACCGACTTAACCACCACCACACCAGCCTTAATTGTTGAGCATCTTAGATATTTGTTGCTAAGTTGTTACTCTATGCACTGCTGAGGTCACGTCGGTGTTTGCGTGCACCTGGTGTGTACAGATGACGCCGATCGCTACCGCGCCACTTCAGCGGCCGAAGCGCGAGTCCGCTTCAGAGACCAGGTGGACGTGCAGGAGGCGGAAGCGAACGACCCGGATGTTATCGAGGTACTGCTGGATCCGGCCCAGCTGGACGACAAGTCCTCCTCGCCGGCCTCGGGTGATGCAGGCTCGCTTGGCATGCCCAAGTCACGCTGGCGGCGGCGGCGCGACAGCGGATCAGCGGATCATGGCGGCCGCGGCGGCGGATTGCGTTTCGTGGCGTGGATTTGCCGCCACTGGCGCGACTTTCGCTTCCGGTTCGCTCGCCGCTTTTCCCGCGTCTTCGGTCGACGTCGCTACGACGTTGCTACTGACCCGTCTGACGAGTCTGCTGCAGCCCCGGCATTAGAATAAACCACGCTACGGTAGGGGGCGTCAGCGGTCGCTGTATTTATAGACCTCTCTGTTACAGTTGGACATCTTCGACCAACCGACCGGCGTTTTGCGGTCTGCGTAAAATTGCAGTTACATTTTCCGCAGTATGTTTATTCACTCACAGCGGATTATTCATACTGACATGTTACTGGTACGATAACCAGTGTTTAACCACCCATCGTTGCAAACTCCGAAGTCCGGTTTCGATCCAACGTATAACGCTCGCAACGCGAAAAATTGCTTCCACTTTTTTATGTTTCGGCTGTTACATCGCTTACATCATTTGCGAGAAAAGCGCTTTGCGTTGTGTTAGATGGGCGCGTTGGCAGCGAAGCATAACTTGAACGAACGGAAGGCAGCCCGCACAAATACCGTGTTTTATCCACGTTCTGTGTCCTGTGTGTCGCTGTATTGTAGGCGAAATTCGAAACAATTCGAAACCGGTTCTACTTCGATCGCAACAAAACCTCTTGTTACCATCGCCACCAGTTGTCTGCTGCTGTTAATGATTTCAACTGAGTTTGTTTATGTTTTATAAACAAAGAGACTTTTTGTAGAAGTTTATATCAGATGTGACTCAACTGCGAAGTTTTACGACAAGTTTACTGTATGTTGTTGTGTAAAAAAACTTTTATTTATTTATTTACTTAGGCTTTTTATTTATTAGTTTATTGTCATATTGCGGCTGTGAAGTAAAACTGCTGGCTCGTTCTAAATGTAGGCGCTGACTTTCAAAAACAAATGCACCCAGAAAAAACGTTCCGAGGGTGCTTTGCACTCAGAAAAATTGTCATCAAACGTAATACATATTTAATCTGCATATTATTATGTTTTAACGTCAGGTAGGCCTACGCCCGTCTCTTCGTTTTTGTTTTGTTCCAGGGAGAATAGGTTGTTAACCCTTTGTTTTTTTTGTCAAAAAAGATTTCTGGTTTATGGAAATTTAAGTTATATATTAATAATTATTAGGTAATCTGCATCTAATTATATGGTGTACGCAGTAATTGAAGGGCTGAGACAGTGGGTTCTTAGCGTCGAATATCTAACATTAAAATGGCATAGTTTTCAATTAGAAAATAGTGAAGTCAGTGCTTATGTTTTACTGCTAATTACCTTAACAGCTTTGTTTTGCCATCTGTCGTGGCAGTGCTGTGTTTTCGTCGTTTGGAAGTTGTGTTGGACGCTGGGTATTTTTACAGTTGTCACGGAGTTATTTTTTGAAATATACTCAAAACTGAAAGCTGCTTTTCGAAACTTACCGAATATATACATTATTCAACAAGGACGAAATACGATACGAAAGCGTATGATTGTCTTAATATGAGTTAACTTGAGGAGCAGAAGCAAATGACACTGAAAAAGATGAATTAACAAGTGAAAAAGAAATCGACCAGGACAAGTAATTTTAGCTAATGCTCACAGGACGCGCGACAGCATCGGTGTTGCCGCCTCACGAATCAGTACAACGTGCAGTAATATTAACGGGTTTTGAAAGTTGAGGGGTACCCAAATTTGACGTCGCCGTATGGAGGCCTACTTAAATTTAAGAGGTTGAAGCTTAAATTGTTAAAATCTACGCGCAATGCTGAAAATTTGGTGCGCATATTTTCTTGGTCTATCTTTAGTCATTTCGGCACGATTCACTCTTGAAATGTGCACCGCAGCTCTAAATCGCAAAAAATTACTAAGGCCCCTGTTTTTTATTGGGGGGGGGGTTTAAGATCGTTCAAGGTCATCGATGTTGGTACCACCGGAAAACTTGCCGTATAGTGCTTGTTGTAATAAGTTGCACTTTTGTGCCTATCAGCAACCGTTCTCACGCTAGACGAGTTCTATATACACCGTGTCCCAAAATTAGCGACACCCCTAGCTTCAATCACACTTAATTCAGTTTGTCGTCGCTGGATTTTAACGAAATATTGTACACTGCACTATTGTAGCATCACTTACCGTCACACTTATTGTGACGTCCGCACCTTACCGCGTGTATTCAATGTAACGTCATTATGACGTCAGAGTTTGTTTACATTTGGGTTATGTTCAATACGTTGTTATTGACAGGACGATCAAGCTGTGGCGTACCCACCTAAGACTAGAAGCTTGCATCGAGGCCAAAGGTGGTCACTTTCAGCACAAACTTTAAAGACTAGTTCAGAATGATTGTCTCCACAAGTGTTTTGCATTTTGTAAAAAAATTGCCAGGTATTAACGATTTTACACCAACTTATTTGTAGGGGTGTCGCTAATTTTGGGACACGGTGTAGAGGTAAAATGAGTTACGATTTTGTCGGGAAGGTACGTCTCTTTGACACCTTTGTTCGAGGAGAATTTTTTCAGTTTTCACCCAATGGCATGAAAATATGTCAAACAAAACTAGTATATAGAAACTGCGCCATTATGCGGTGAAAACCAGGAATCTATCTCACCTGGAATTGGACTGGTACTGGGACGTGGAAGACACCAAGACAGATGGACGGACAGAATTACGATAGCTAGTAGCCTACGCAATTAGCACTGCGTGCTGTTACGCGTAAAAGTGAGGCTGACGAAGGTACGGGGTAGCCTATAGCTAGGTTAGTGGGATATTTACTTAATAATCACGTAGGCCTACTACAAATTTTCCACATAACGTGCCAATAAAATAACGTTGAAAATCGATTAATATTTGGAGAAAATATGGCATAAGTTAGAGGCATACTTTTGTTGGCCACTATGTATCTCAACGTCAAATATATAAATGGTCGATGTTGCTAGAAATTCGGAAGTCGAATTAACTCCGCCATCTAGCGTGAATCAGGCATGTTTTGACTATGAATGAGCGAGCAGCACAGCCTGGGCAGCCTGCATGCAGCTATGTAACCCGGCCACCAGGTAGGCAAGCAATACATGCAAGCAATACAGGTAACCTATAGGCCTACGACCGACATCGCTGCTTGGCCGTGACTGTCAGAGCGCATTATCGTGTCTCAGTTGTTCGTCGTAAACACCGGGCATTCGTTGTGGATACGGTATTCGGCTACAGCAGTAATTTCACCGACTTCGAAGCTGCCCGGATTAAACAATATTTTAGATGCTGTATAGCCCGGTTTCATCGTAGTTTAACAAGATAACTCAGATTGGTGTACGATTTTTTTTCGTTCGGTTTACAGGTAACCAGCACAGGTAAGAACTAATAAATGCGTGTTTTACAGTTACCCCTAGATTCAGAACCAGTTCGCTATAGGCCTACGGAGCAAAGCAAAAACAAACAAACTTGTCTTTCTGTGATAGGCCTAAGTTAAAGCGTTCACATTTTCACATAAAGCCATTTTCGTACACTGCTTATACTGTTGAGTTACTAGGGAGAAAAATCTGTCCGGATTCCACGTCTTGTGACTTACAGTGTCATTAAAAATTTAAAATTCGGGGTTATCATCATAATATTTTTTCTAAACTTTCATTTGCATAATATACCCGGTGAAACAATATGATATCACTCCACTTTCATGTTTTCTTTTATTCTGTACAGAGTAGCGCATGGTTTGTAAACTGGCTTAGGCCCTATGTGCTTGCAACGATCAAGTACACCGTAATGCATTCTAAGGTAGACCAGGTTCTACTTTTGTGGTTAACTCGTACTCAGCTAACCGCCGCTATATAAAAACCTTATTGTTTCGCAACGATCTAGCTCTTTTTATTTTTATTTTATTTAATTTAATGACAAAGGGCCGCAGCCACTAACATGCCACAATAAAATAACTGTATACATCAATGAATGTCACTGATAGCACAATACAACAATAAAACTACTAGAAAAAATAAACTTTGCAATAACTAGCCAAGAATGTGGAAGTAATAGATCGTTTAAAGCTATTTAAATTAGAAAAGTCAGTATTGTCAGCTGGCAAGTTATTCCATATTCTTCCTGTAGGATAAGTGAAAAAGTTATGTCTGGTGTTGGATCTGCAGCCTGGTAGGAATAATTTATATTTATGTCCACGATGTCTATAGTCAGTACGTAGTTTAAAAAATTCATTTAG
>Ga0209367_1010127_pt1 | contig 12676 bp, 6 predicted proteins | sample WorMetLIZISLAND2_FD_187412 | JGI IMG/M metagenome (GOLD analysis project Ga0209367, IMG submission 187412) | Marine gutless worms symbiont microbial communities from Max Planck institute for Marine Microbiology, Germany - Olavius geniculatus... ... | reverse complement strand
GATATGGAACTCACTACCTGATGATGTTGTGTCAGCATGCAGTGTTAATAGTTTTAAGAGACGTTTTGATTCGATTGGGCGTGGTTTTAGTTTGTATTATGACCTAAATCCGACATCTAGTACCGGAAGTCGATGTGAAAACAGTATTAGTTTAGTTTTATTGATATTTGTGCAAATGTTATCTACTTCGGACGGAAATAGAGGCCTCTTGGCCTGCTTCCGGATATTCATTGATGATGATGATGATGTCTGTAACGCATTCATTGTGGCTAAACGGTACCTCGTAGGGGGTCAGCGAAGATGTAGTTAAATGGGGCGATGACCAGTTTTTATGGGCTGTCGTTGTCAATAGTAACCATGTCTCTATCTGCAGCGGTTTGGCCGCAATTATGAACGCAAAGTTTCTGCCTGCATCCATCATCCACGTGCGCCAAATTACTGCGTCGTATTTTAGCGTTGATTGCAGCGTTCGATAGCGGCGTCACCAAGTCACCATCGCGCGTGTATGACTACAGTCAGCTGGGGGAAATCGCTTTCTCTCTGTGACTGGAAGTCAGACGATGTCCTTCAGACATAGGCGGTAGAGTCAGCCTTTCCTAGCCACAGCTGGGCTTCTTATTCTAACAAACTAACTGCCGCCGAGAGGGCAACAAGTGTGCGTAAAAACTAAAAAGCGCAATGTAGGCTACATACAACCCGCTCGATAAGTTGGTCAATGTCATAGAAAATACGGTACGGTAAATTTATATTATAATATTTATATTAAATTAATACGGCATGGTTTCATTTACTACCCACGCAAATACGTCAGATTATGCCTACCTGAACAGACAGCGGAGTGGGCAACGAAGTCGTGTGTATACAGCTCGAGTAGGCGTGAAGCTTGTATTGCTCGAAGTCGCAGCCCAGATAGGCACGGTATGCCTATAGACATACGCAATATAGACCTACCTGCACTAGGTATAGGCCTATTCCTAAGTAGCATATGTTTTGCTTACACCGTTGGCTAGATCATTGCTGCATTGCTGTCTCGGCTTAACTGATATAGAGGGCTCGTCTGCAGGCAATGCGTGCGCAGTCGTCGCTCAACAGACGTGTGCTATATAGCGAGCGATCAGCTGAGACACGCCCATGTGCTACGTTTTTAATCGCAAGCAAAACAGACTGTTCTGTAAGACTGTGTGGGCTAGCATATAATGCGTCTGCACCGTGCAAAAATACGAACGTTCTGCCAGTTGATCATTAACGACATTGCTATCGACTTCAAGATATAGGCTACTTTACTGAAAACTTGACCTTATAATTATACACTCTGCAGTCTGCCCCCCCCCCAAAAAAGGTCCCACTTTGTGATTGTCTATATCTTCGCCAAATATTAACCAATTTTTAAAATTTTTCACTGGTACATTCTGTGGACAATTAGCAATAAAGTGATTATTGAATAATCCACCATCACGCGTTAACTGTGTCGCTACACTACCTTGAAAAATATAAATGTAAGAAAAACTAGCAATCATAGAGAACAAGCGTGTTGGTAAACAAAATACACTTCTGACTAAAAATGCAGTGAATAATCTGTACGGTGCTAGACTTTTTTTAGATCTGTTTCTTTGGATATCTGGCGTATTAAACGATATGTTTGTTTCTGGGCTTTGTGGTTTAGCAAGCCTACCATTTCATTCACAGTGATCACGTTCTCTTCAGTAGGCCTACGTGTAAGCTTCAGTCTGCTGGTTTCATGCATTTGGTCAGGGCTGCATGTTTCCCAAATCTCTGTTAATAACATTCCAACTCTTTCCCTGTCGCAGTTTATCTTCAAAAATTCTGCCAGTATTCTCCGTAAACTGTATTTTTTGAACAGGTACAAGTTCCTTATCAGAGCCTTGTCTTTGCTTTCATTCTTAAGGTGCGTAAAACCCCAAATTCCATTATGCCGACTTCCCCGTTTCTCCGCGTGACATGTCCACGTCAATATGCCAAACAAAACTCCGTTTGTGGTTTAGTGTCGTTATAACTAGCCTACTAACGACATAAACGGCGATGGTTTGAAACCCTGTAACTTTACAGCGACATCCCCGTAACATCGCGTGCTTGGCTAACATGTTTTAGTACATAAATTAATACACAAAATGCCTGCAAGATGGCTGTTTCTATCGAGACTTGAAACGTTTAATGCTGACCGACAGCCGTAGGCTAATTAAAAAACAGTAAGGACAAGAAAGCACGCGAACGCCGCAGTATGTATAAAAAAACCATTAAAATAATCTGTATTTTCTTGATGTTTTCGTAATAAATAACTGGTGGTCTGTCGTTTCTATTTTAGTAACTTGTCTGTTAAACTGAAATCGCTAGTAGTCGATATATCAGTGGCTAGTCCCCGGAACCGTTAAGCTAAGGCTTTAACGGCTGGTCTGAAGTCTTAGCGGTTAACCGCTAAGCCGATAAGCTAGCGACGGTCCGGACCGCTAAGCTTTAGCGGCGGATTAGCGGTCCAGGCCGCTAAGACGTCTGTCACTGGCAGGCCCGTCGAGCGAAGGGGGTGAGAGGGGGGTAAGTTATCCCGGGCTCCGCGACGTTTGGACGCCCCGCTATCGCTGAAAAATATAAAGTACACCAGAACGTGCCGTTTTAAAAAGCAAAATTTAAAAATTTTATTTCCAGATGGGCCATGCGAGAATGTTTTCCACGGGCTCTCGACGTTCCTGGTCGCTGGTAGTAATTTTTGAGACACAAAAGCAACATCCTTCACGTGATTCGTAACGACATACAATAAACTACCGTTTTCCCATATATAGAGTTAGATTAGTAGGCTAACTCGTAGGCTACACTGTAGAAATGAGCGCAGTAAGCCTACAATTGCGTCATATTATGTAAAAAAGTTCAGCGATTGGCCAAAAACGTGTAACCACGAAATACCGTGCAAAGTAGGCTACAAATACTAACTTAAACGATGATCGTCAACGTCAATTTAATGCTCATTAGTCATGCTCATTAATATTCATTCACTGATTGTCAGTCACATCGGCAGTTGTCACTATAGGTACTGTGACGAGTGACGACCATCATGACGACTGACGAAAACATGCGCAGTCACGCTGGCGCTCTGCTTGTAGCAGTGTGAGCACAACACATTGTTTGATTTTTTTTCGTTAAACCGCTCAGACCGCTAGCTTATCGGCGGCGGCGGCGGCGGCGGCGTGGACTGGAACCTTAGCGGTCCGCGACCGCTAACTTAGGCCTAATGGTTGGTTGCGGTCCGAGGCCTTAACTGCGGCGGCGGCGGCGGTTCCGGGGACTATCGGCGGCGACGGCGATCCAGTCGACTTGAGTAGGCCTATAGATAGCGTAGCGACCGGTTTCGACTTGCAAGCAGACTAGAAATCGGTTAATGCAGATGAGGTAGAGACAAAAAACGTGTCTGGCAACACAGACGGAGGCCTGCAATCAGGCTGTTTTGTATATTAACGTTTATTTTACACATACATGTAACCAGTTTGCTCATAAATATGAGCTTACATTGTGACAATAAACGCCGGCATGGACAGTGCCTGTGCCCATATTGATCGTGCAATATTGTGTCCATGCTCTCATAGGGCTATATATCTGAAGGCGTTATCGCGTCATAAGACTGAACAAGCTAGCTGTCCAATAACTCTGCGTTATGACGACACATTGTTCATTACATCGTGATTCGTCCACTGTGTTCACCGTGCATGGGAATATAAGGCGCACAAGCAGTTGACTTTGGTATATGCCGCGGGCGTATACAGGGTGCGGCAAAAAGTGGACCCCTAAAGTTTTTCGCCGTTTTCTCAGCAACCGTTTGAGATTTTAATATGAAATTTTACCGCTTTATTTACTGAAACCTTCTACATCTACACGCCAAGTAAAGTGTGATTCTGTTGAAAAACGACGAAGTTATAGACTTTTTAACATGACCACCTACCGATTTTTCAGCATTAAAAATGTTCAAGATAAAAATGCTATTTAATTCTTAAAATCCGGTTACCACGACACTGCTTATGACGTCACAATGACGTTTTGATAAACATTAAGTTATTTTGTTTATAAATTATCACTTAATTATCGTTCTTTGAAAGCAATCGCCGGCTGCCCACCGGGTTCATATTCCAGCAGGACGGCGCGCCTGCACACACAGTGCGCAGCGCTCGGAACGGTTTGCGGGCCAACTGTCCAGGTCCAGATTTCATCAAAAGGACGAGTGTAAATCCAATGGATTATCGCGTGTGAGGTGCAATGTTGAAGGTTTACTCCAATCTTAAAACAAAGCCGAAAACAATCGACGAACTCAAGGAAGCTCTTCAGGTTATCTGGGGCAACCTGCCACAAGGACCGATCAACAAGGCTGTGAAAGACTTATCAAAGTAAGTGACTAAAGGCTTGTGTTGGAGCTTGGAGCTGTTGGTGGGCACTTCGAACATTCACAATGACAATGAAATTCTGGCATCTGATCATTAGTTAACTGTGCTGTTTCAATGATGTTATTGCATTGGTGTAGTACAGTAGCTTGAACATTTTTAATGCTGAAAAATCGGTAGACGGTCACGTTAAAAAGTCTATAACTTCGTCGTTTTTCAACAGAATCATATTTTACTTGGCAGTTAGATATAAAAGGTTTCGCTAAATAAAACTCTAAAATTTCACATTAAAATCCCAAACGGTTGCTGAGAAATGAGTGAAAAAATTAGGGGTCTATTTTTGCCGCACCCTGTAGGTCTAGACTACATTAGATACAAGGGAGTGGGGACATTTTCCGCTCGAAGTTTTACTCTCAAAATGGAGACAATAATTATACTGCCAATCTGTTTTAACCTAGATGTATCATGGATGACAGAAACTATTTCCGACTGCTATCTGAATTTTAAAAAGGATACAGCAAAATTCCCCAACTTCGACAAAATGACAGATAAGTTGACATGTGGGGCATTAAAAACACACCAAAATTTTTTTCATCATAACTTGAACAAAAGTGATCCAATTTTAATAAGTTTTGGTACGAATATTCCTGATACAACTGGCTATCAAACGACTGTTTAATTTCCCACCTGACCCATTGTCTGTTTCTGCACTACTCTACCTGGAGAAAGAAAATGAACAAAATATTGCATTTTAACCACTTTGGTATTATTGCTTAATCAAAACAACACACAAAACACACATTTTGTCCATAATTTCATCATTTTGGCTAATAGCTTATCTAATTGTCCATTTTTTAACTGCCTACAAAAATGTTTGAAATGTTGGCCCACGAACATGGGCTCGGCTTGGAGACACTTTCTCCATTCGTTGATAGCAGCGTTGATAACGTTCTGCTCCAGACCAATCCAGACTTCACCAGTCATTTCTTGAATTCATCAATATTCCTGAATGTTATGCCTATTTAATAGACGTGCTGCTGCACAACAGCCAAACCTTATAATTGATTGGCTGTTGGTGGCCACATATCCGGAAAGATGAAATTTTATAAAGTTTTTTTGTTGAATATACGCGCAACAGCAGCTACTGCTGTAGCGCATCTTAGCCATCGCAATTCTGTCCATCTGTCCGTCCGTCCGTCTGTCTGTCACACGGGTGGATCAGTCAAAAGCGGTGCGTGGCAGACAGATGGACAGACAGACAGAATTATCATAGCCAATAAGCGCTATAGCTAGCTAGCTAGCTCTCACGCGTAAAAAATAATTTACTGATGCACTGGTTTTCAGACAAATGTGTAGTAGGCCTATAAGCAGTGCCATGCTGTATCTATCTCAATAAGACTACGATGCGTTTCTTTAGTTGGGCACAAAATCAGATGCCACGGGGCTCCACTTTGGTAAACCTAGCTACAGACTGAAAAATTATCATGCAATAGTGAGCCTGATTCTATGCTGTTTGCGTTAGCGCTCTGATTCATTTTGGTTTAGAGGTATATGACGTCATAAATTACAACGGCGTCGTATCCGCAACTGACTGATTAGAGTTCGTAAGAGATGCACATTTCATCGATGTATAGACTGTAGAAAATATTATTGTCTAATATGTTGAGGCCAGAAACTTTTGGGATGACCCTCGTATGTGAAATAACTGCTGTCTACAGTAGTTTACAATCAACTGGAAATATGCACATTAGTGACATTAGTGTTGTTTTAGTCCAAAATGTTAACCCAATTTTAATCAATTAAAAATTAATAGGTTATTTTTGTAATGACTAATTGATTAATTAATCATTAATTTACACACACAGACACAATATCTCCCATCCTGATGAGAAAAAATAACCACTGGCATTATTTCTATTATGTCACACAATAAAACAAACCACATGGCATGCAGCAGTTAAATGATGCAATATATAGCCTACCATGACGAGACATAGATCATCTTGTAACAAATAATGTACAACAGGCTGTCTGTGCTTGCTCACAGATATCTGGTGATCCTTAATCAACTCTGGGTCTACAGACTCGGGTGAATCTGGTTGAAAACTACGGCTTTAAATTAAGCTTTACTTCACAAACAACATTATATTCACAATAGTGCAAATTAATTAATCAGTTTATCTCCCCAAAAACTGCAGTAGAATTTATATATAAATATATAATTTTAAAAAACCAAAAAAATCACGAAATACCATTACTTTTTTAAAAAGTACCGTGTAACTGAGAATTCACATTTTTCTGGTGATATTACACTGAAAAAGTTCCACATGACTACAACCAACATATTCTCACCATTTTAAAGCAAATATCACATGAAATCAGGGATGCAGATATTTAGAGATGCATGATGACGTATAGTGAAAACAATTATAGTGAAAACACAAGCAACAACAGTATGGTCAGTACATTAATCCAATGCAGCATGCAATGGCACAACAGCAGTCAGTGATAAATGTCACAGTCACAGAAGTCTTAACTTCCACCAGACTCTTTGACTGCTTCAGCTTCAAAATCCAAAAACTTTTCTTGCTTCACAGAAAATATTGTATACACGTCTGTGGAATATGGGATAAGGAAATATCAAAATCTATGGCAGTCACAAAATTCACAAGTCACAACACAGTGTACTAAGTGATGACATCTTCACTGCAAGTCTCGGCCTCAGTCATCAAAATTACTGCTAAGTAAGCAAGCAATTTAATGCATATATCATCGTCATATATACATGTGTAGCTGGTACATGAAAACCATTTCAAATAAAGTAAATGTAACATATAAAGAGACAGTAATTGAAAGCAAATTAGAACTGTTAAGTACGAGGTTTCACATAAACACAGAGGGGGTGGTATCGCCTTCCCCATCCAACTAGAGAATCTGGAGAATGTCATGAGCAAAAGCCAAAAATAAATTTGGTGCACTTTAGTTGCTATAAAACCCTTCTGTTGAAACAAAAGATCAAATGTGTCTATCGATAAATATTTTACACAAATGAACCTACAATCTTAGAATCAGTTAAAATCCACAAATAAGCATTATAATATAAAATTTTAAAACCAGCATGACTGTTATAAACTGACTAATCACAAAAATGCAAGTAATGTGATGGCACAAAGGAGCAGTGCATCCTGCAGTTTTCAGTACTAAACTCCTAGCAGACTGTACAGCTGCGAGATCATGCAGCTGGCAAGTTCTCATCACCTCATACCGTCACACAAGCAGTTAATAGTTTTCGGATAAAGGTAAGGGGTTAGAACTACCCCTAATCCTTTACCCTAACCCTAACCGTATTCTTAACAGTTATCTACACTGCATGGTCTGCTAAGAGTTTATTGCTTGGAACTGCAGAATTACCCAGCAGTGGCCCAGCATTGGGCAGACTAGGCTCATATTTTAGCAGGCAGCCCGAGTTCTTAGGGCTGATTTATGAACAAAACTGGAATTTTTACAAACTCTCTGAAAGATACATATACCAATGACCGCGCCTCCCAGGAGAAGAGCTGCGCGTTTATTTCGTGATCGCATAAGTTTCATATCACTTGCACGACCGGCATTCAGCTGTTCAAACTTTTTGATATAAAACTGATCCGAAGGCGTAAACTTCGTAAATTCTTTTGGCATATCAACTGTTTTCATCGTTTTTCGATCCATTTTTGTCCTTCGCACGAATAAATATAAACAAAGTATAGAATATTAAACTGAATTAGCAAAACGAATAAACGATCGTGCCTAGTTATTTCGGCCCAACACACTTCGGCATCTGTGTTGAACTGAAGTTGTAAGGAGTGATTGCAATCCCGGGGTTGAGAAATTTATAATCCCGGGATTACGTTTCGGGATTAGGCTTACAGAATGGTCGCTGTTTTGGTATCCATAGTAGACTTATTTCATGCATGACAATGTATAGTAGGCCGACCGTACGGGAGGTATTGCTTCTGTAGGGAGTGACTGTGACTGTAAAAACACAAATTACCAGGGTTGTTAACAATACTTGTGAAAAATATTGGCAATACCAATATTAATACTTTGGCCAAAAACTATTGCCAATACCAATACCAATACTTATACAGGCAATACTTTCCCTACTCATTCAGCAATCACAGGTGCATTTAAGACGGGGCGCAGCTGGCTGCGCTTCTTTTTCCCTTCGTCGGTGTGGTAGTCAACTTCAACAGTGCGTCAAGACTTTGCATTCCACATATTTTCTACCTCAAGTTAACAAAAGGCCCCCTATGTGGGACTCTGTAGAACAAAGACAGCAAAGTGGTCTCATTTTTTTCGTTCGGCACGCTGGCTACTTACCGTTCAGCCACAAAACCGCACGATTGGCACAGCAAAGAGCATAATGACACTGCAAGGTCATTCAAGGTCAATAATTTTCGTATCACGTGAAAGAGCTTAGGTCACTTTCTAATAGTAATTAATAGCAACCTTGGCCTTATCTCTCAGACTCTCACCTACTTCTCAATTCAACCCCAAATTTGAAAATGTTCCCCTTGCACCACTCAAATTTTGCATCTAGAGCCTCGACACATGGCTAATTATTCGTGTAAGAAGTTTTCCCCCAACGCCTACTACTTACCCACAATACACCCGTTACCCAAAGACAGACGACAGACACATTAGCAAAGAGCCAGACCTTTAAGCTTACAGCTTTACGGTAGGCAAAAAGTTCAGATGGCAATTTGCAACAGCTGTCTTGAAAGTTTACGTCGTATAGGATATGCTTCTCAAATGTTAGAAGACTACTTATATTCTGACTTGTTGCGGATGACGTGCAGTTTCATCACGGGCCATAGCAGGACCCATTAATCTAATTTGGTGAAAAAAATCAATGAGCAATGAGACAGAAAGAAAAGCTAACATTTCATAAAATCAGGGGCTGTGCCAGAGAGGGGAGAAACAAGCTGGCCCCAGAAAAAATTTTGATGGTGATACAGTGCGCTCTGGTAACCACATGCATGCCAAGGTGTGACCTATTAAATGTCATTTTTGCAACAGAACACAGACATCTGAGATTTTTTGTTTACAAATATTAACAAGAAATTTGAGCTAATGCTCACAAGACGTGTAAAAGCCTATAGCAGTTCCTGTTCACAAACTGTCAGTCTATCTCCAGCCAAGAATGAACTGCAACAATATGGCTGGAGACAGACTGACAGTTTGCGAACAAGGACTGCTATAGGCTTTTGCGTGTCTCGTAAGCATTAGCTAAAATTTCTTGTTTTCTGTAAAGTTTGAACTTTCTGTTACATTGTTATGTGTTTGTGTGCATTGCCTGGAAAGGCTGTCTCCCGAAATGACCTAAGCCCTACTCATTCACTCACTTAGCAATTTCTCACAAACAACAACACAAACTAATATCTACAGGGTGGGCCATAAAAAACGTGCCACTATACTTTTGTCCATATCTTCGCCAATTATTGACCGATTTTCAAAATCTTTTCACTGGTACATTCTGTGAACAATTAGCAATAAAGTGATTATTGAATGTAACACCGCACGTTAATTATGTCGCTACACTACCTTGTGAAATATAAATTTTCAAAAATCACTAAAATCGTCATAATACATATGCAAAAAATCATTTTCTGAAACAATTTTCACTAATTTTCAAGCAAAAATTAAATTATATTTAGTGTTACATACATTTCTGATGTTTGTAAACAAAAGCAGATAATATTGTCGTAAATAATAATTTTTAATGCACTGATGATATACCGTTGAGGTAATGTGCATTTAACAGTGGAGACAAAGCTCTGATAAGAAACTTGTACTGGTTCAAAAAATACAGTTTTTGGAGAATACTGGCAAAATTTTTGATGATAAACTGCAACGACAAAAAGAGTGGGAATGTTATTAACAGAGATTTGGGAAGCATGCAGCACCGACCAAAGGCATGAAACCAGCAGACTGAAGCATACGCATAGTGGAGAGAACATGATCAGTAATTGATCACTGTGGATGAAATGGTATGCTTGCTAAAAAGGCCAGAAACAAACATATCGTTCAATACACCAAATATCCAAAGAAACAGATCTAACAAAGTCAAGCATTGTACAGATCATTCACTGCATTTCTGGCTGGAAGTGTTATTTTGTTTACCAACACACTTGCTGTCTACGATTGCTAGTTTTTCTTGCATTTATATTTCACAAGGTACTGTAGCGACATAGTAACGTGTGGCAGGATATTCAATAATCACTTTATTACTAATTTTGCACAGAATGTACCAGTGAAAAAATTTTGAAAATCGGATAATATTTGGTGAAGATATGGACAAAAGTAAAGTGGCACATTTTTATGGCCCATGGTGTATAGCTGAAACAGCCAAAGCATAGCAGTTATTGATTATGACACAATGCAGTAACACAAACCATGTTAAGGGGATTAAATAATACATCCGTTACTGCAAATCTCTTGTCCCATAAGTATACTGCTCCTATGAATGTAAGCTGACAAAAGTGCACTACTGGTATTGAACAGTGCTTTGAAATGAAAAGCAAGTACCAGTACTTAGTCTCTCACTTGCCATAACTTCAAAGATGCCTAGCCATTTTCATAATTTTTGGCAACCACACTACAGGAAATATGCAACAAGATAAATATTTTACTAAGCAGCACAGTTACACATTGTACAATACAAAGTGGGCTCTTTTTATTGGGACAGTGTACTACCCTACAAAATTTCTGCATTATTTTACAACACAGATTAATAAATGACAAACATATGACATATACATCAAGAATTCGTGATTCAAAATCCGTGGTAATCGAGTATCTGTGCACGGGTAAGGAAATAAATGGGCCAAACTTCTTCACAGCTTCTTCGTAACAATCACCAATGCTGCCACCAACATTTGTTCAGTTACAGACCTACAGAGCTGTTGGCTCTGCTACACAGCGTGTATCTTAAAAAGACTGACCAACTACGGAGAGAATAACAAAGGCTACTATTAACAATCATACACTTTCTTCAGCAAATTCAATTTATGCATCTAGCTACAGTGCCAAAAGACAAACTTTTCTTGAACAACAGTCCCACCTAAGTTTCACTGCAACAGGTCTACTGTACTACTATACAGTAATAAAACAAACATCAGTGTTGTCAAATCACACATAATTTACGTATAGCGTCAGTATTACATTCGGTGACAGCACAGCAGCTGGGGGTAATACAACATACTAATCTAATGCTGTATTCACAGCAACAGCAAACAAGTCAACGATTTGCACTACAGTAAATTACACTTCATATCTTCTTCGTCTTCCAAGCATCAGCTCCATGATCCAGCAATCTATCAAACTCCTTGTCTCTTTTCCGTTGATGCCACAGCACTAGCACATGAGTAAAGGAAGACACACAAAGCCATATAATTCACAGATGTCTTGTCACGAACAACACGCAGCATGCATATGTTATAATAATGTAAATTAATAAATGTTAAAGATGGGTGTGATCTCAACAAGTCTACCAGTAAACCAAAATACAAAGCTTTGAAATCAAAGGAATGAAAAAATTAAAATGAGTGCTGCTGTTTTGGTGCTTTCACTGATACTTTTGATAATGTTTAATTATGATAAAAAGCCATGTAAAGTAAATTTTTGTCACTGCATTAATTTTTTTAACCATGATCAATTTATTAGCAAATTACAAACATTGTGTTATCAATTATGGTTAGGGTTTTCGGTAGTCACGACCTGACTCCACGATAACACTGAAGGCAAGGGTTACCAACTGGTTCTTGGATCACTCTAAATTATTTCCACATTTCGTCTTATGAGTCTATATCTGAAATAAAATTCTTGGTTTATTCTCTTATTTTTTGTTCAAAAGCAATTCTTTTACCTTTACATGCATTGCATTCTGTGTACAGCTTGCCATCAATATGAAGGCATTGTTAAGAGTATCTTTTACTAAAAAATGAAACATATAGTATTTTAGTACCAAATGATCTAAAAAACCTAGATTTTTAGACTTTATAGATTTATTCATCTTTCAGGTACAAAAAAATAAAAGTTAGGCTAGGGTTCAGAGGGTTAAAATTAGTCTTACCCAGGGCTTGCCGTTTGAGGCGATCAGTCGGTCGATCGCCTAAATCGATTACCTAAATGCCCGCCAGGCGATCGATTTTTCGATCACCTAATCACTGACCAAACTATGTGATTTTTGTCAGGGCCTACTATGTAGGGTAAAGTGGAGGCAAACTGCCTCCACTTTGAGTCAGGGGGGGGAGATT
>Ga0209367_1010126_pt1 | contig 12678 bp, 8 predicted proteins | sample WorMetLIZISLAND2_FD_187412 | JGI IMG/M metagenome (GOLD analysis project Ga0209367, IMG submission 187412) | Marine gutless worms symbiont microbial communities from Max Planck institute for Marine Microbiology, Germany - Olavius geniculatus... ... | reverse complement strand
ATATTCATGAGCCAACCAATCAAAGTGTCGCTGAAATTTGGATAGGACACTTTGATTGGTTGGCTTATAGATATGCAATACGCGTTGACGCGCGTTAACGCGCGTTGATAAGCATTGACGCCCGCAGTGAGAAAGCACCTTTAAAATTAAAATTTGGCACATTGGTCAATCCTGTCAGGTGAAACAATCACACCAACTTTGGTTTGTTTTTCAAACTTTTTGTTTTGGAGTTTGCAGCCCATATAAAACAGACAGAGAGATAAACTTACAGACAGAGCGGATGGCAAGAAGAGAAATATGGTTTACATAATGGCTACATAGCAAATGATTTTTTTTTCACATACGATACACTGTAATACGATAACTTGTGCTAAAATGACAGAAAATTGTCTTGTTAGTTTAATACTCTACCAGGCCCATTGTTACATGTACTTTTACACAGTTACCATTTTTCCGCTTAGTGACAGGGGCACATGTGTGTGAACAACCTGCCCAGAGTCGTTCGTTAGCTGGCGGCGAACCGGCAGGGAGTCAAACCCGCCATCTCTTGATCGCATGACTATCGCCCAAACCACTACGCCATTCGGCCACACAATTTATTGTACAGTGCACCGCAGTCAGGAGACGAATGTTTCATAGGATTAACTCACCTATGCAGGTGAATCCGTCTCCTTGGAATCCAGTAAAGCAGCTGCAGCTGTAGCTACACGGAGTGTTATTGCACGTAGCATTCACGCTGCAGTTCCCCTTGTTCACCGCACACTCATCGATGTCTAGCACAGAATTAAACCGATATTTAGATCAACAGCCATCCAGCTAAAATTGCGGTCCATTCGGACGTTAAATTTGTAAGAAAAAAAATCGCAAATGCTAATTAATTTTTGACGTAGAGTTAAACTCTTTGCCTTACTTTTTGTAACACTCTGTACTGGTTTCGAACATATGACTTATGAGTGCAAACATTGCCAACGATTAATGTTCGGTTCTTTAAAAGTGTAATTAAGCTCTAATTAATTAAACTGGTAATTAATTATCAGATTTGATTAAAAAGTTAAAAACTAAGAACGGTACGTAATTGTTTACGACGATGCTTGTTTTCGTTTAACAACTTTATCAGTTATTTACCCATCAACTTTTTCGCAAATTTACTGAGACACAAAGAGTGATTAATTTGTCTTCTCTCGTAAAGCTCTCTAAAACTTTTTTTCGTTAGCAGTCTTCTTCTTCTTCTAGTCGGGGGGTTGTAAGTCAACACCTTCGACCACAAGTTGTCTCCAGGCGTCGCGGTCTTGAGATAAATCCGTCAGCTCAGCCAATTGCCGTCCTGTCAGTTTTTGCATATAACTGATGAAGTTCGTCGAGGACGACCTCGTCTAGTGCTGCCATGTTGAGGTTCAGAGCATATAGTGCACGTTCTGAACGAAGTAAGTGGCCAAGAAAACGTAGTTGACGTGACTGCAAAGTGTATATGAGCTCTCGCCTGCTAACTGACGCCAGGACTGTGTTGTTATGAACTCTATCTAGTCTCCTCACACCTGTCATGACTCGATACGCACTTGTCGCAAAAGAGTTGATGAACTTCGTCATTTCAACATTGACTGGCCAAGCTTCACTAGCGCAGAACATGATAGATATAACGAGGCTATCAAACAGTCTTAGCTTTGTTTGTAAACTAAGTGTTGGTGAGCGCCACACTGATTCCAATCTCCAGAACACAGTCCATGCTAGTCCGCGTCGACGCTTAAGATCTTCTACAGGAGAGGCGATCATGGAGCCAAGATAACGAAAATCGTCAACGGGTTCTATTTGTTGATCTCCTATGTATATTGGTACCGGATCGATATTAGTGAATATGGCTTTCGTTTTCTGGAAATTGATGTTCAGGCCCGCAGATGAAGCACTTTCTTGTAAACACGTGACGTGATCGGCTGCGGTTTCAGCATCGTTGTCAAAGAAAACGATGTCATCTGCAAAGTCTAGATCATATAATATTTTGTCTTGATGTGTAGGGACTCCGTAACTTCCAAGTTTCGTCTGTCTCAATATGTAGTCCAGTACAATGACGAATAAGAATGGAGCTAGGGTATCTCCTTGTAAGACACCTTTTGTAACATAAAATTGCGTGCTCATTCTCCCATCGATCATTACTGTACTCTCGTTAGCAGTATACAATAAAAAAAAATATTTAGTCATCATAAACCTATTTACTTTATAATGTTTCAAAGTGTCGTGATTTTAGTAAAAACTACTTAACGAGAAAATAATCGTTAAAGTTCTTTGACAATTAATTAATTTACGGATTAATCGCAAATTTTCCGCAGCTTTAGCAAATAAGCACATGATCATATTCAACAGCAGCAACTAAACGCGCAGTACAAGTGACGTGAAATATAAAGATTGATAAGGCTACCTGTGCAGTTAAAGCCATCGCCGACGCAGCCTGGAAAGCAGGTACAGTAGTAACTGCCGACGACGTTGTGACAATTGGCCAGTGAGCTGCAATCGGCCGTGTTAGTCGCACATTCATCGACGTCTGCAACGTGTTAATAGCCCAATTAATCTATCAAGCAATCAGCCAGTTTGCCAGTCAAAACATTTATACAGTGACGAATCAGAGGTGCTTAATGGCAGATACTAGGCTAAGTGTTCACATTTAATACAGAAAATGTCAAATGGTTTGATTTGTTTAAAATTACAATGTTTGGCAGATCTACAGTTATAATAGCAGTGAGTTCCGAACAGAAGAAGCGACAACACTAAAAGTTTTTAGCAACGTTGGTAGATAGTCGCGAATTAATTACTGAATAATTACTGTCATTAATAATTAATGGCGAAAGGGTTGAATGGAGACCAATAATTGGAAGAAAATTAATAATTTGTTTGTATGAAAATTAACGAATGATAATTTAATTAAACTTGAACGTAAAATGTGACAGGCCGCGACAAAAAAGCAAACGCCTGAGAAGCTAACCACTGCTTGAAAAAAAAAACATTATATGCACACAACATACTGCATGCCACATGCCGACTTTACTGAAATAATCTTATATAAATCATAAACAATGATGAATAATCATTACGTAGTGGTTTATTTTGCTAAGACACGGTCGATATCAGAAACAAAGTTTATCGACATTTAATGTCTAATCTAATCAACTCACCTGTGCAGGTGAATCCATCGCCTTGGAATCCAGTGAAGCAGCTGCAGCTGTAGCTACAGGGAGTGTTACTGCATGTTGCATTCACGCTGCAGTTTGCCGTGTTTATAGCACACTCGTCTATGTCTGATTCTACAGCCGTTTACAACCAAGTTATACCAAACAAGTTATAGAAAAATGACGTCGGTTCAGTGCTGACATATTACGCGGCCGGCCGTCCGCCTGATTTTTGACATTTTGAGCTGACATTTCTTACATCGGTTACTCCTGCTATTGGCAAAGTTCACACGAATTTCGATTTTCCATGCTTTTTCGTTTAAAAATTAATTGCCTTCGCATGACGAACAAACGGACGGGAAAACAAGATGCTAAATGTGGCCTATTAGAACGTCGCAGAACAAATGTACGGCGACGATTGTAGCCTACTCGAGCAAGCTAGACTGATTCGCGGCCCAAATTGACTGAGTTTATGATTCACCTTTGTTACAGCTTGTGGGGCGATTCTGTATTCATCAAATGCACCAGACAAACTCCTCGATCGTAGCACCGTAAACAATGTAAACACGCAGTATGCACATTAAATTATTAATTTTATTGTCAACAAATTGTCATCAAAAATTAACGACATTTCAAGAAGTTTCCTCAATTTTTGTCGCCAGTAAACATCATGCCTCGGTTGTGTTCTTAAAAACGCCGAAAAAATCATTATTATCAGTTGCTATTCACGAAGTTATCGCGACATTTTTCAGAGAGTCCTTTCTCTGGACACAGTGTCGATGCGTAATACGTTAAAACAATGGCACACGTGCGAAAAATAGAAAACAAAATATAATAAAATTTTAAAACAACTGAAGAGGGTCGCTACAAATTTACGAAAAATTGTATTTTATCTTTTAATGTTCAACACCAAATTAAAGCAGAAAAAAATGTTTTTGAAGCTGTTTTAGCCTGTTTTATTTTATTACATCATATTTTATTGGACATGTGCGAGCTCGCTATCACGTTACCTGTGCAGTTAAAGCCATCGCCGATGCAGCCCGAGAAGCAGGTACAGTGATAACTGCCAGGCACGTTATGACAAGTGGCCAGCGAACTGCAGTTATCAGTGTTAGTCGCACATTCATCAACGTCTACAACGTTTTATATTACAATTGATTAAATTAGTAAGCAAAAAAATCACGTCTTCTTCTTGTATCTAATACGACCGAAACGCGTCGATTAGCCTAACTTTATGGTCGATCTCTGAGTAGAAACACAAAAAATCATCAATTTGTACAGCACATCAGCGACACTAATTTACAAAATGTAACGTATATTCACACAATAATGACTTATGATAACGTTGTAACTTGTAGGAAAAAATAAAGAGCTGCATGCAAGAAAATGTGATCATTGTACAACAAAAAAATGCAACTTTGGACACGGCTACACCACGAGCACTTCTGAAACTTCTAACTTTCCAATATACAGACGAAAGAGGTCACTTCGTCCTTTTCGTAACTTCATACACCATCAACCAAATTTGCTTTGGTGTATTATTGTGGTCCGTGCCAAAAGATGATGCAATGCTCTATAGATAAATATAGATAAATCATTGTGCCAGTTCACCGTTTCAGCGTCTCTGTGCCATTATCGACTGCATTGATTTAGGGACTTTGTCTATGTTTTATAAGCCTGTTATTTTTTGTCTACCTCTTACGGTAGATAGAGACTATAAAAAGACAAAGACTATAAAAAAGATACTGGCTACGCACGCCATTTAATTAATACCTGTGCAGGTGAAGCCATCGCCGACATAGCCGACATTGCACGCGCAGTGGTAACTACCGACGCCATTGTGACAACTGGCCTTAGAATGACAGTTGTCCGTGCCCGTTGCACACTCATCGATATCTGAAATCAGTTCAAAACAAACGGCTTTGTTGTCAGGTTTCCTGCTAAGAAATATTACAATTTAAGCACAGGATATTTATTCAGCCGCCGTATTAATAGCTTAACGGCTATTCATACGGTGATTGGATAAATATTCGATCTTACCTGGGCCGGCTATTTATCTTGGACGTGCTGTACGTACGAGCACCCAAAAGTGTTTGTACCGGCTAAGGCCGTCGTACCACCGCAGAGACACGACGGCAGCCGTCCAACTGGCATCCTCAACCCTACGAACTAAGAAATCATGCGTGTCGACAGTCGACAAGTTTAGTGTTTGCCTCCAGCAGCCCGGAGTTCATCACCAATGTTACAGGCTTAATTTAGGTGTGCATTATCGTCACACAAATCTCTGAAATACGCTAACCAAAACCCTAACCGTAACCTTAATCCAGACCCTTAACCTTAAACCTTAAAACATAATATTAACGCTAATTATAGTTACTACGCGTAACGCTAATGACAGCGACCGACAATGGTGCCGCTGCCTGGCAATTTCAATTGAATCGTAATTGAATAGGCTAGCGAAGCCTTGTTTTCGTTCGACCGGTAATTGAATCGTTGACTCAGCAGCCCAGCAAAGCCTCGTTCATTCTGACCAGATAAATAATTTACCAACTATTTGTACGGTCATTGGATAAATAATCACCGCGTATAAGTTAATCTCGCAAAACATTAAAAATGCCTATAACAAATTTGCACCAACCGCAAATCGTCTTGAGGGAAAAGGCACAAAAAACGCAAAAATTATTCTGATTAACTCACCTGTGCAGGTAAATCCATCGCCTTGGAATCCAGTGAAGCAGCTGCAGCTGTAGCTACACGGAGTGTTATTGCATGTAGCATTCACGCTGCAGTTTCCCTTGTTCACCGCACATTCGTTTATGTCTGCATTCATCAAATCATCGTCATCGTCATTATCGTTAATTGGCAAATATTTCACTTAACGTTAAATAAAGCACCATTCACGCAAGTTTTTGAGATAGTGCACAAAACGTGTTCTGTCGTTGAAAATAATTAGTTAAAAACCAAAAGTCCCACCATTTAGACAAACTTTCGCAATATTGCACGACAATTATTTCGTTTGTACCAAACTGTTTTCTTAATCATGACTAGAAATTTCGTACGAAACTATTACGTCAGTTAAAAAGTATTAAAGTGTTGGTCGTCGAGTTTTTCACCCGCAAGCTGTAATTACCTGTGCATGTGAAGCCGTCGCCGCTGCATCCCGGGAAGCAATTGCAGTGGTAAGAGCCGGGTAGGTTGTGACAAGTGGCCAGCGAACTGCAGCCGTTTTCAGCGCTTCTTTCACATTCATCAACGTCTGCAGAGTAAAAACGTACTCCTCACATGTGCCAGCGATAACAAGCGACATTAAAACAACACCGTTTTATTGCATGTCATCCGAACTTTTGTGATGAAACAGTTAAAACTTAAAATACAACTTCTTTGCAAGTTTGCAGCGCCACGTTTTGCTTTGTGAAAACAAAGTCGACTGCCAGTTGCTTTACTTTGTATTTTTTGCTTCATTTGTTTCCTTTCATAGCACGTACGCAAGTGTCCTAAGTTTGATAATTGATATAGAGTTGCTTGCACTAGTCGGCTCAGAGGCGCCTTACGATCTCGGAAGTGGCATGAGCTAATGATACCACGACGCACTATGCGGCCATCCATTGCCCGCGTCAGCGAACAATAATTAGACCCCCGGTGCAGCCAGCAGACATACCATAATATTCGTTAATTTTAAAATTGCACAAAATATGATTGTCGAAAGAGTAGGTCCGGATATGACTGATGTAGGCCTAACAGAAAAGTTCTGGGACATATAGCTGAAGATAAAGTGGCGGATGTCCACAAGTCGGCAGCGAAAACAAAAAATTAAGAAATGTCCGTTTGCCGACTGCAGCACGAAAGAAGGTAGATAGGTGCTCTCAGACGGTCGGTGAAGGTTGGCAGTATAAAGAAAGTATAATTAATTATGTTTTAAAACGTGAATGTTCAAGGTTGCTTAACACGGTGCAGCATTCGAACAAAATAACATATCTGATCAACTCACCTGAGCAGGTAAATCCATCTCCGCTGAATCCCGACATGCAGGTGCATTCGTATCTACCTGGATGGTTATTGCACGTAGCATGACGACTGCAGTTGCCTTTGCTCATCGCGCATTCGTCTATATCTATAGCATTTAGTAAGTAAGTAATTATTTGAATAAATATGTATCAATGTCAATATCAATATATTTGTTTGTCAACCGTTGAAATAACCGCAACAAAATAGTATGCTAAAATAGAAAATGCGACAAATAAATAAAAATGCAAGTCCTAAATCGTCAGTATGCGTTTTTAGGCTATACAACATTCTTATATAAACAGTGAGTCATTGTTACATGTACATGTACATTTCCTAGTTAATTGCCTATCATATGTTGCAAATTGTAAGTAATGAAAACGTGAATTTAGAAATCGCACTTCTTTAATAAAATCTGAATTTCGCTGGTTCAGGTACGTATTGGAGAGTAAACAAGATTGCCTTAACAAACTGAAATAGCCAACAAAGTCGTAGTGTTGCGCGGATCTTTGAGTTCGTTAGGTTGGTTAATAGGTCTAATGATCGCAAGCTGTCGGCGGACCAGTAATCGACAGTGAGCTACAAAAACCTGGTGTCGGTTGGCAAAATATATTGACAAAGCAAAACGTCACTTGATAAGCTGGAGTGCGGTGATTGGCAACGTAACTACACGTGGGTGCAAAAGCATGCCACGTGACCATTTCATTGCTGGTTCACAAACTTTCTAGCAGACGTTTATGGGGTGTTTACACGATTCAGCAAACATCAAGCTGGCTTAAGCAGGCCTATTGGAACCCTGCCCCTGGCTCAAATGTAGGCCTAGGCTTAGGCTCTTAGCCCACAGCTGATCACGTGTTATATAGGCCTAGGCCTTCCAATTACAACCCGCCCGCCCTCCTAATTAGCATGCTAATTACCACAGAACGTCTGTTTGCTCGATCGTGTAAACACCTATTACTGCGTACCTGCAGACCTTTTCCGGCACACATGCATGGCTTTAAGCTGAGGAAACGTATGTGTGCGGTGTATATAATTTTATTATCACATATCATTATTTGCATACAGTGGCAAAGCAAACTTCAATACAGTGAACATTAATAAATACCTGTGCAAGTAAAGCCATCACCGGTATAACCTGTCTGACAGGTGCAGTAGTAACTGTCAGGAACGTTGTGACAAGTGGCCTCTGGACTGCAGCGGTGACTGTTCGTCGCACATTCATCGACGTCTAAAATTTACCATAGTAACTGGATTAAGTTTGTTTAATTGGTAGTAAATAATTGTCAAATTAACATGCGCAGAATGACAATGAAATTACTAAACAAGTTACAGAAAGCCCTTAAACAACATGAAAAGCAAAAAAAGGTTGACTAAAAATGACAGACATGAAAATGATAAGCCGTCAGTGCAGTACAGGAAATAGCAAGATATGAGATTAACAAACCAATTTGCAAGGATTGCAATTTACAATTACAGGACACGAAATTGCACAGATGGCCTGACTTAAGGCTTATAGAGTGTGTCATGTCTAAGCTTAAGGTAATGAACTTCGTACTGAAACGTTCTGACAAGAGAAATTTGACACGAAGACTTCCAATACTGGCTTGCGATAGGATTTTTTTTTAATGTAATAACAAAATCATCAGTAGGCCTAATACGTTTTGCTCAACTATCCAGCAATGGGGTGCCATATCGATTTATCACTCTCACATTTATAAAGGACATTGCAGACATTGCCCAAAAGCAGACGGATGGCCGATCTCATGCAACCAAATTTGCAGCATTTGTGAAATTTACTGCACTGTAAGACAGTTATGCTGTGTTCTGCATAATCATCACCACTGCCACGTTATTAAATTTTCAGTCCACGCTTATGATTAATTATTATGAAACGTATGCGAATTTCCAAATATTATTGCTCGTTCTTAAACTTTGTGTAATCCACGTAAACTTATTACTATCGACTGAAGCTATCCTATGTGAATTTTAGTGACTTACCAGGCATTTGGTAGTGTTGACAATTCGACCGGACCGTGAACTGAGTCGGTCTGTAGTAGTAGAGATGGCACGGATGTGCTGAGTCAGTGGCGACGTAGTTGAAATGTCGACATTGGTGGTCGCTGCTACACGTCATGCTACAGCCGACTGCGCCGGGTGCGCTCGACATTTTGTCCGATATCATCGCTCTACGTGACGGCTGGTCCTGGGCACAGACCGGCGCGCCGTCCCAGTCTCGAGCCTTCAGCTTCACTGTTTTAGAGACGACCACCAACAAAGACGACAACAGACACGCCGCTACGAGCAGCTTGCAGTTTAGCGACAACATCATCTTTCTCGCAACTGTTTCTGTCTTCCCGTTTGCTGTATGTCTGAACAAAACTTCGCTGAGATGTGCCCCTGGTTTCCAAACAACTTCAGCAACAGTGAATATTGTCTTGCTTAAAGACGCCAAATACGTTCTGGACGGCATCACTTAAACGTTTGTCAGATACTGCAAACGTTCTGACCTTAGTAGTTTGTTGCCCTAAACTTTCAGTACTAGCTCATAATATCCTAAGTACAGTTTCATCAGTAACTGGCACTTTTAGCTGCAGTTGCTACTAACTACTGTTTATAAAACCACCCTGTGTCCGCAACAAGTGGCACCACTAAACATTTCGAAATAGTATGCACAAACCTGCACCAAGTTCAATGAAGTTTTACATATAATGTGACATAGAAATCTGTCGTTTCGTTTAAGAAATTTTTGTTTTTCTGCAAATTGCTGCCACCGATCTGTATTTCCAGCACCACTTTTCGGCTACCGGCGAAAGTCCGCAGAATAAACAAACACATGTTGTCAAAACAAAATTGAGAATTAATCAAATTGCTCAAAGTTAAAAAAATATGGTGCTAAAAGATTAGTGGCTGAATTTTTGGAACATAATAGTATCTTGCTTTCCTGTAACGCATGCTACACAATTATTGATACGATTTGATCTGCAGACCGCATAACCGACAGTGGTGAACGTCGCGTGTTAATAATTGTGTCGAGTATTGTGATGACTTGAAAATGCGCCATGAACATAGAAAATACTGTACGTCAGACCATGAGAAAAAGTTTACCTACGCAAAAACAAACCACTTTAAGCGTCTGATTAAAACAGCTAAAATGACTCGACTGACATTAGACTTAAATGTGTTTGAAAACTCCTAACGATAGGCAGCGTCATTTAAAATTTGACATTTCTATAAAAAAACTTTTGCTAAACTACATTGTAGTGTTTAGAATAGATGTTGCTTTGTGTGCGTAAAACCTTGTTTAACTTTAACTTTGTGCAGATTTGCGTTTGTTATTGCAAAATATTTAAAGGTGCCGATTTTTTGACACAGTGCAGTTTTACTTGGCGGCTGTTACAAAGTTACAACATTTTTAATGCAATCAAAAGTCGTTATTACTTTTTCACGAATAATTGGTTTCATTGCTCTGCATTGTTAATATGTTTTTTGTTTCAACTGCAACACTGCGTCCAGTTTGCAGTCCTTCATTTTCACTCCATTTTTTGTTCGCTTTCTTTGCAGCAAAATCCAGTTCCACATTTCCGTTCTCTCATTTTCAGCGTCCTCTTAGAAACATCGACATAACGTAGGCGAAGCTAGCTGACTAGCACTTCTCTAGTTCAAGTTGTCAATTTGTTGCGCATTATATCGTCATCATTGTATCGTATTTCAAATCAAACTGACAGCTTCTAACTTTAACTTCCTACGCACATGCACAAGGACGACCATGGTAGCCTCACGCATGTGTCCATTCAGAACGACCGAATAACGTCAATACGACAGCTGTCAATTACTTTTGTCGTTTTCGCTAGTCGACTGTAACGTCAGTCTCCGTCTATCATTGTGCATTTTGACGCTTCGATCTGTCCATTTACTGTATATAGTATAGACAGCAGTAATAATACGGCTTCCTCTAGGCACACGACAAAGCACAGTATGTCGATAGGCCTACTACGTTTGCACTGCGCTGTAACAGTCAACCTATTTATGTGTGACAGCGATGACGGTTCTGCTCTGTTATTCAGGCCTACAGCTGATGCTCCATGAAATTTGCCCTGATGCGTTGACGGTCGCTACCGCAACGAATAATAAGTCTTCCACGTGATAAATTGGGAGATGACTGAATGGCATCAAAAGTCTCCAAAAGTCACATAGGCCCCTATTCAAAGCCGCAAGGCGGCGTGATAAAAAGACAAACATATGCCGTAACTTCTAAATAATGAAACCGTCTAAGTATAACATCAAAATACACTGGGTGAGGTCAAGTTTCGCTAAGACTTTTTAGACTAAAGTCTTGACTTTGGTTTTGACTTTGGGCTTTTCTACGAGCTGGGCTTGACTTTAGTCTTGACTTTGGTCTTGACTTTAGACTTGACTTTAGACTTGACTTTCATTTGTGGTCGTCCATCTTTTTTACGAAACCGTCGAACAACTGCAATAGTACGATTAGTTAAATTAACATTAGGCGGCCTATGTAGCTTACCACGGCTTGATTCCGTCCTCTCCTCTCGGTCTCCTCGCCACCGCGGTAACCGGTAGCTATCATCTTTTTGACCGATTGGGTTTTTGCTGATATCCACAGACAAACCCGGCTCAGTCGAAAGCCAATTCCCCATCGGCGGTGTCGGAGACCTATTGTGCTGAAGATTGCCGTCAGAACTGATGCGGACTCGCGGAGTGCAATTTTATCTATCGTGTAGGCTATTTATTATATGTACAAAGACTGTTTTTAGTTGTTTTGTTAACATGTCAGTATGTTTTGCATTGTGTCTACAGCGGTTTGTCTGTTGATTGCTTTAATAAATACTATCATCATCATCATTCTTATGATCTACATTACTGATTACTGTTTACTGAACGTTTACATGTTTCGATTAATCGTTTAACAAATGAAACCGAAGACGCATCTTTAGCACGAATATGATTTTTAGTGAAAGTCTACTTTGCTTTGTGTTGTATTTTGATATCGGTTTCCGGTTGAGACTAATTTTGTTCCTGTTTAGTAAGCAAGTACAATAGTACATTGTTTTAAACAAGTGAATTACATTTAGTGTTTAGTGGTTTACTAAAGGTAATATGATGATGGATGACTGGAAACTAAAGACATCGCCGGTCGTTAGACTGGAAAGACCGAATGAAAGGTTTGTAGACTCGCAGTCGCAGCAATGGATATAGGTCCGTCCGTCCACAGAGTATAATATAAATAATAACTAGTGCATTTTATACGATGCTTGTTTTATTATTAAACATATGAATGTGTTACATTTTACAAAATTAGTTTTGATTTGTTGATCTTTTTCATGAGTATGTTGGGACTGGTGGACAGTGGTGGTTTTTGCTACTGAAGGCCTACATTGGGCGACTTCACTTTTTGACTTAGACTTTCGCTGAGCCTAAACTTCGGTCTAAGTACCTACTTAAGTCAAAAAGTGAAGTGATTTCGCTGAGACTTTCGCTGAGCCTAAACTTACCTACTTAGACC
>Ga0209367_1010125_pt1 | contig 12679 bp, 7 predicted proteins | sample WorMetLIZISLAND2_FD_187412 | JGI IMG/M metagenome (GOLD analysis project Ga0209367, IMG submission 187412) | Marine gutless worms symbiont microbial communities from Max Planck institute for Marine Microbiology, Germany - Olavius geniculatus... ... | reverse complement strand
ATCGTCTACTGACAATTTAGGCTGTGTCACAGTCAGCTTAGCGGCCGATGTTTCAGCCGTTTCTGGAGTTATACACGGCGTAACACGGTCTACATGGACAGTTTGAAAACGGTGATTAACAGAATGCTGAATTTCAATCACCAGTGGTGAGAAAAATTTTCTAATAATCCATGGACCTGTCTAGAGATTAGTCAGCTTGCGTTTTCTTTGACGTACTAGAGGTCTTGGCCAAAATAACCAAACCTTTTGACCAATACTAAAGTTTACTCTTTTCACACGACGATCAAAATATGTTTTCTCTGTTCGCGCATTACGGCGCAGCGCTTCACGAACACGCCTATGAGTGTCACGAAGGGTGTCCCTAAAATCTCCAGCATAGACTGTGGATACTCGGGAATCCGTGGGCGGTGCTGTTATAAATGTGCAGGGAAACAAAACTTCTCGACCAAGCATAGCAAGGTTTGGTGTGACTTTGGTAACCGAGTGAATAGTCATTCTATAAGCAGCTGAAAGTGCTGGCAGACGATTAGGCCAATCGTGAGGGTGTTCCTGCGTTGTCGCTCGTAGCATCTGAAGTATCGTTCGATTAGCTCGCTCCGTTAATCCGTCTGACCTAGGATGAAAAGGCGTAGTTCTAGTTTTATGAATACCGGTTAATTTGCAGAGCTCTTTGACCAAAGCAGCTTCAGAATTTTTTCCCTGGTCACTATGTAGTTGTCGAGCAAGGCCGAAACGGGAAAAGAAACCGTTATAGAGTGCGTTCATGCAAGTTGCGGCCTCTTGGTTTGGTAAACTATACGTTTCCAACCATTTAGTATAAAAATCCACGGCGACCAATATGTATTTGGAACCATCATAGGCAGTGGGTAAACCAGAAAGTATATCAATAGTGATTAAGTCCATCGGTGCAGTTGCTATTATTTTTTGCAATTGGCCGTGCGGTCTGGCAGGCGGACCCCTGCTGCGCGCGCATTGCATACATTGTCCGTACCATAACCTCACGTCTCTATTGAGTCCTGGAAAATATTTTTGATTGTTTGCTAAATAAAGTTAAGATGCAACCCTTACACATGTATTATGAATTCGTCGTTTGTACAACTTTTTGTAACACGTTGTACAACAACTACACAACACGTCGATGTAACTGAAGTTTGGGCGATGCCGGCTTGCTTTTTTGGCCACAAAAACCCGTAGATTGGTCCATCCGGTCCGTCCGTCTGTTCGTCTGTCTGTATTACTCGCGCACTTTGCTAATGAATGACATGCCCTTTAGCAGGAAAACTCGCGTGGCCGCAAATGGCATTTTATTAAACACGAGCCCAGTATTCTATGAGAAAGAAAGATTAGGGAATTAAGAAACATTGCGGCCAAAACTTATAAACTTCTATTGCAAATTACGGCTAAATGTTGACTGCATCTGGCGTCAAATTATATTGGTTCATGTTTCAGTTCGTCCAGTTCACATTTCGTGTAGGGCTACAAGTAGACCAGTCACTTGAAAATATCGGCTATTGTTTGAAAAATCACGACACAGAAACATGAAAAAGCCAGGCTGATAGTCATGCACACGGTCCCAACGGATCCCAGAGCACACGTAAAGAAAAATATATCCGGCATCTCCGAGCAATTCTGGATCTGTGATGAGCAAGTTTTATTTCTCTTGCTAGCTGAGTCCTACCTAGTATTAGCGTCCAGACAGTGGTCTCGGCAGCGAACAATCTCATAATTCGTTCCCGGTCGTCGTCTGCGTTTTACTCTTACCTGCTTGGCGCGTGCGACCGTAGGCCTGCGTCGTCGGATAACGAATTTTGCCGCCGGCGTTGTTTCAGCGAGCGCTGTGTGTGGCAGCTGCGTCATGGGTCACAGAAAGTTGTAATTTTTTGACATACACCACCAATTTTCTACAGAAGAGATTTTTAGGTGTTCAAAATTGTAATTTTGCCCCAAATGCATTTCCCAATGGCAGTTTTCAGAGCAAAACTTTGCACTTTTGGACGCAAGTTTTTGGACAAGAAGATTTTCCTACAATTCTCTGACAGTCCAGTTTTTTTGGGGGGAGGAGAGAGGCAGTTGCCTCTACCCCCTGCTCCCTTTGGCCACGACGCCACTGGTGTGCATGGGTTGACCCGATGCACGTGACTAGTTAGCAGAATACGTAGCTCCTCGCAAGAGAAACATCTTAGCGTAACATCAGCAGCAGCAGCAGCAGCTGACCTGAGCTAGTAGAGTAGTTTCCTTACGGCGCATAAGCAGACAAGAGGTCATTTCGTGGCATAACAGTGTTATTAGTGACGGATTGAATTAGGTTACGCAAGCCTAAATAGAACCAGTGTGTAAAAGCGGAAGCACTATGCGATCTGCTTTAACGCATGAATATATATTTGTCACCAGCCACGAAAACGCTCCACTTTCCTTAAAATAACTTCGCCAAATGCATACCGATTTCAACGATTCTTTTGACGTCGCATTCAAACATAAATTGGTCGTGAGCTGCAGTAGAATTCGACGCACATTTTTAAGGCGGGCGCGTTTACCTGTGTCGGTCGGGTGGCAAGTGACACTGTGATCCCATATGGCATGTGACGCTCTGTAGCTCTGAGATGGTTATTACGATTTTTTGCAACGATTATCCGCGATTTTCGCAGACAGATTAAACCACGTTGACGTTTCACGTGTCGAGAAATGAAATCCAGACACAGATGCAAATTAGTGGGAACATTCAAGTTAAAAATGACTGAAAGTAAAAACAATAGATTTGATGCTGAACGTGATGTTACTGTTGCGAGCATATGGGTATTCTGTTCATCTGCATACTCCGATTCAGTCAGCTGATGACAGAATATCTGCACATGCGTCATTTTTACGCGTCGTATATTGAGTTAAATAGGCAGGTACTCGATTCACATACTTGGAGGATGAAAAGCTGAATTGACCATGACGGTTGGTCATATATCGAGATGATTTATCTGTCCGCAGACAGTCGGCCCATCCAAGTGGTAACCATTTGATAGCGACCCGACATGGATTCGAACCCACGACCTCTTGATTATAAGCCCAACGTTCTAACCGATACGTCACCAAGCCACTTATTATATCGCAGTTCATACAGAGTGTTTCTTGTTTTATATTTATTTGATGTATTTTTTGGCATTCAGATTCTGTGAGCGGACTGTTGGCGTATGGCGCTGACGTCACAGTGACGTCATCAAAACTGTGGCGGGAAATTCGTCTGTTTGACGAGTTGATGTGCAAGTTGCGGGCGCTCAATGTCGACGCTACCGAGTACGCCTGCCTGCGAGGAATTGTTCTCTTCAGAACAGGTGCGACGATGTCAGTGATGATACTTATTCGAATTCCATCACTTCCGTTCTATATATCTTAATCAGTACAGTACTTGCTCAAACCAGATTGAACAAGTAATTTGAGCAAAGCTCACGTGACACGTGATAGCAGCGGTCCTGCCACTTTGACAACCAGTGTAGGCCTACACCAATAAGATATTAATGCATCTTGAATGAGTACTTAAATTTGAGGCCTCCGTACGGAAGACTCCTTGAATTTAAGAGATCAGAACTTAGATTCTTAAAAATGTACGTTCTATGCTTAAAATGCCATACGCAGGTTGTCCAGGTCCATCTTCAGCCACTTCGGCGCAATTCACTCTTAACATGTGTGTCGTAGCCGGAAATCGCAAAAAAATTTACTAAAATCCCCTATTTTAAAGGTTCAAGGTCATTCAAGGTCATCGACGTTGACACCAATAAAAAGCTTGTCACTAGTGCTTGTTATGATAAGCAGCATGTCTGTACCTACTTGCAACCGTTTGCACGCTACACGAGATAATTGCGGTAGAATAATCACTTTTTAGGGGGGTAGCCGTCTTTCACGCTTGCCTGCGCCGGCCTACTTAAACCTAGAAATCGGGACTTGGACTGCTGAAATCTACGTTTAGTGCTGAAAATTTTATGTGCAAGTTCTTTTGGTCTATCTCCAGCCATTTCGTCGCAATTCAGTGTTGAAATGTGCGCTGCATCCACAAATTGCGAAAAATTCACTGAAAACCACTTTTTGGAGAGGTTCAAGGTCGTTCAATGTCATCGATGTTGATAAATCTAAAAAGCCTGTCATCAGTGCTTGTTACGATAAGCAACATACCTGCAACCGTTTTTACACTAAAAGAGCCAATAGGGTCAAAATAACGTCTTTTAGATGGGGTACCCCTATTTGACGCCTTCGTTCGAGGGGAACCCCCGCAACCAGGGGCACGAAATTTTGTCACGAAAAACTACAGACCTTGAGACAGCCCATGGTGAAGATTTTGTGATTTTAGCTTGCTCCGTTTTGATACAGTGCCAAGGTGTGACAGACGGACAAACGGACAAACGCCTGGTCGATGGCTAAGACGCGCGAAGCATTCTGTTATCGCACGTCAAAATGGAGAAAACGACACTGAAGGACATGGCAGTCAAGTACGAACAAAATGCCACAGATTATAAACATTTGTAATATAATCAAAACTGTATTTTAAAATGAAAACGTAAATTACTTTGTTAGTTAAGTTTAGTAAATTGTATTTTTTTTGTTTCTTCTTTCGTTCGTGATGATTAAAGATGTATATATTACTGTCACATGATAGGAAAATAAAATTATGTTCACGATGACGTAATGCAATTGGTTATTTTAAGTTCTATCAGTAGTGATATAACAGAGCGCATCCAGGTAATAGAAAACTATACACATCTTCAGTTCTTCACATTACCTGAGTATTGTTGCTGCTGCAGCTGACTGCATGAAAAATGACTCGTTATTAATCACGCATCGCTCGAGCTAGACAATACACTGGATGACAAAAGAATGCTGATGGTAAAGTTATGAGATACTCCATCAAAGCAAAATTTGCCTGCCATGCACCACTCCACTGGCATAACTGACTTGTTTGATTTATAGTTCAATATAGTCCGTTAGTTTTGCAGCTGCGGAAGTTAACGATCAATCATGCGATTGATAAAATTATTGTAATCGTTAAATTGTTAATTAAACTCATTTCAGTAAGTAGGCCTAAGTATGCATTCTGAAGTAGATAAAATGACAACCACTTGATGAGAACGTGACTGAATAAAACAAATGCTCAGTCAGGCCCTACAAACGATTATATGGGCCTAATGTTTTTTTTATTTGTGACAGATGTTGATGAACAGTGAAAATTTCTGACAGAGGAAATTACGGGTGCCCAAAATTTCAATTTTGCCCCAAAATTTCCCCCAAGTGGAAATTTCAGCTCAAAATTTAGCATTTTAACAAAACATTTTCGACAAGATTTTTCGACATCTCGAAATTTAACGGAGGGGATAGGGGCAGTTGATCCTGCCCCCTCCCCTGAATGACGTCACTGCTGACCAAGCAGAACGCCGACAAAAATCAGCATGACGCTCACGTGAAAAGCAGATGAAACTTTATTAGTAGAGAAGTTAATGTAGAAATTTCAGTATGGGATTGTATTCAGACAGCATCACTAAACGTCGTAGGTGTCACGAATAATACAGTGGACGTTTGACGATGTCTGGAAACTAGATATGGACCCAGAAACACAATTATGCTATTTTTATGGCGAAAACCGAAAGTTGCTTCACCTGAAATCCGATTGCTAAATATTGCATGGCTTTTATTTTTTATGTCCAATTTCGTAAAATTTATGTTGCTGAAATGCAGTCTGTGCTGAGCGTCAAACAAAATTTGCTGTTGCTTTTAGACAAAAATAATCGCTAATTTTCGGTTGCGTGCATGTTCCTGACATCGGCGAAAACAAATTAAAACACACATTTCTGATTTCAGATCATTTCATATTTTTGGGAGCGGTTAAAACCTTTAAAATAATCGTTATTTTCCACAACTTTGTCAGATGTAGAGATAAGATTTCTATCCATATCACTAATCCATAATCCCTAACCCTAATCCTAACCTTGACCCTTACCTAACCTTATCCCTATTCGTAACTCTATTCCCAAACCTAATGCCTAACCCTAATTTTATACCAATCTCTAGCCTTAATCTTTAACCGTATTTCTAACCCTAATTCCTCACTTTCACCCAAACCCTATCATAACCTTATTTCCTGAACCTAAGCCGATATTACTGTGTCCAGGTTTTGTCGGTGCAGGTTTTGTCAGGACACCTTCCACAGTTCACCCCTATATTTCAAACATCTCGGACATTTTGTGCTGACAGAAGTAGGCCAGCTACGCCGCTCACCAAAGGAGACTTGAGTTCGCGCCTTCAGTGATAACACAGTAACACAGTATTTAATAAAATATGTGACAAACGCACATAATAAAATAGCAAAACAGAAGAGAAATGTAATTTAGACAAGGTAACATAGCATAAAATAACATAATTGGACACAGTCAAAAAGTGATCTAACTAAAAAAGACTGTTTATGCAATTTTTTAGGGGTGATAAGATTTTTTTTCAACGATGACGCGGAAATAATTGCAACTACGACATGCGAGTGGTACGCGGTTATTAGCCAGCAGGCCTAAGTGCGAATGTACGATGGGAGTCTGTGCAAATAGCGCTAATTCTACTTAGATTGGCAGAGTGCTTTAGCGCGTCGACCAGGTGTCTCCCGGCCCCGGCGCCTGCTGTTTTGCGTCCTATGACATCCATGCGATGCGCTGATATCTGGACTGCATGCCAGGCTGAAAGAGCCGGACTGCTAATAATATAATAGCATCCCTCCCAGCCAGGTTCATGTGATATATCGTCACGTCTCTGTCCACCTGACATTCACGTTGGTCAGCGTCTGCCGCAAAGCCGTTTCGCGTTAGAAAAGTTGCGACATTTCACTACTGAGCACCCCAAGCAGTGGCGTTGTGACAGGGGGTAGCCGAAGAGGGGAAAAGACAATTGTCCCTCGCCACCTTCTCCCTCCCCACCAAAAATAGTCTGTCAAATCGTTTTTTGTCGGAAAATTTTTTTTCATGAAAAATGGGGCTAGAAATCTCCATTTTGAGGGATTTCAATTTTAGGAGCAACATTACAATTTTGAGCACCCATAGGGCCTAATTTCTTCTGTGAATTTTGCAGCTGTATGTGTATAGGAAAATTGTAACTTCTTGTCCACAACTTTTTCCAACTCACGACGACGCTGTCGCCGCCCCTACCACGTTTTATTCCTGGCTATCTGTATATATATTGCAATAGTACATAAGGAATCCTTTAAACCTTTGTGGAATCTTGCTTCTGAATTGTAATCGAACAATTTCTTTGCCAGCCCCGTCTTTCTAACAAATTAGAAGTTTGAACATTCCTGGACGATCTGTATCGCCACCAAAATTTAGTCGGTCAATCTATCCTTGAGCAAAACGTCTAAACCTTTTAGAAACTTATCAAAGTCGGTGTGTTATTTGCTCCAAGTGACATTCATTGCACATTGTCAGTTTGGCCTACACCTAAGGCTTATCTAGTAAGACTAAGAATCCTGCGAAAACGTGTCGTATGCGCGAATAAATCCGGGTTTTCTTTAAACGCTGATCGATTTAACCTCTACTGTTAGTAGGCCTTTTTTCTCAATAATATAACTAAACTCCTTTAAGAATTTTTTTCTTAAATATCTCACGCAGAGCCAGGCAGGCAGACTCGCGGAGACAGACCGCTGGACGAAGGAAAGTCTACTGATTAATTTAGCGAAGCATTCATTCAGTGCCCCAGTCCGTGCTTTGTAGCGACTTTAGGGCACAGACAAGAGCAACGGAGTACAATCGAATCAGCTCGGGTTAACTCGTCTGCATTGCACGCTGAATGCGCTAAGACATGCTTGCTGTCTCGTCGGACTGCATCTCTACAATATAATTGTATTACTGGCGAATTACTCGTGCTTTCAGATCTTTTAAATTGTCGTCATGCATGTAATTCAGTTAAAATAACTTAGTTACGTCTGTACTACATGCTCTTCTCACTTTTTTCTCGTTAATTTCGCTGTCGCTACAGTCATATGGTGCAGTGGTCACCCACCCACAAGCGGCTACTGTCCGTTGCTCATTTTTCAAAACCGAAATCTCACAGTTTGCAAGTAGACGCCATTGGAACAGTAGACTGAAAACGCAAAACAAAAACCTACTGCAGAACGAGCATTTGAGCGACCTACTGGATAGAAAATGCTAACCCCCTCGAGTTTGTCATTGTCCTGAAACTTTCATTAGCTATATAAGTATTTTTTGTCTAAATTATTACACCGGAGCGACATTTTCTTTTTTCGTGTGATGCAAACCAGTCCATCTGGATCACAGTTGCGTAGGAACATAGAATTCTACTAGAATTTTACATTAGAAATGTTCTTTTTATAGCTTCTTGTTTTACTTCTCTTTTGTATCGCCCTTAACTTTTTTTCGTTTTTTTCTCTTCCTTTCCCAGGGAGCGCCGTAAGCTTGCGCTTCTAATAAAAAGGGAATTTAAAAGTTTTAGCACGTTTAAATGCACATTACGTTACGAGGTGGGCCAAAAAACGGACCTGTTTCAGCGTTGATAACCTAGCGACGGTCAATGGTAAAAAGGCGTGTTACATGTATGTCAAAAGTTTCGCAATTTTGTATAGATAATACGACGAACATGCACGCCATTGCACTTAAATATTCTTGGCCTGATTTACACTCAAAGAGGTCCGTTTTTGGCCCGCTCACCCTGCATATAGGCCGTTGTGTATGTGCAGGCAACACCAGTGGCGACAGAAGTCAGACAACGACGACGACGACGACGACAGGGTCACTGACAGACGTCGAGACCGTGAGTCGTCTGCAGGATGACGCTCAGCTGGCACTCAACCGCTACATCGACATCACCTACCAAGCTGGTCCTCAACCGTTCCGCTTCGGCAAGTTGCTGCTGCTGCTTGCGTCCTTGCGGTCTGTTAGCGCAGACGCCGTCGAGCACCTGTACTTCCGCTCGACGCTCGGCAGCATCCCCGTCTCACGCATCGTCGCCGACATGTTCGCTTCCGCCGACCTCTGAGGTCATCGGTCACGTGACCGACCGTCGCGACTCCTCGTTCCTCTTCCGCTTGACACTAAACATTGTTTGACTGATTGATGTAGCAAACATTCCGGATATAGCTAATCGTTGCTAAAGTTGTTAAAGTTTAAGGGTGTGAACCCATCTCAGAGCTATTCGGAGCGTCACCTTCCACGGACACAAGTGCACGCACCCCGCCTTAACCCCAGGCAGGCAAGCCGGTACTCGACTTACTTATCCCGGAAGGATGCAGCACTGAGTTAACATGGGTTGTTGAATGATTATTATACCTGGGACAGGTATACCAATCCAGGTAGTGACCGGGCCCGCCGTGGAGCAAAACTTGGCTATTATTTGATCGATACCCACGCCATGTCGTCATTTTGCCGCACAGTGCGTGCAAGCGCGGCCGCCGTATATGGCCTAATGCTAAGACGCGATTCATTTTGTCTTGTTTTCTGACTGCTTGGCTGTTCACTGCTGATTGCCCCAGTGAAAAATAACAACCTGTTAACATTTGGTGCCGTTATGACGGTTCGCTCAGTTATAGTCTGTAATTAAATCTTGACAACATGATTGATCGTCGCGATGTTTGTGGTCAACACTCAACAGCTAAACTTCTTGTCATCAGCGTAACCATGCATCGACAGCTTCTCTCTTTGTTTTCGGTTGCAAGACAAACATCTCTGGTGCCTGCTGATTAGCCCTGAAATTCTTCGCACTTCGTTGAATTTTAAAGATGTTTTTCCTACGCGAAGCCTGGATGAGTCCGAGATAAACAGGATTAAGTATTAAATGAAATCACACTCGCAATATCAGCTGATGATTTGTCACCTATGTATGCGCTTAATAGCAACTGCTGGTTGCTGCACGTAAACACGTGTCATGATGATGGATACACTCCGCACAGGCTGCAGTAGCACGTGATATATTGCTTGTCACATCAGCAAAGTGGGCGAAGCACTGAATATAAATCATCACATAAATAAGTCGCTACGCAGCGCGACAAGTACAAATCGTCCCACCAAATCAATTTTTAACGCCTCTGCCACTCCAAATTAACGAAAATGCAGCGCCAAACCGTAATATATGGCCATACATATTTTTAACGATCCACTAATTGCTGGTGTTCTCTAGTTTGTACTATCGTACTATATAGCTGTAAAGCCAAACTGCATTCGCTGCAAAATTATAACCAAGATAGTAACAAAACCTAAGTTAATTACTCGTGAAATTACATTCCAAGTAAGGCGAATTATATGGCTTCTACACTACAGATGGATGGCGAACAACTTACGATAATCTCGATAGCATAAAACTGAGTAATCAGTCAAAATGCATTTACAATACGGTTACTATGCTCACACATATGTGGCGAGATAATCAGTGCCATGTATGTCACAATGTTATGATTTAGTCTTCGCACAGTCAGATATTTGCTGCTCATTCTGATGCGGACTGTGTAAAAGTAAGACCACGGTCTGGAGTGGGTGAGCGAGTACGAGCGAGTACAAGCTTATACCACTCCAGACACTGGTCTAACTGATATAGACTGCGATTAGATCGCATAGACTACATCGTTGTTTGCTTTACGACGCACGACTGCAGCCATAAGCTACGAAAACAGCACCAGTTGCGAGATGATCGTGGTTTATAGAGAGAAAATTGTGATTTCCACACTTCAGTGTACGTAAAACTGCACTCAGGCAGAAATTTATTGCAGCGTGCGTGCGTAAACAATGCGTGAGTGAGACGCACTAAATCGTCCCCCCGTAATAATTACGTCTCAGCTCAATGTGTCGTACGTAACTCGCACTCTGCTTGGCGGTCAAGACATCCAATTCGTGCCGAGCGAGCGACGATAAACAAAATTACCGCATTCAACGACGCGTCGATATAGCGCTCGACGTCGATTTGTTTCGCTCTGAGAGATAATTCGAGGCTGTCTGCCTTCTGTTGTCACTCGTCGACCATATTTTGCACGGTCGCTAGTTGCTGTCATCGACGTCGTCGTCGTTGTCGTCAGATTTTACGGTCGCTAACAACCAGTCGCTGAATTGCTGAATTTGACGGCTCGGCCCGCCTGACCCCAACCGTTGACCCATTCCAGCGGTCGACCGAGTAATGTATGGTTGTGTGCGCGGTGCGGCCAGCGTTTGTAATTACCATGTCCAGGCGATGTCTAGCGGGCTGCGCTGCCACGAAGTGGCCGGAGACCCGGCGCAAAGACGAGGCAACGGATGACTGACCATATGGTTCAGCCGTTATAGCTTCAACCGCTCATCTGACATTGCGCCGACCAACGCTACAGACACGTAGCGTACTGGCGTACTGTCTACAGAACTCGCCGGCTACTGACTATAGGCAAGTTGATTTGACAACTCGATCAATGGCTGCTGGCGTGTATAACAGTGCGAGGCGAAGGTCTTTAATCTGGCCACACCAATTAAGCACGCCACATCCGACAGGTTTCAATCTATCACCCCACACAGAGCGCCGAATTCGCATCCTTCGCAAATAAGCGTCGGTGGCGCAATTTCTACGATGGCAACTTACCAGTTACCCAGCCACTGTAGCGGCAAGAAATCAGCCTACAGGTGCTTGAGATATTATGTCACACAGTACTGGCTGACTGCAGCTTTCAAGCATCGTTCCTGGCGACGTATCTCAGCAGCTATTATTTCTCCTTGGTCATGGCAGCAATCACAGACACATTTGTTACCGTATATACCAGATGTGCATTGCAAACATAATGCACGTCCATGATTACTATCAGTAACTTTGTTGAAGCATCAGTAATCGCGGCTGATCCATTCTGAAAGCTGAGCTTCACAATGCCACGTCCAGAAAATTGCTTTTGCTAAAGCGGCAGCAGGGCGTATTAAACGTGAGTCGCGGAAGGCGTCAATGGCCAGATGCCAAAGTGCTAAAGGTCTCGGGAAATTTTATCTTCTTTCTCTCCGCATCAGCAGCGAGTGCGAAGAGCATCGTGCACTCCCAGAATAGTCTGTCGCTGCATAAGATTCTTAAGCATTTTTATGCAATTATTTGGTGGTTGATACACTTAAACGAAATAGGAAAAACAAAACAAAACACAGAACAAGTTAAGTTCTAGTTAAGTTTCAGTTAAATTTTGTTTTATTAATTGTTTATTCATTGTTTATTTTTGTCTACCGAATACAGTGAATAAAGATGTGTGTGTAAAATGCACTGTTTAGTACGAAAGCAAAAATGTGCAGATTTCATATAAAATATATACAATTGCCTGTGAAAGTCAGGAAATTAACTGTATGCCGTTAAAAACAATGCGATAAATGATGCATCGTTTAGTGAACTGGATTAGGTTTTTAGCTGGGAGACTCCTATGCAAGATCTAGTTTTTAAAAAAACACATAAGCCATAAATACTTTATCTGGAAATTTTATTTTGACTCTACGATTTAATGAATATAGTTTGAAGATAAGAAAGCAACAGGGGATTTTCGGCGGTTAATAAATTAACTACACAGTCAGTCTACCAAAATCCTAGGCCTATTAGCAATATAAGTAAGTAAGTAAGTAAGTAAGTAAATGATTTATAAAGCGCCAAAGTCTCAGAAAGAATCAGGGCGCATAGGATGATGGACGCTAGGTGGCAGAAAAGGCTGACTGAAAGTAGTGGGTCTTTAAGTGACATC
>Ga0209367_1010123_pt1 | contig 12682 bp, 9 predicted proteins | sample WorMetLIZISLAND2_FD_187412 | JGI IMG/M metagenome (GOLD analysis project Ga0209367, IMG submission 187412) | Marine gutless worms symbiont microbial communities from Max Planck institute for Marine Microbiology, Germany - Olavius geniculatus... ... | reverse complement strand
GGGGGGCAAGGGGCCCACCCCCAATCCTCCAGACAAAACATAAGCATACGTATAAACTGCACAAAATTTGCCAATTTGGTCAGATTATTTTCGGGAAAATAATTAAAATTGTTGCCACCAGATCTCATCTTTTGAAGCTAAAATGCACCAAATTCGATTTCGGCTGGGGCTTAGCCCCAGACCCTGCCGGGAAAGCTCACAGCGCTCCCCCAGTCCCTTAGCTGGATTTTAAAGGGTTCTACTTCTAAGGGAAAAAAGGGGAGAGGAAAAAAAGAAGGCACGGAAAAGGGAGGAAGGGCAAAAGAGGGAAGGAGAGAAAGGGAAGGGACAAAAGGGGAAAGGGCAGGGAGGGGAAAAAGACGAGGCCCCCCGCAATTGAAATTTCTGGCTACGCCACTGTACGGGGGTACCGCTCTTTGATGCCCTCGTGCGCAGGTTTTCTTGAACCTAGAAAATCGTGACTTGGACCGTTGAAATCTACGTTCAATGCTGGAATTTTCATACGCAGCTTTTCTATATTTATCTCAATTGGTTTCCGCGCAATTCGCTCTTTAAATGTGTCTCGCAGCCCGAAATGGCCAAAACTGCATAAAAAACCCTATTTTAGCGTTCAAGGTCATCCAAGGTCATTGAATTCAGTGGCAATCGAAAGCCAGTGTACGACTTCCTATTAGTGATTAATAGTAACCTAGGCCCTATCTCGCACCGTTATTGAGATACAGCGACTTATTGGCTAAAAATTGCAAATTTTCCCACCCCCTCTCATTTAGCGCTCTCGTTCGAGGTGACCCTCTTCGAACTTATGGAAAAGCTTTACGGTTCCTGAAACTAGAGTTTTTCAAGCAGCCGGTGGTAAAGATTTGGTGATCCTAACTTGCATCGTTTTTGACTGATCCACCGTGACCCGTATGACGGACAGACGGACGGACAGAATTGCGATGGTTAAGACGCGCTGAAAGCAGTAGCTGCTTTCGCGCGGAAAAACTCACTTGGACTGTGGGGTATCATTTTATTTATATTTTTATTAATTTTATACACCACACACTATCATTATCCGTAATTACAACATTGAAATATGATGACACGACTCGTGCTAGCTAGTAACAAGCAGGTATACGAGAAAAATGGACTGTACTGGTGTGCACGTGCGCTGCAGGCACTGAAGATCATCCTGCTGGAAACGCTGCCGGACTTCCTGAGCAATGAAATGGACGTTGTGGCCTGGTCCGGATGTCTGGACCAAATCATTTCCTGCATCCTGAACTGAACTGTTAACTACCACTTCTCACGAGCATCGCTATACTCGCTGCTCGGCCTATTAATAGTACAACTTCGTAAATGCGTACTGCCTTTATAGGCCGGTCGTCATTTAGCAGACAACTACTACCTGTATTTCAGACGTGACCAACTAATGGTTTTTGGTAGTGCATGCATACATGTCGCTTTTGCACAACCATTATGCTTCTTGTATAATTATATAGCCAGCAGACATTTGGTATTCGTTGGCCACAAAAAATACACAAAAACAGCATAGTGTGAGCCGTGGTCGTGCTTAAAATTAAACATTTCTGCAGCATTTTTGTTCGACATGTAACCACGGTCTCGTCAAAGTGTCAACAATTTTGCATGCTATAATCTTAGAAATAAACAGAGCTCTCTCAGTCTTGTAATATAGGCGGCGTAATGTAGAAATTTGGTAACCTGAACTGTAAAAAAAATCCACAGAAGAGCCATGCCAGAAATAAACTGGCAGTTCTTCAATCATTCATGGCGACATCCATTCACGTCCAGCAGAAGCTGAGGGCTTGACATCGCTGATCAGTCGCTACATCACTCGAGCAAATTCATTCATTCGATCATTGGCTGCAGCAACTGCATTCATTCGGCGTCGCCGATTCACATGTTACACACGTACGCCAGTTACAGACACTCACAGAGGTCGCGGTGCTGAGTCGGTGTCACATTAAAATGACTCCCCCATGAAAAATCCGCCCGAGGAAAAATAACCACAAAATTTGTGTCTCCCTTTATTAAAATATCGCCGCCCCCATAAAAAGTCTCCCCATTATAGGATCGCCCCTCCAGAAAAGTCTCTCCCCGGCCGACAATTCACGGGTAACCGCCCGGATTTTTACCGACAAATTGTCAGCCGGGAAGAAACTTTTCTGGCGGGCGATCCTATAATGGGACACCGGCCGTGTAGTGTACGCAGCCGATCGATATTTTAAACAGCAACCGCGAGGACGACGCACGCGCGTGCATACAAAAGTGACGTACGAGCATGCGCCTACCGAGAAACGGAAAGCTCATCGATTACTAGCACCCTACCCCATCGGACGCACGCACGGCGGGACGGACGGACAGCAGGAGCGGGTGAATAGACCATGCAGCGCCTAAGCCTATAGGCAACTGTGTGACTCATTGCTTCACCCAGCAGCAGCAACAGCAGCAGCCGCAGCAGCTGCCAGCAGCAGTAAGCAATGGGCATACGATTGAACTACAGTAGATAGATGCTGAGGCTCAATCGCCGCTTTCCATGCTCCATGAAAAAAAACAACAGCGCGGCCGAAAGTTAACACGTATGCAGTAGCAGCAGATCGCGTACACAACCGGCAACTGCGCAGTACATTCAGTCACTGACTTATCAGATATACGTTGCAATACAAATATTTTATTCTCCAAACCTTTTAATATTGTGTGTGATTCGTTATGTCTTTTTTAACTTATAGTATTGTTTGACGTACTGTACTGACTTTGTAATTCACCCATGGTCTTCTTGTGTAATGTTGGCACTAACAATTATTGCACTACGACATGATTACATATGAATGTGCTTATGTATGCAAGTGCTGCCGGTGTCTGGCTTTTTCGCCTCTGCCGTTTCGCCCCCGGAAATCGCCATCTAAATTACACTACAAATGCGGTCGTTCTTCGTATCACTGTTACTGGACTTCACAGCGTCACACTAGGGTCACACGACTGCTTAGCATTCGCTCTCAATAGCAATCCGGCTGTCACTTCACGAGTCGTTTTACAACTACACGATAAAAACTTGGATTAAATTCGTTTTGACTTATTGACTGACTGACCGACCAACATCTAATTTCAAAAAAAAATTAACGGCCTGCAAATGTCAAAAGTTTGACCACATATTTTAATGAACCCAGTTTTTGTTTTTTTTTGCAGCTATCAAACATAACCCTGTTTCTGTCATTGCTATAGTCTGCTACAATTATTAAGTGCATCGTTTGCAACAAAACACAGACTTTAGTAAAGACTGACTGTCTGTGTAAATTATACGTACACTGCATAAGACGAGACAAACTGGACAATAGCTGAAACTCCATACATCAGATTAAGACGTATCCTGTTGCTGACAGCAGTAATCTCACTGGAAGTCTACACTGAGGCTTCCGCCGTCCGGTCTATGCATACCTGAGCACTCTTGTCAATTCCTCAAACTAAGCGTGCTAATATAGGCTACTGGCGGCAGTATATTTTTAGACGGTAAAACACAACAATGGCACAGCAGTACGCCAACAGCTTCATCTGCCGGCACGAGTGACGGATGTCAGTTGATCGACCAAGTTGCCGGCATGGTCAAGAACGGACGGACGCACTGTCAAATCGTACGTAACGCGCCGGCGTAACGCCACGACGTCGCTGCAGCCATTTTGCACCAACGCCTGCGGGAAGCTGATATAAATTATTAGAAGGGGACTCGAAAAGCGCAAATATCCGCCAAAACCAGTAACTCACGTATATTAAAAAGCTTTCCTTTTTTACTATGTTCGTCAGGTGGCAGCAATGTATTCAACGGAGGTTTGCCTTATCTCGCGATAGTAAAAGAATCTTTCAATCATATCCTGAATTCAAATGCCGAGTCTGATCCGGATCACCGCTAAAATCTAATCACTTCTAAGTTGGGCTAAGTCTAACATTTCTTGGAAATTCAGTCAACTTTTTGTGTATAATCCTGCTAACAAACCAAAAAGACAGACAAATAAATGAACGACGGGTATCACATAACCTCTTTGATGGAGGTGACTATACCTGCAGGATCGAAGATGCACTAGCCGCTCACACTGACCAGTCGGATTCACAACAACGACGTACCCCAATGGCCCATTCAACATAAACAAAAAAGTATATATTATTATACATAATTATATATTTTTGGCACAAAAACGTCGCAAAAAACTTAACGCAAATTATTGAGGCAGTCGCATCACTACAGCAATGTATGAAAAACGACGGCGAGACACAGATTTATTTAGTTCTCTTCCAAAACTCATATCGAATCACTGCGTTTCTGTGGATCACTTTCTAAAAATACTGGCGACAAAACAGAAGGGAACGTGTTTAAGACACTGCAGACAGTGCACGCCGTCGTGTGAAAACTAATCCAATCAGACAAGTGCGAAGGTTAACAGACCGTTAAGTCACACCTACAACGGCGACGATACTGAGTACAGCAGAGATGATCTTCAAGCTCAGTCCCCATCTCAACCGCGTTTATTTATTTACCATTGAGTCAATATTAATGATCCACTGTTACATTTTGCTTTTTGGCACACTTTTTCCTATAGTTAAGCCAGATTAGGCCAACTACCCAACTCAAGAAAAAACCTTTAAAGACTGATGAAGCAAGTTTTAAGGCCAACCAATACAGTGAGAACATTTCATTAAACTTTATGTCGTGTCCGGCATTCAACACAAATTTAAGTTTTTGTTTAACCGATAACGAACAATTTTTCCGTTGTTCTGCAGATGAAATTAAAGCAGGTCCTCTAAGATTAAAGTTTTTGTATTGTTGAAGCAAATGACTTTTGCAGGTAAAATGCCTCTCCCGTCGATCAACAAAAGCGTCAACTCAAAATACTAAACTTGACGGTGTAACTGTACAGATGACTATAAAACAATGCTAACATGTCAGTGCAAAGTACTGTAGCGATTTTATGCATAGTTTTTGTACTGCGGCGTATAACTTGCACAATGACGATGAAATTGAGTGGGTGGGTATCCTGCCCAATTCTCCCCTCGCAAGCTGAACACTATAACCGCCACTGCCACGTAATTATAAATAATAACGCATAGACTGTCCATAAAATAGGCGCGACATGTAACCGCCGCGGTGGTTACAAGAGTTTTGGAGCACGCAGGACCATGGCCCTCTAAATAGACTAAATAAAATGACTAATCTAGAGGGCTGTGGCAGGACGCGGCGGCATGAAACGCTGCGCGCGTGAGGCATTGCCGCAAATATATTGATTGACACGTGACGCCCGGTGCCCACACGTTGTCATAGCAACCGCCTTCGCAGCAGCAGCAGCAGCAGCCGGCGGGCCCACGACGCCAACATCATCTGGCATGCGGCGCTGCGCGCGCTCTGTGGACAGATAGACCAATAAAACTCGTAGCGACGTCGCGTCGCGTCGGCGTCATTAGATTACAGGTGAATTCTGCGGCCGTAACGCGCCCCACTCACTCACTCGACCGACGCGACTCGTCCATGCCCGTCCGTCTATAAGCCAGATTAGAAGTTCCACAGCGAAAAGAGCGGCAACTAGCAGAGAGATAAAGTAATAAAGAGACGGTGAAAATTGCACGCGGCGTCGACTCGCCTGCATACGCACAAGACGACGACCTATTACCAGATTTGCAGCATCAACCGAAAGCTAGCAGACTCTAGGAGGAAACTAGTATTCCACTGGTGGAAAAGTTAAATACTTTTTTGCTACTGGTGACGTCATGTTGACGTCATATTTCCGCGTTCGTAAATTATGGGTATTACCGTTGAAAACAGTCATCTGATAAAATGCTTGCGAGTCAGCAAAGCTTATGTAGCCACAAGCTTGTGCTAGCCTACATGTTCTGGACAACGGACAGACAATGGAATATTGATGGAATAAAACTTTTAAATAAAAATAATTGACACGACCGGCAGTTTCAAGCCGTTTAACTGATAGCGGCCAAGTGGTCATCCACGCAGTGACACAGTGTGTGTAGCCTACATCAACAAAGTTGAGAATCTCGCACTTAGCCAGAAGATGTGTTTTAACATTTCATCAAATATCTGTTTTCAGCGGTAAAACCCATAATTTACAAACATGGAAATATGACGTCAACATGACGTCACTCGTAGCAAAGAATATCTAACTTTTTCCATTTTCGAACTACCTGTTTCCTAGTAAAGATTCCCTGAAAATTTTGCGCAAAACTAAGCATTTTCCACAGAGATATAACATATAACGTGAGTGGGTGTTTTTTTCTGAACACAGTGTATAATACTGACAGTGGAAAGGCGGCGAATAGATATAGCTGAAAATGATCAGCAAACGTGCACATTTATGCCCGCAGTGTCCTGCATCGTAGTCAAGAATCGCCTTGTTGCACGTTATCCTATGGAGCAAAAAGCGGAAGAGTCCCGAGCAATTCGGTGTCATTCATGTGTGCAAGCTTCAATCATCAATAAACGATAGAAATCTAGCAGTCGCATCTATCGGATGAATAAAATTAACGCCGGATCTGGCTTAATTGGGTTAACATGCAAATAACTTTTTGACCTTCTGCATAATGATCTATTTCCTGCTGGATGTGGATACTATTGAAAATCTGCACTAAGAAAACAAACAGTTAAGTAAAGAATTGTTAAATCACATATTTCATCTGCTTCGTGACGGAAACCGAAGTTACAGAATAGAATCCATCCAGCGACGATCCTAAACCTTCCGGGTAAAGGGAATACGCCTATATATACTTGAATCAGTTTCATGCTGCTACAGATGTACAAAATGAAATTGACTCCGCAAACAAGCCATCGTTTTCTCACACAAGAAGACGTACGCCTATGCACGTAACTAAATAGTTAACTGTAATTTTAGTCAAACAACATTAGACCACTATAAATGTTTGAGACACGTAGGTCCGAAGTGTCCGGTAAGCATCTGAGCCACAAGGTGCACTGTGAGAAGGAATGCAATCTCTATCTCTATGCGCGTGTATACAGAACACGCCGGAAGGAAGTGTTTGTGAGCGCATATCGGCGACACAGTCGACATTGGGGCGCCGACCAGTCAGCGCGCCGCGTGACCCTTGGCGACTAGCGTTTGCGTATAAGAAACAGTCTCAGAGAACGTGACTCAAATGTGTAAGCTGACCAGTCATCCCTGCACGTACATTGTGCCGTCTGTTTACTGCGCAACGTATACATACACGACACTGACGACAGGCGCCTACTTCACAGGATCATCGACTTCCGAAAACCCGCACTGCAAGCCGTCGCCGCTAGATGCTGTCAAGAACAGCGAACGTTTTACAAGACTGAAAAAAGCGCGGGTAAATGTAAACTAAAGACTCTGGAAACTTGCTTCCAATCAATCTAAGGCGACGGCAGTTTGAAGAGTTTGAAAAGCCAAGTTTTCCCAAATTAACTCAGCATTTTGCCTCTACCGGTACACGTACTATGTGATTTTCCCCGAGCTTCCTATCAGACTCATCAGCCATGTCTGTCATACTCAAAGCATCAACTATGCCTCACTCTGCGTAGGTAAACAGCATATTAACGTAAAGATAATCATTCAACCACCTAAGATTGAATAGTAAATTAGTAACTAACATTTAACTAACTGCGGCGATTTTAATGATTTTGCTAAATGCGACGTTTTATTTGTACATGTCTGGCTGTCTGCTTGTCTTTCTTTGGATGAATAAAAGTTTTCATTATTTAACAAACGCGTCCATAAAAACTCAGGCACTGTCAACGTGATGAAGCCGGCGGCGTGATTTGATCTATAAGCAACTAATAAGCAACTAGTGGTAGATCAGCTCTGCCAACGTTTAATGACCAGCAATGAGTTATTTAAACCGTTGCAAGTTTGAGTTCGTTGTATATGACATGGGCAGTGAGCACGGTGGAATCTGATCTCAGAGCACAGCGGTCACGACCACGGCTGATGCTGCAGCTGGCAAATGGTCAACTCAACGTCATCAGTCGGTCAACACATCTCATCCCTCTCTCATCTCCTCATCTGTACGGCACGCAGTCGTGCTGTACGCAGTACGCTACTGTGACCCGCGGCGTTAGACGCCGCCCGTCACTCGGACGTTATTTCACGCTCCAGAAATTTTCGCAATCGTTAGAGCGATTCTGAGCGGCGCACGAACGACCGACAAATGTGTGGAAATGACCAAGCACCCGTGGCGTGGCAGACCGCACATCAGAGCATTAGCTGATGAGTGCGTGGGCTGCAGCATCTGCAGTCAAACAGCCCCGTTCCCATGACGACGATGCTCGCACTGCATCAAACTTTCGGCTATTGCCGAACAGTTTGGCAAACTAACGAAATGCAGTTTTACTCCGCTGTTGAACAATCACTAGTAACTGACACTGTTTTAGTTTATTGACTTTGGTCGCATGACAGATCTCTAGTGTCTAGACTGATGCTAGTATTTGGCGTCTGTCATCGAATATCATTCAGCAGTTCACTTGCGGACTAGTGATGCATTGACCTAGCGCTCGGGTCCAGTCTAGCAGAAACACAACCGAGCGTCTGTGCGCAATCATGGAACCCTATCTATACAGTGAACATCTACTGTCATTCTACAGTCGACCGACCAGCGAACCATTATGCATAGGCGCTAGTATATAAGTAAGAGTTTTTGGACCATCTCAGCACTGGCTCCAAGCATTGAATCCTGTATACCAGAACAGAGTGGCGCACAAAAAATGCAGCATACACGTTTGCGCAGATGAGCAGTCGAAAATTCTTTATGCGATTAGCTTGGTCAATGCAGTGAAAGGCGGTCATGTTGAATACCTGAACACAGCGTTCAACACGACCGCCCATCGCCAGATTGCTGGATCCACGAAAAACATGCAAGTTCCCCTTTTTATGGGACACGCACTTGCACAGTCCTGCAGTGTACTAGCACGTCATGCTGCAAACGTTCAACAGTTGTCATAGGTGACGTCTGCCACCACGTCGTACCTGTCTAGTTTGACTCTGTAGTGGTCATTCAGCAATAACGCCATCTGCTACTAGAACGCCACGCTAACAGTCAAGAGTCAGTGGTTCCAGAAGCCGATACACACTGTCCCCAAAAAAGCATCCCCGACATTTTCGACTGTAACTTGAAAACCAATTACCAGATTTTAATAATTTTTGGTAGGAATATTCCTGATACAACTTGCCATCAAATGACCATTCAGTTTCCCACCTCACCCAATGTATGCTTCTGCACTACCTAGGAAAAACAGATCAAGCGAAATATGTGTTGAAATAAACAGAAAAACCTGAAAAACATCCCCCACATTATCGATCGTAACTTGAATAAAGATTAGCAGATTTTAACAATTTTTGGCAAAAATATTTCTGACACAACTGGCTATTAAATAAATGTTTTAATTTTTACCTCATTACGTCTGCTTTTGCACTACCTGGGAAAAGCAGACCAAGCATAATACGTGTTAAAGTGAATAAAAAAAATTTACTAAATTCCATCTATCCTAATCTGTGGGCCCCAACAGCCAGTCTGTTACAGGGTTTGACTGTCATGCAGCAGTGTGTCTGCCCCTAATCCTCCCCCTCTCTGGGGCTGCCCATGAACTGAATGCACTGGTATAATTTGAAGACGTCTTACCAGGATGACACCTGTACAAGGAGTCGAGGTAGCGCTGTGGCTTGGTTGCGGCTGGACACAAGTTGAATTCATCGGCAGCGGCAGCTACGCCGCCACCACGCATGTTGGCGTCCGTCGACAGCGTCAGAAGCTCACCCACGAGCAACACCTTCATCACACAACCACCAGCCATGAGCCACACACCCAGTACAGTTTACACACTACTGCATCTACACGTGCTCGTGCATGAAACCAGCTATAGCTATGCAGACTGGCCTATTCAGAGACTCATAGAAATCACTTTCATCAGCTACATATTGCTACCTTCGTTTGGTGAGAGAGACGCGGCGTGCCGGAGCATCGGACATACCGATGCTAATCCTGAAACATCCACGATGGTATGTATTACTGCAGAAGTATAGATTACCAGCACGCCGGATTCTCTTCTCTTGCACCCAAACAGTTTGAAACAGAGTAACAGACTAAAAACTCTGTTACTACACCTAAGTTTTCTTCATTTCAGCAATTACCATTGCAGCAGCATAGGCTATGGTTAGATCGACCACTTACCATAAACGTTACGGTGCCGTATGACGTCATCGTTACCGGCAAATGATGACACTTTTTCGCAGTTAGTGATCTACTTCCAGACTTCCAGTGCTGTTGATGAAATTTTACGTCAACAGCGTCATCAGAGGTTCTTGTGCGTATTTACGCGTGCGACGGCAAGGAAGAGAACACAGAAGATCATTCAGTTTGTGTCTTCTATTTGACGAAGTCGCTGAGAGTCAGTCGAATGAACAGCGCCGAATACAAGTTGCTCGTCGTTCAAACACGCGACTTCCGCTCACAGCAGCAGACGGCGGAACTGCAGGTCTGTCGAGATAACGGTCGAACTCGCGGCCTGACGCGATAGCGACAGATACCATTAGTTGACAGTCGAATCACAGAAATAAACGACTGTATACGTACACGTACCTTACAATAATGAACCGTATGCGACCGACTGGATAGTAGACTAGGATTGTGCGTACTGCGTCAACGGAAAGCCAGTGTTCCGCTATATCTGTCGCACCGACTGGCACTGTAGTTTTAACGGTTACGGTTACGTGCGTCCACTCCACTCCAGTAAACAATGCACACAGATAGCGCCGCTCGCCGCGCAGACAACAGCAGCAGATAGGCCTAACTCTATGTGTGTATCTGCGGCCAGTAATGCCGGTCCGGCTTGGCCTCGAACTACTGAAGTCGTTAATCTCTCGTATATACGTAACAGCGGAGCGTCATTCTACAGCCGCTACTATCTACTCTTCTCTATGTCAGACTAGACTGCCGCCGCCATCACCGGCAGCCTAGCACCCCACGCATAACCATCAGCCGTCCGACAGGCGGCTAGATGCAATGCATTGCTTGCTGGAGTACTAGCCGGTCGGTCAGTCCAGCAGGCGGCAGCCGTTCGTTCAATCGCCACAGCGCTGCTACGCTCTATTTTCGTTCAGCGCCGCAGCATTACGCCAGCGAACTGGCGAATAGATTGGCCGACATTCGCTGCTAGCCTAGCGCGGCGCGCCGCCAACGGTCAATCGAAACCGGAAGTTGTAGCTCCGCTCGAGTGTTCTCGCGTTATCTTCGACTAGTAAAAAGTCGGCGCCTGCATGCTGTGCTTTAAAACTAAACGTTGCGATTCGCAAGCCACTTAGTTATGGGCCTAGTTTGACTTGTTTTTACGCGCGACAGGACAGTGCTAAGCGCGTACTAGCTAACGTAATTCTGTCTGTCTGTCGGTCTGTCTGTCTGTTACGTCTCGATACCAAACCAAGCCCAGCTGAAATAGAGACTCCCGTTTTTTACCGCATGATAGCGTAGAGGGTCTAGTTTCTTGTGACAAATTTTTGTGCTGCTGCTGGGTTTGGAGATTCCTCTCGAACGACAGCGTCAAAGAATGCCTAAAAATCGTTATTTTGTCGCTATCTTGTTTATAGCGTAAGAACGGTTGCAGATAGGCACAAACACACTAATTATTGCTGTTTCAGGGACGTCGTGAATTTTGCTTTTAAAATGGCGCATTCTGGTGAAGGCCTACTTTATATTTTTGAACGACGTCGGGGCCCCCACACGTCGTGGGGCCAGGGGAAAACTTTCCCCTTCTCTCTCAACGGGCCTGTAATGATTAGGCCTACTAGGCCTATAATAAGCACTGCTCACGAGCTTTTCGGGGGTACCAACGTCAATAACCATAAACGACTTTGAACTTCTAAAATAGAGGGGTTTAGTGATTTTTTTTGCTATTTCTGTCTGCAATGCCCATTTTAAAAGTGAATTGCGCCGAAATCACTGAATGTAAACGTAGACAATCTGTATACGAAATTTTCAGCATTAAACGTAGATGTTAATAGTCTTATTTTCGACCCCATTAGTTCAAGGGGTTCTTATTAAGGGGGTGTCAAAGTTGGGTGCCCCTTCATACCAAAACGCGTTAATAATATTGCACATTGTACACTGATCCGTGCAGGTTCCGCCTCTCTGGACTGATCCTGTCGCGCACCCAGTGAGCAATAGCTTTTACTTCCTGTTTTTCTAGGCCTACTGTAAAACATTAAACAGTCTGCGGGCCGGAAATTGGCCGATCCTTGTTGTGCAGAACGTGATACAGAACATACAGTAGGCATACATGTATCTATGCATCAAAATCGAACTTCCGTCAGGAATTGCATCATACATAAAATCTGTACAACTGCCTGTTACTGCTTAACGTAGCCTACTTTAAAAGTAAAACTTCTTTCCACCATGATCCTCTTATTATTATTATTATTATTATTTTACCCTCGGTACTCCGTTCCCGAGGGAGCCTAAAATTAACTACGAAATACAAAGGTTGGTACGATAGTCAGTCCGTGCAGTCAGCTGCCGGCAAACTGTCGTGCAACAAAACAGCATTGAAGCGCTGCACCAAAACAGAAATCCTCTGAAATAAATAACTGGTCTCTTTAGCCTCGCCAGTATTAGTTGAGATTCTTCTTCCAAGATCAGCCAGGAGCTGGCGAGCTGATGCGTTGAAAAC
>Ga0209367_1010118_pt1 | contig 12690 bp, 16 predicted proteins | sample WorMetLIZISLAND2_FD_187412 | JGI IMG/M metagenome (GOLD analysis project Ga0209367, IMG submission 187412) | Marine gutless worms symbiont microbial communities from Max Planck institute for Marine Microbiology, Germany - Olavius geniculatus... ... | reverse complement strand
GGGGAAGACAGGAAATGGGGAAGGAAAATAATTTAACAGTTTATTGGGATCGGCCACCCGCCGCGGAATCATGGTTTGAAAAAGTAGGAGGGGCAGGAAGTTGAAATTTTCCAACAGACACTGCAAATTTCTGACAGAATTCAAACAGATAGTTTCAAATTTCCGACAGCGAAAAATACGGATGTTCCAAATTTAAACTTTACCCCTAAATTTTCCTAAAATGAGAGTTTTTAGCCTCAATTTTTGCATTTTTGAAAGAACATTTTCTGACAATTTTTCGATAGTCCAGAATTTAGGGGAACGGGCAAAACCCCCTGCGGCAACGACGCAACTGCCCACCCACTAATTTCGGCTTAAAAGTTGCACTGCAACTAATTCCTAACCCCAACCCTAATTCCTAACTTTATCCTTAACCCTAATTCCTAACCCTAACCTTATGATAAAAGGGTTCTTTTTATGAAATACCGTGTAATATATACCTTTTTGGATACCAGATTGACAGATTAAGGATTTCCGGTAGTGCTTCTGCTCGGATTAAATCCGAACACTGATTTTCACTCATTCGACGTCCGCCCAAGTTGATCTCCTTATTAGTTGTTGCCATCACGCATCCTACGTACACGTGACAGGAAATAACTGTAAACCACAGAACAAAGTATGGCTATTAACATTTAAGCAAAAACAAAAAATTTGAGCTAATGCTCACGAGACGCGCGAAAGCCTATAGCAGTTCCGGTTCACGCTAAGTTAATATACAAACACCAAATTCTTTACCTGGATCGTATCTGGATACGTGGCGCCACCCTGTGAATGATATAGACTTGTGTCGCAACCCGAAATCGCCAAAAATCGATAAAACCCCCTATTTTGGCGTTCAAGGTCATTCAAGGTCATTGAATTCGGCGCCAATGGAGAGCCAGTATACGACTTTCTATTAGTGATTAATAGTAACCTAGGCCCTATCTCGCACCGTTACTGAGATACAGCGACTTATTGGCCAAAAATCGCAAATTTTGCCACCTCCCTCTCATTTAGCGAGCTCGTTCGGGGTGACCCCCTTCGAATTTATGGAAAAGCTTTACGGTTCCTGAAACCAGAGTGTTCATGTCAGCCGATGATAAAAATTTGGTAATCCTAGCTTGCACCGTTTTTGACTGATCCACTCGTGTGACGGACAGACGGACAGACAGACAGACGAACAGAATTGCGATGGCTAAGACGCGCTGAAAGCAGTAGCTGCTTTCGCGAGTAAAAACTACAGAAAACAATCATAGGCGTGATGTACATTGATTATTTAACTATTTATTCCTTTATGTTTCTCTAAAGCGAAAGTACTTGAGTCTTGAGAGGAATATGCAACGTAGCCTATCAGTTAATTTGCTGTCAATAACTCATACCGACGTCTTGCATCGTTGCTATGGTTACCAATTAAGCTAAACCTAAGCCTAACTTGTCACAATTACAGCGCAAAGATATTCAAAAAACACTCACTGAATGCGCCGGCACGCTCGTCGTTGTACAGACAAGACAAAGTCTTGAGGTGAGGCTAGTGCACGCAGAAAGTCCGAACAAGTCCGAACAGTAAATACTAAAATTTATATTTAATATAAAGACGCCTAGGCCTATTGCAAGACTCACAGACGTAAGTTCGTTACTAAGCGACGTCGCCTATTTACGTCACTGATCGATCGACCGTCGACGTTAGTTAAGTTAAGCCCAAATTCCATTACGCCGACTTTGCGACATTCACCGAAACTTCCCCGCGGGGAAAGTCGTGGACACAAATTATGAAAGTCCGCGTATAATTGTTTTTCATTGTCAATGTGTTTTACCATGCGTCACGAAAAACGTCTCGGCGAGACTTTGAAGCTCCCGAGGCTCTCGAGAGTCTCGGGAGCTTCAAGGTTTCGGCCAGCGTCTCGGAAGCTACAACGTTTCGTCTCGGTCTAGTCTCGGACAAAATTTTGAACGTCTCGGGTCTCGTCTCGGACTCGGCTCAGAAGGTCTCGTGCACATCCCTGCTTTTTATAACGCCGTGTGTAGGCCTGTTGCATAAATTGTTTTAAAACTGACAAAAATGGCGGGTCGGGTGAGGGGCGCCATGCTTATCTTGCCTCCGGGCGCCGACGACGAAGTTAGGCCTAAGTTACGCCACTGATGACAATGCCTATCTGTAACCGTTTTTACGCGCGATAGCAGAAAGCTTCGCGCGTCTTAGCCATGGCCTGGGCGTCTGTCCGTCCGTCTGTCTGTCACACTCGTGAGCTGTATCAAAACGGTGCAAGCTAGGATCACGAAATTTTCACCGTGGGCTGCCTCATGGTCTCTGGTTTTGCGTGACAGAATTTCGTGCCCCTGGGCGTGGGGGTGCCCCCTCGAACGAGGGCGTCAAAGAGGGGTACCCCCCTAAAAAGACGTTATTTTGCCGTTATCGGATAGTGTGAAAACGGTTGCAGATAGGCATAGACATGCTGCTTATCATAACAAGCAACAGTGACAAGTTTTTTTATTGGTGTCAACGTCAATGACCTTGAATGACCTTGAAGCGCCAAAATAGGGGTTTATAGTGCATTTTTTTGCGATTTCCGGCTGCGACACACATTTTAAGAGTGAATTGCGCCAAAATGGCCGGAGATGGACCTGGACAGTAGCGTATTTAAGGGGTGCAGTGTGCGATGCCTCCCCTTTGGCCCGACCATAAAAATTTTTTTACAGGCGACTATATCAAAAAGTGCGTTTTTTGTCATTTTCCAGCAAGAACTGCAAAATTCAACAATGTTTGACGGTCTTCTTTCATACCGATACAATATGCGATTAAAATCACCATGTGAGATTGCTTCTGTGATGACGCGCCGACGTCGCCGAGCGCATTTGAAAATCAGCTGCAAGCCGTATAGGCCTATAATATTTCGCGGAGGCCGGGTTTAGTGTCCATGGGTGAGTGACATGGCACTGACAGGAAACCAACAGCAAGGCAGTCGGCGGCTGGCTGGCGCACACCATGGGCGATAGTTAATTAATATTTTAAAATGTCAGATCTGAGCTCAACTCGAGATGAACCCGCCCAAAACTTGCATAGGCTACAGCAAATGAGATACAAGCCTATCCAAATGAGATATGCCTATTATTGCATGTAACGCGACTATGGCAGCGCTCTTAAGATGCGTTCCTATGCCCTGTCGACTGTGACACGCCCTATTCTCAGATAACACAAGCGGCATCGCAGCGTGCCAGTGATCATAGATCCTATGTCCGACGTTATCAGAACTCATCAGTATGAGAATCCCAGGAACCAAGCTTTGTATGCCAGTGTCATGCTATCATAATGTCGTGCGACGAAGTGATCTATTTCACTGAAGAGATACGTAGGGTACAGTATCCTAACGTGAGCAGGTCAGCTAACGTGAGCATATCACTTACTGAACTTAAGAGGTCTGCTCTGTGCGACATCTAGCGAGCAAAGTGTTGTTGACTGTTGGTGTATGGTGACACGGTACATAGATAGACTGGTACTCGATTTACTTACACTGGATGAATAGAAAGCTCAGTTGGCGCAAATACGCGCTAAAAAGCCTAAAAGCCGGACTAAAAAAGGTTTCCGACAAGAACAAGAAGCAAATCACCGTTTTTGCTTGATTCTAACGTGTAGACCTATAAGTAGTAATGACTGCGCTATGGGACACGTTTTGGCCACAGGCCTTTTTTACATATTTGCTGCATTGCCCAGCTCTAGCTACTTATTTATTGTTAGGCGTCCATGTTGCCGAGTTTAATATTCTGTGCACACCATACAGACTAAATATTCGTTGCAATATCGCGGGCTCCTCCACAACAAGCTTAGGAAATGGCTAGCACACGGCAATCTATTTTACTTACTCATCGGAAGTCTAATGCATAGCCTGCAGGACACTTAGGACGAGGCCTTTTACCTATTCGCCAAATTGCCCAGCTCTAGTTGCTTATTTACTTATTTATTCTTAGGCATCTATGTTGCCCGAGTTAAATATTCTGCGCGCGCCATACGTCATTGGATTTCCGCATTAGGCTTATTGTGTCATGGAGGAGCTTTAAAGTTTACCCAGTTATGATTTTCATTAATATTAATTACGACGTCGTTATTTTCTGGAATTTGAACTTTGTGAATAATGAACTGTTCACCACCACCCTTCTCTAGATAATGAAATAAGTTGCCGTCCGTTATCTGAATGTGATATATTTTCTCGCTCTGCGCTAAATTTTTTGCCTCGATAATATAGTAATAGCCAGTTTTATTATTATACAGTTTTCTATATTTGTAGACTAACAAGAAAAAATCCGGAATTCTGTTAATGGTCACAAACACCATATTTATCATGAATGTCAGCTAATAAAATTTAATGAAGCATTACCCAATTATGTGTCTCGTTAACCAAAATAATGTATTGCCCGCTTTCAGGATCCAATATTCTCTTAATATTAAATCTGAATGGATTATTTTCACGGCGTATCACCTCTAAATAGTCATAAACAGGACCTTCTGTAACAATAAGATTGTATTCGTCTCCAGCATGTAGATCGATACAGAATACTATGTATAGATCACCCATATAGCTATGCAGGTGCTTAAATTTATTGGCTTCTAAATTTGCTTCAAAAGGAATTTCACTAACACCAATTCTTGTCGGCATTTATTTGAAATAGCAATATTTAAAAGAACTGTATATAACTTAGCCCGGGATTGGTACCATTTCCCTTTATATAGAATATTTTATAAAATTTATGCGAAACAGGAGGCTTTTGTATAACGTTATACTCTGAGATATCCGTTCCTACTATTTCCTGATTCGAACTAAGTAATGTGTCCCAAACCGAGTCGTCGTTGGAACCTTCTAATCTCCAGAAAGTCGGATTGTTTCCATTCGTTCTTCCTCTAACCTGTAACTTAGAAATAAAAATAGGAAACGGACATTGAATCTTAATTAGACAACACGTTTCCTGTAGCCCACTCATTTATCGGCCCAAAGCACCAATGCCTCGAATATTTTGAACTAAACTGTGAAGAAACAGTAACAATATGTCCGCTCTTATTCGATGAAGAAGAGTTCAGCGGAGGTATTAACCCTATTTGCTTATGAATGTTGTCGTCAACATATTGCTTAGTTGCAGCATCGCCGCCTTCAGCAGGTTCCATGAGTTTGAGCGGTTTATATGCTGTAATGCAGTGATCAGCATTCGCTCCTATTCTCAGATAATCCTCACCATTCAGTTGAAACAATGTTCCATTTGATGACACTATTTTAATCGGTTGAGGCGCAATTAAATTTAATACTCAACGCAGACAACAATGTTGCTATACTCGAAACACAAATAATTGCCAACGGAGGCACCGTAACTGAAGACAGAACAGCAACGACGGAACTGGCGACGATTGCGGTGCCGATAGATGTCGAATATATTATTCTGATTAGCCTGTTTTTTCTTCTTCTTCTATCGATGATTTGCTGACATTCCGCTAGCTTTATTTGTAAAAAATTATTTAGTTTTTCATTGCTTGTCATTTACTATATTCAATATAATATCAAAGAAATCTCCAACCTTATTTAATTCATTCAGAACATATAGACACCATTCACCGCAGTTTGAATCGTTGTATTGTTGAATTTGATAAGTGTTGTACAGTATTGGAGACGATAAGTATTTGATCAATTCTAAAGGAGGCTGTACTCCAAACGAATCGAGATAGATCTTGTCTTTTCCGTTTTTATACCAACAAACCCAATGTGTGCCTTCATTTTTAGACGTGTCCAAATTTAGAATTCCACATTCATTCTGTTTCGGTCGAAACGTTAATTCATGTCTCATCAACACTTCTCTGAAATTTGTAAATTTCAAAGCTCTCGCTTTCTCTTCTAGCTCGACATTTGTACTACCTTTCATTTATCTTAGTCAACTGTTGTTAAAAACATTACTCGGGGTTTGATGAAATTCCATCGCCTTTGGACTTTTTCTTACGCCTCACTCCTGAGCCGCTTCGTTTTTTATCTACCACTGACTTGATATTGCGAGCGATTCCAGTCACTCCGCTAGTTATACCGATTGCGCTGGCTATGGCGGGTAATGCAGCCTCTTTTGACTCTTGATGCGCCGATTTTAATATCATGTGTATTTCCGTTTTGAATCTTCTTATATTTGGTCGCAGTTAAAGCCAGGGGGATTCCGTCAGCTGTAATCATATTTTTATTCAGCCTCAATGTCACATCAGTTCCGTTTTTGCAAGCATTAGCCAATTTCCTCATTTGTGATTTTGTAAATTTAAAATTAGCAGCTGTGGGACCTCTCATTGCCATTTACATAGCGTATTTTCATATAAAAATTATTGATAATTGAATAACTGAATTATCTGTTTATTGTTATCTCCTGTTAAAGTGTACATCAAATCAAAGTAGGTCACCGCATATGCCATTGTATTTGCAGGTGCTGCGACGGCAAATGTCATATTTAATGTCTCATCGATTGTTGTATTCTTAAGCTTTTCTGGTTGATTAGAAACATCAAACACATACAGAGGAGCCACTTTAAGGAAATCCAAAAGCGACAGGCACGCATCGTTCTTATTGTCGTTATTGTACTTAGTATAAAATCTCAAATACTCGTGATACCACTTCGTATATTTATTAGTGGCATAATCAGTCCCCACATCCGAATAAGGATATCTAATTCCGTTAAGCAAGACATAGGCGCTTGTTACATTTAGACCATCCAAGTCAAAGCTCGCATTATTAGTCGTCCGATTTGCATCTCTATCAGTTTGAAACGCGACCACTATGAATCTCGGACGCTCAATGCCTCCGGCTAGCTGCAGCTTTTAATTGAATATCGTAGCTTGAGAAACATTGATAGATTCTAATCTTTTGTTTAGAAACGCTAGAGTAACTGTTTCCTTATTTTTAATCACTTCCAACAATTCCAGTTGTTTATCTAGCGATGGTGTTACGCTCGGCATTACCCATTTTAGTGCTGTAATGTTGACAACCTCATCGTTTGCTATAGCATCAAGCGCCGGATATATTCCAGAAGCGGCCACGGCAGCATTGTTTCTTAGTAGGGCTCTCGTGTTATTCGTTCTAGTTAACGATATTTTGTGCTGCATTCCATATATTACTTTTCGATAGTCATTGCAGAAACTAAATACAGCGCTGAGGGGTAATGTGGCGCTAAAATTCCAAACGCCTCCAGCCGCTTAGGAATTAACTAGTAGGCCGGCGTGATATTAACTACAGATCCAAGACTGGGGCGATTCACAGTTATCTCGATTCCCGAATCTCCGTTTAATTGCATCAGTCTCTGTATTTCGGAATCAATCTCACTGATTTCGTAACTTCCGACAGTCAAGGTTATCGTCTTCCATGTTGACCCTGAGTCTGTTAAATAAGTAAATACGTTATTTTTTTCCGTAATATTTGGAATGCTGTTATAAGTTTCTAGGTTCAACAGCCCAACAGCCCATCTTTTACCCGTTAATTCCAAAGGAGGACATATCTGAGTTGAAAAGGCTGAAGTGTTTGCCGACAACAACAGCGAATGACCTAGTTCGCGCGATATGCTACTAACAATTGTCTTCAAGAGATCGATAATTTTTTCAATTTATTTAGCAATTAACTCATAAATCTTTTTAACTTCTGCAATAGACAACTGTCCCTGTCTTCTCAGTTCATCCGTTATCGCACTTGCCTCGTTTAATACATTATTATTCCCAGCCTCTTTCTCTGCAATTAAAATTTGCAATTTATTAAATAGCTCATTTGGATCAGTGTTTAAGAAATTGACACGGCATCCTCTACCCGTCTTCAGCTTCCTGAGTTCTTTTATATCTGCATAAAGATCAGGATTCACTGTCTTGATAGTTGTATATGGATACCTTGATAGATCAAATTGATAATGTATTGCTTCAAGATATCTCAAAAACGTGTATTTATTTTCTTGTTTCTCAAATAACTCTTTGAGAGCTTGCTTAGTTTCTTCTTTGTTTGCATTATCCTTTATTTGCATTATCGCATCAAACATATCCCTAGCTTCATCACCCGCAGACTCTCTTGATAACATTGTCTCTATTCCAGATTCGTCGTCTGCCCCTGAAACGGAATAATGCTCTATTAGTGTTCTCAATACTCTGTCATCTACATCGTTTAGCTGTTTGAGCATATACTTTTCTTTTCGCTTAAGTGACTGCCGTCTGACTTGCCGTTTATAATGTCGATGATTTTTGGATTGTTATTCAGGGATTTAATAAGAGAAATGACAAACGGCTGCGTCTTTATTTCGCTAATTAATTGTTCGTGCTTCTGCGTTAAACTCGAGATCTAGCGTCTTACAGATTCTGCTGTTGTCGCATGTGAGCTTCCGATGTTTCCTTCTGGCTTTCTAACAGCGGTTTATATGCCTCCTTAAGATTAAATTGAGCCGTATCTTTTGCTATCTTATCTGCCAGTGATGTGGTTTTTAATTTCTTTCTTAGCCCTATAACATTCTCAATACCTACATTTCTTCTAGCTTGTTTTTTATTTCCATTAATTACATCTCGATTAGCATAATAATATTTAAGCTTCCTATCCATTTAATTAGAATGTTATTTATAAAAAAAACAAACGTCTAGCCAAAACGTCTAGCCGAAGTGTCTAGCCATGTCTAGCCAAAAATGTCTAGCTATGGAAATGCCTAGTCGTGTCTAGCCAAAACGTCTAGCCGTGAAAAATGTCTAGCCGTCATACAATTTAAAATTTGGTTTTCTGTAGCTCTTGGATGTAAAAACTTTCAAGTACAGGTTCTCCATCCAAATCTTTGATTTTATAAGTGATATGGTTTGTCTTCCTAACCTCGTAAACTTCAAATATCTCGCTAGTCCACCTAGGCTTATATCCCTTAGCGAATTCTGATTTCAAAGCATATATGCGTACTTTGTCTCCAATCTTGAATCGTTTTGCATTCTTTACCGGCTCGATATCTGAATAGAGATTACTAATAACTCGATCCTTGTTCTCAGGCAGCGACGCTTCGAACGGTGTCATTTTAATCGAATGATGATATCTGTTGTTGTATTCGTCTATAAGTTTCGGAAGTACATCTATGTATTTGGATGTTTGATTTGAAGTTAAGTGTTTTTCAATCATTTCACCTAATGTTCGATTGAATCTCTCAACTACAGACGACTTGCCTTCGTTGTATATGTGATACAGTTCAATGTTATTATTTTTTAAGAATTTCTTGAATGCTTTATTTACGTACTCGGTTCCTTGATCTGTCCACAACTTATATGGCTTTCTTTTGGACGATGCAAACAGAGATTCGAAAGCTTTGATGATTGCATACGACGATTTGGATTTCAAAGGAACAGAAAAAGCATATCGAGAGAACAAATCGATTATGTTTAATAGATACTTGTAATGTTTGTTTTGTTCAGAAAGCGAATGCATGTCTTTAAGATCGGACGACCAAATGCTATCGATATTCAAAGCAACTACTCGTCTTCTTTTGAACTTGTGTCTAATTGGCTTGTGGAGTTCGTCTGCGATGTCAACTCCAAGACCATGTGAGTGGTTTAGCGAAGCCCCCAGCTTGTATTTCGAACAGATAACGGGTTTAACAAGTACATAGTCTATTTTCTCTTTGATTCCTTTTGTCTTCACAGCATCCAGCCTGTCCAACATTTCTTTGTCACATTGAGATCGATCATTGGAATCGCGATAGCAGATGTCGTGTTTCATTGCAATTTCATCGATTTGATTAAATGGCTCATATTCTGGTAACGGCTTGTCGTTTTCATCTAATCTCTTGTGTAATTCCGTGAACGGGCCTGTATATTTATGTTTCGGAAGATGCCAGTTTTTAAAGGGAATGCCAAACTGACTTGCTAATTCTTATGCGCCAGAGACAATGTCTCCACCGCGACATCGTTTAATGACCATTATTTAAAATGTCTGTTATTGCATAAGCGTTTTTAATAAACCTGTTCTTGATTTTTCCACATACCGAACATTTTGCTTTCTGTAGCGTTCTCTGTTTTTCTTTTGTTGTTATTGTTTCAACATGCAAATTTTCATTAGGCGTTAAGGCCCTACATTTTAAACAGTAGATTTGAGAATCCATCGCTATTTATTAGCTGTACCTGGTTATAAAAAATTTATCCTTTACTGAAGAATCACCTTCCTAGAATATCCATCTATCTTAATCTTGTTCTGTTCAATGTTAATCTTAAACTTCTTCCTGGGCTTGGTCGCTGATATGTAGTTGGCAAGATATGAGGTAGACCATACCTGCAGAGATTCGTTATTGTTCTCGTCTATAAGATCAACAATGTACGAGTTCCCATAAAGGCCGTTCTTAAGTTCATATGATGTGACAGTATATTCACCAGGTGCTAGATCCTTGATTTTCATAACTTCATTCATTTATTGTAAACGCTTATTTATAACGATAATTTCTGTACTTCTGCCCGGACTCATAATCCCTCGATAGATCAATAACAAGATATCCGTACTTGGGGTCCCAGCAGTTCTTACACAGCTTCTTGAATTCATCAATCGACATGTCAACCGAAGCAAAATTTCTGTGCAACTGCTCGACGACTAAAGCAGATGACTTAAAAAATATCATAAAGTTTGCATTAGATCTAATCGTGTGCAGCGCAAGATGAGTATAATTTTGAGCGAGGTAGATCGAGTCACAGTTATAGCTTCTACCCCTCGTATAGTAATTTTCGGCAGCCGTTTGTTTCTTGTCTGTCATTATGTCGTCAAACACCATGGGATTTCTAGCCGATCTATCTAGGCCTGCTGGATCTGGAATTTCATCTGAAGAACTGTAAAATTCGGCTTCTATAGTTTGTCGTAGTTCAGTAGACTTGAAGTCAATAACAAGCGCATTAACATCGCTGTCTTTCCGGCTTCTGACTGACCTACTATCAGCATTCTAAAGCTCTCGGGTAAACACTCATGGTGGACCTTTTCTTTGCTATCGTTGTGAAAGTAGGCCATTTAATATATTCCATTCTTGTATGAAATTAATAACCATATGGCAATGTGTCAATATCATCTTCACCTATTTTTCTAATCATTCTTTTATCGAATTTGAATGCTTATTGTTTTATCATGTTTTTTTGTAAATATTTTACAGTCTTCGATTTTGAATTGTTTATAATTCACATCTATGGGATCAATCGCGCCCTTAATGAGCTTTATTTTTTGCTCGTTTGTCATCTTTTCTTCGGTCTCGCCTGTAACTTTAAATCCTTTTACTTTTCCTTTTAAGTTTCCATTATTTAATAAATATCCATAATCTTTTGCTTGAGCAGCGCACCAGAACTCCATGTGATTATCTTCCAACTCATCAGTCCAATCTCCCAAACCATCCCCAATATATTTGTCTACAATCTCTTTTGTCTGTTCTTTTTCGATATACACTACGCTGTCCGTATCGCAATAGCATACATTTTTATCCAGTTTTTTCAACATATTGTACAATCTAAGTCTTGCCCACGATGATGTAAAACATGCTATGTACAAATTTGCATTGTAGTTGACTTTCAGGAATTCATTTTTAGTCTCTTAGTTAGCATAAACCATATTGTCATTCAAAAAACTCAACGAAATCTGTTCAATCTTGTCATTCAGTATTACTTTATAAAAGTCTCTTTCGTTGTCTATATACTCGGAATGTTTTACTTTAGGGTTCTGGCCAAACTTTCCCCATAACGAGTTCAAACATATTTTTGCTATATGTCTCAAGCCTGGATTTTCTTTAAATCAGCCAATTTTATGCCAAACTGTCTTGCTTTTTCTCTGTATTCTGCTTCATCACATGTAAACTTGCTGCTTTCTAGTTTAATTTTTAAGAATTTTCTTACGTATCCTTTCCACAAATCAGTGCTGCTCTGTTTGAAATGCCAAACGTCATAAATTCTGATGATCTTGTAACCTTTCTCAAGTGCTTTTTCCATTTCTGCTGTAGTCCATAATCCAGTGATGGCTCTGTCTGAATCCAAATGTGTGCAGTCTGCATTTCGTTTACTGTAGCACTCTGAACAGTTTTCTTTAGCTTTTTCCCAGCAATTTTTCACTGCTGGCACGCTTTAGTTTTGCAATTTTCGCTACATTTTATTCCATCCTTAGTTGTATTAAAATGTGTACATTTTGCATCAATTCGATTCATACACATTCTGCATAATCCAAAAAAAGTTTTGTAGCTTGCTTGGTTTTCTGTTTGTATGGTAATACTGGTAAATATAGGCCTCTAGGAGCTAAAATCTTACAAAAAACAAATCCATACCAACTCATATCGTACTGTTCTGGCTTTGATATCCTTTCTGGATGACCTGTTGGATATGTATCATAATACATGACTGTTGGATACAAACTGACAACATCTAAATATTTTCCTGTTACGCATTTACTCTTAAAATCATAAAATTAATCTAACCGGCTCACATCGTCCCCCATGAAAGCCACCTTGTCTAATTTTTGGAGACTCAATCAAGTCATATTCGTTTAGTGTTATGTTTTTCATATCCTTGTTTCCATCAAATTCGTGTTCCCATATTGTTATTAAATTATAACCCTTTTTTAATAAATTCGTCAATAGATAATGTTCTATTATACAAATATTTCATAGAATATTGATTAAACCTATTGACTGCATTTTCTTCATAACATTTATTAC
>Ga0209367_1010117_pt1 | contig 12690 bp, 3 predicted proteins | sample WorMetLIZISLAND2_FD_187412 | JGI IMG/M metagenome (GOLD analysis project Ga0209367, IMG submission 187412) | Marine gutless worms symbiont microbial communities from Max Planck institute for Marine Microbiology, Germany - Olavius geniculatus... ... | reverse complement strand
GTTGCTATGACAACGAACACGGTTGGAGTCTGGCTGGTACCTGTGCATTGGGTGGCTGACGAGTCATCATCCGGTTGATAGCCTGGTCGACAGCGGCAGCTGCCGGTTGCATAGTACCAGCTGCCGTCAGCCTTGCAAAGATACGACGGACGCTGGTCCGAAGCCATGAGCTCGGCGTGAGGCACACACACGCCGTCACGCTGGACTATGGACGTCATCTGCGGTCCAGCAGGCGTCTCGGTGAAGTTAGCGTAGTTGACCAGGACACTCGGACACGCGATGTAGTAGATGCGCACAGATAACAGCGTCGTGCACGCGCCCTGTGCACATTGTATCACACACGCTTCACAAAACACTGACATCGGTCTGTCACAGGCTGGCAACAGCCTGGGGCGAAAAAAAATCACAAAATTTTCACGGACTTTTCAAGGACTTACAAGTACCTATTCCAGACCCATTCTTGCCACATTTTGTCACGTCACGTTGGACGTGTCTGAACTTTAAGACCTTCTGACATTAAATTCTAAAACTTTTGAAAGTCACTTCGATTTTCAGCAACTTTCCATAGAATTTTCTTTGAAGAATTTTCAAGAACCTGCGGCCAAACTGCAGTCAACCAGTCATCACCTCACAGTTCAGAACAGAGTGGCATGGCGACAACTCTTGGCAACACCAACGTCTACAATAAAAGAAGATATCCACAAAAAAATCAACGCAGGTCAAACTTGTGCCTGTGTACCTGGTCGTAGAATGCGAAGTAGACGCCGCGTTGAGTGACGCTGACACTGCGCGTCTCAGCGTTGACGACGGCGTCGTTGATGTCTGCGAAGACTCGGTCCGCTGCCACCACATCGACGTGACGGTAACTGTGCTCATCCCACGTCGGACGCATCGCGTTAGCCAAGTCTGACTCCGCCTCGTAGTACAACAGCTGTACACAGCACAACAAGCGACGGCTGTCTACAACAGACAGCCTTTTTCTACGCAGAAAACGGACTTCCTGGAAACTCAGGTCCATCACCAACTCTGTAACTTCCCAGTCGTCTAACTCGTAGTCACATAAGCATGCATGTGATAAACGTTAGGGGAAAAAACTTTAAAACGCATTTTTATAAAAATGCATATTCTTCAAAAAAAAACTTTTGAAAATGTTAGATAAAAACGCAGTCTTCTTTTTTACTTGACGTAAGTTATTGACTAAGTCAGGATACAGACGAAGGGAACCAACGTTAAAACATGCAATGTCGCATCTTCGGATTTATCAAAAACCCCGAACGACTATATTCTACCCATCTAAGCTACCAGGTGGCGCATAAAAAGGGGACATGCACGCTTCAGGTATAGGTGAAATAATCTGAGAGTTTCCTGATGGTCGTGTTGAGACACTGCATTTAAGTGTCACACTTCACTACAATGATCGATGCTAATCGTCCCCAACACTGGCTATATTCGTCGGTGCCCGATTTACGTTAAGCATATTTTCCAGTTTTTGGACCGACCGTTAAGCTTAACGGTCTCCCTGTGGTACAGTGTGTCTGTCGTCTGTCCGTCTGTCACAGATTTATTGTGACTAAACGGTAGGTCATACCCGAAGAACTTTTTACACGAGTAATTAGCATGGCGTAGTGGTTCGGCGACTGCAAAATTTCAACGATCTAGTGCATACAGAACATTTTGAAATTTGAGGTTGAATGAAGGGGGTAAGAAAACGGAAGTTTTTCAAGGGAAGACTGGCCATATCTCAGAAACGGTAAAAGATAGAGCCAAGGTTCCTATTGAGCACTAATAGGAAGTCGCAAAAGCTCTTTCACGTGACACGAAAATCATTTGCTGGCTTTCGTCACTCACGTACGTCCGTAACGGTCGGTCCTCCTAGCGACAGCTGAGCTTATTGTTTCATGCGCCACTCTGTCGCCGCTACAGGTGGGACATGATCACTATATGTAGGCCTACCTTGAAAGACTCCTTGCACTGCTGAAGGCGCACTGGGTCAGGGTACTTGGTGCAACGTCTCATCGTAAACTTGACGTCGACGTACAGACGGTTAGCTTCTCCGCGCTCGACGTACGGCGTACGTAGCCAGTTGTCAACGGCCGTCACCGCCACGTTGCATACCATATACACTCGGTAGACGTCGCCACCTGCCGTCGTGTAACTCGCCTCACGCCACTGCACACACAAACACACAGATATCAGACTCGCGTATGAACGAACAAATGCATAAACGAAACATTTTATTACGTGGTGCAGCCGATGGCTGCATTAAAACACTATAAGAAAAAAGTTGAACAAGTCCAAAGTTCAAAGTAATTTGGTAAGAGGCGAAATCGCTGACGACAGTCCACGCAACTCTTCATTTATATTCGCCAGATGCCAGCAGCAATTTGCACATGCATGTTCTGGCTGGGAGTTTGACCCCAAATATCCCGTTCAACTGGCGGGAGGCATTCCCATCTAAAACAATGCGCCATTGGACACTACGAGAGTACACGCCAGATGGCGTCTAAATCTGCCGAACGGTTTAAGCAGACTGCACGATCGAATATGACAGACGACAGAGAGTCAAACGAAAGACAACAGAGCTCGCTACAGAGAAATGTGTCGCAATCGGCGGAATCGCTTGCGCTGCAAGAGAAACTATTCCGCCAAAAAATGCACATTTCAATCATGAAACAGAAAAAAGCGGTTAAAGCTCTCAAACGTCGCTGAGAGTAGCGTTATCACCTGGCGAGTACAAAAAACTTAATGCAATTGTAAAGAATCATGGCTAGGCCTAATGATCCCGGCTGAGTCCACAAAAAACTCCGGATCGCCACCGCAGCCTAAACACTTTCTTTTTTGGGCAACGACCATCCCCTCCACAACATTTCATCAAAATCAGTTTATATTTCATACTGTGAAAGTATGCATCGGATTCTGCGATCAACCTTGTTGTATAGAGCAACTTTTGTGTACCACTGAGATAAACTGAAATAAGGTGTTTTACGGTAGCGCAATGTGCCGGCGCTTTAAGTCAATCGGTCGTTAATCTGGTTGCCGTTGCATCCGGCAGGTCCAGAGACGGATGAGGCGCCTATGAGCTTATACGAGCACCGGATGACGCCTCCGCCGAGGCCGCTCTCTTGTTCGACTGTTCGACAATTAGCACCCAAGAAGGCGACAAAGTGACGCCACAGACGACGACACTGGCGGGAGATAGCTGAGACCCATGGATGCACTGTATCGATCTGAGCGGTCAGACAGACTGGCGCCGACCTGTCCGTCTAGACTCACCCCGCGCAACCCTGTCTCCGTGTCCGCCACATCAACCACTGTGCGTCCGTCAGTCCTGTCCGTGAACAGTTCTGCACCAATCGACCGAGCAGGCTAAATCCTCCTCCGCGCCGCCGCTCAATTTCTCAGTGTGATGCGTTCGATCCACGTCGACTGGTCGCTCGGATTATAAGTCCCTCGTGCCTCCACTGGCCGAGTGATCGGGATATTGGTCTCGAAGCGAACAGTGATGCCCCCGACATGCCCTGCCACTGTCACATATCTATGCCACCGGAGCGATACTGCACCTTCTCTGAGTTGGTGCTACACCCAATACCACGGGTATAGATTACTGATGGACAGTTTAAGAAAGCTGCTGCGTGCCATGCTTCACAGGGGTGCAAGAAACGACTGCATTTTTTACAAGACGAACGGTTCTGGACTATTTCAGTCTGACAACATTCGCGTAACTTTTCCGCACGCCATCGTCATCGTTCAATATACTTGACAGTGCACTGTCGCCGCTGGTCTCGCGTCCTATCTCGCAATTACTCACTCTCCAATTTACCTATCGTTATACTCCAGGGATCAAAGGAAACCTGCCTTCCGTTACACAATCTCATAACAGCCATCGGCGTGGTCGGTCGGTCGGTCGGTCGCTCGTAGAAGTACGACGCAGGCCGCAACGCGCGCATGACCTTGCGGTCAGGTTCTGTGACGAAATTGAACTTGCCGCTCACTCTATCCGCTTGGACACGTCCGGACATCGATATCATTGCATTTGTCGTCGTCGTTATGAATGCAAGCATGTCGACGACGTCGAGGACTGATGATTGACCAGCCAAGTATCGCTATGAAACTTCCCATTCCAACACTAAGAATGGTGATGCAATGCTGTAATTAAATGGTTTATAATCGGTGAAAAACTGTGCGATTCGCAAATCTCGTAAGACTTATCTTTTTTCGCAACCGTGGGAGGTACAATAGTAAAATTAACTGTCAGTCTTCGCTGATGCACAGAAAGCACTATGGCATTTACGATAGCCATTATGCGATTACGATCACGACGCCTCCTGGACTGTCCGCTTTTTAGCTCTTTATCTGTTGACCTTCCGTTAGGTTTGTGCAGTAAACCAGCTGGCTACTACTATGCAGTTTTTGATCGCATGTTAACATTTTGACGACACAGTATAATGTGTTGTGTAACGTATCACTAAACATACAGAATCATCGCCATAATCTGACGTATTTCGACTTGCATGCGCTGCGTGTAGAGAGATCGACTCAGCGACGTGATTTCTGTCCTCATATTCAAACAACAATAACGAACTCTACAGAGTTCCTATCATACTATACACTCACATAATCGTGCTATTCAGCATAATACGCAGATCTCCTCCAAGCGCCTGACAATAATAACAGTAATTGCAATAAAAATGCCATTTTGCAGAACGCCATGGCGTCGCACGGTGTAGCTTTAGACTCTGCTGCAATAATGGCCACGCTACAAAGATACGAAAAGCGACGAACACAAAGAGCTGAGTGAATAATGGACGCAGAAACGATTGCGAGCAATTATTCTGATCGCCCGCCGAGAAGACGGAACGATACGGACGGCGTGACACACGTATTCTATGGACCCTACGCCTGCCTGACCGTCCTGCAGCGTACGCAATCAACATAACAATACCGTGCGAGTGAGCGATCGGCCACCGACCGTCGCCGGACAACAGTAAAAAAGCTTTTTGCGCGTAGCTGCATGGCCCGAATAAATGCGGCCGCCGGTCCGCTGTACGTGCAGGTCGGATGCTACTGTACCGGGCGAGCCGTCCGTCCGCAAAAGGAACGAGCAGTGTCGGTCGGTCAGTCGACCAAGTGCCGGCTATTCAATGCATAAAAATAGTCGGACATTTTCGTCTAAACTTATCCCGCCTGCTAAACCTGTTCTGTTACGTTTTAGTAAGGACGGGGAAGCAGAAATCAAAGGCAGCAAGATTAACCTGTAGGCCTACTCCGAAATGGTTGCATGGCGGCTGTTCAATGCATGTTAATGAAGCCGGGGACTGACTGACGGACGGGTTGGGGTTGGGCGTCACGATTGCGGCGGAATAGGACGGGGGTGAGTTCCGGGACCGGTCTCGACGTGCGTGCCCAACGTCGACGCGATCGACTGCCAGCCAGCGACCGGCAGCTGTCTTGCTTCGTCGGTCGTCATGCAGAGCTGCAGCGGCCGACCGGCGTGCAACATTTCCATTCACATTGTGCCGACGACGCTTCACCATGCGGTGAATAATTGATCGTCGTCGCACTAGCTCCATGTTTTATCGCCGCCCGGCGTCTTTCTTTCCGGCCGTCGCCCGCCTGCAGTAACTTTAGCAGCTTTTAACCATCGCGCCGCATGATGACTATACCCTGAAAACGCAACGTTTTCGCGCTAAAGTCGTAATTTCTACTCGAGGCGTCGCAAAATGATCCTGGCTTATTAGCCTACGTGACGTTTAATTTAAACGTCCAATCACTACTGCTGTATTATTCATGTAACGGATTTTTTTTCTGTTACGGGCCAACGCCATTTAACGTTCTCCAGCCATCAGTTAAAAGCACTTACTTACTATCGGTAATATTGTAACAAATTTTCGGTACCTAGCAACCGCACTTAGCACTATATATCTATCGAACCGCTCGTACATCTATCTGTCTATCAAACTGCAACAAAAGTTCTACCAACCGTAGACGTTGTAAAATATTCTCTATCTATTGCGTAACGCGGACACAGAAGAAAGTAAGAACTCTGATGTAGGACGAAATGAGATGACAGTAGTACTGAGTAGGACCGTGGTGCGTCATATTCACCGCCACAAGCAATTTACTACGTCAACTAGCCCTACGGTCTGTTTTGTTGATCACAAAATGCCACATCAGATACACATGCGACTATAATATTAATGTAACATTTTATAAGAACAGTTCTTTATGAAAATGTTACACAAAAAAGCAGGAGATCGTTGACATGTGAAGACAAAGTGGCATAAGCTTATACGCGCACGGCAATCCAGTTAATCATTGAATATTCTAACAATAACTTTGTAATCGAATCACCGAATGCAGTATTTTTCATCAGTGCTTCGCTCCACTGGTGGTAAAATCCAACTACGAGTCTGCAAAAAAAGCTACCGTTCCGTCTGCCAACGTTGCCTAGAATTCCACAGACTCTCAGGATGCGGCGTCGACAGCGGGTTAACCCATGAGATGAAACGTGCCGCCGTGTCCGCAACTTGCAAAACAAAACTCCCTGGCTGTAGCTATTTCTCGCCCTGCATCACAGACAGTTGGCTTCCGACGATCACTGACGACCGAAAAAATAAACATTACTTAGGCGCGGACGGCGTCTGTCCCGTTCTGTACGCGTGTCATTATCACAGTAAGCACCAAACACCACGGAGACCTCTTGCATTCTAGCATGCTGTTATTTAGAACTTCTTGCACACTCAGACATTGGCGTGACTCAGCGCGCAGCACATCTTTCCTGTCACGAACACCGCTAGCTGGACTGAACTGTATTGCGCCGCTAAATTACTCTTGAACTTCCATTAAAAATAAACAACCTCCGATCGCCCGACCAGCCAACCGGCGCCCGCCAGCACTGCAGTTACAGCGTCACGCAAAACTGTGATCATTTCTTAGCACACTGCATGGACTGCCGTCGAAAAGCCAGTCAAAAACACCGAACGGTAACGCTGCCTATAGCTTGCGGAACGGATCGTTTTCAGTACGAACCGCTCGTACATATCGGCGCAAAATCGCTTCGTCACTTTTTGGTCAGTTGCTGCATCAAAGTAAAAATTTTGCTACTAAAAGTAGCGCGTAATATTACTACAAGTATAATATGCAGCTGACTGTGAGTCACACTATTTACGATTAAATTTGGAAATCATGTCAAACTTTTAGTAAGGATTTATAAAACCCTCTCTTAGTGTAAAAAACCGTTCAAGGTTCTGGATTTCAGGAAAACTTTTAGTAATTATTCACCTAGAAAACCCTTCGTTAAATACGGAAAACCCGTTAAAGTTAACTCCTCGATACAAAACAGACTGGTATAAGGAGCCATTTTATTTTGCGTAGGCGAACAGTCAAGTAAGCACAGATTCCAGCGTTCAGAAAACTATCCAGCAATGACGTGAACAAACGGAATCTCGTCCACGCAGCGTCCGAAGCAATTTTCATCACAACAGACAAGATGATTGTGGGGCATACAGTCAGCAGACTCGAAGACCTAGGCCTACATCCGGCGTCGTGACGACTCCAGTATCGCACTGCGGCCTGGAAAATCTTCCATGGACCCGCAGAGTAAACATTTGTTCATGTTGATTAAGTGAACTAACCGTGCCTCACGTCGCGCAGTCCGTTATTGTGCGTCGTGGGACCGTTCTAACAGACCTTCTGTCTGGACTCTTGCGAGCGCTTCCAACTTATCGGTCCTATGCGCTCCCTGCGCGCAGTATTGGGCGTTCGGTCGTATTAGTGCGGCTTGAATGGACGTTTGAAAAAAGTGCAAATTCATTCAATATACTGTAGGGCGCATTTTATCGAACCGTTTGCCAGTTGTCGCCTGATTTGTCAGATGGAAACGGCGGCCGTCAGCTGCATTGCAATCGAGTGCTGCCGGTGGGTGGCACGACGACGAATTTAATTAAAGATTGCCGCCGATCGGCAACGATGGAATGCTGCTGCGACAGCATGGACAGCCCGGACTTCGGACGAACGGACGCAGGACAGTGGTCCAAGAGAACGGCACGGCAGATGCACGTTGCCGAGAGGAGTCAAAGTGCACCGCGCTGCACCGACAGAGATACGTGTAACTGATTGAACGATCGGTGTCGTCTGGTGCAGACCAACTCACTCAATTACACCGATCGACGACTCTTGACCTCCATCGAACACCACTCTGGCAGCAATCGTCCCTCACAACAATGGAATATAAAAATTTCATATTGCCCATACGATTCCGTAAGCCTATTTTAACGGCTCGGCGACTGCATGCCCGTCACGAACGTTATAAACTCTGCACTAATGTGCGATAGAATCTCCGGAACTGTCGACAGATAATAAACTACGAACGGGCTCGGAAAGTGTACATACAGACACCAAAGCTCAACAATTTCTAAATCCTAGAGATAATAAACTTATTTTGGCCTACTGTCTTTTCGGGCATCAAAAGCAAGCAAGTGCCAGTAAAAAGTAGAAACAGCCAAAAGCCGCGCGATTAACCAGTCCGACGTTGAGTTTGTCGTGGGGGTGTTAAGTTTTGTCTGTGCTCCCATCATCCCGCATCCGATGTGCGTCGCTTGGCAACCGCATGACAATCCCACAGCAGCAGCAGCAGCAGCAGGACAGCAGTACGACTATGATCAGCTGATTGTGTGACAAATCCCCCCAGGACAAAAACCCTATGTACTTGCTCTCCGGGCCCTGAAAACTGAAAGCGACTGCGAGCCCCTCGTAAAAAAAATTTAGTCTCGAAGACCGCGAATTTTCTGTGTAGAAATTTCGGGCCCGGGGTCCGGGCCCTAAGGCTTCGGGGTGCTTACGATTACGCGCAGTACGTTTCCGCGCAGCGCCAAAAATTACTTTTTTCACGTTTTAGCGCGGCCGTTTTGGCGCTGCGCGGAAACGTGCTGCGCATTACGATCAACCTACATTTAACTGATCATCAAACGTGAAACGTGGGCATCGTTCTCGCAACCGTCAACGAGGCACCGCCAGAACTTCTCGTCGTCGGCTCTGCGTCGGTCGAATCGATATTTGTAGCCATCATGCACAAGCACTGGCTTATCTCGCTTCGTCTTACACGTAACATCCATTGCGCTTGTTTAAACAAACTGCACGTTTGGCGCGTTGTGTATGTGCTATATTTGCAAATATCGACGTCGACAGGTGGCGTAATTGCTTTAACTCATAGGCCTAGGTCGTATGTGCGAGCAGTATAACGGACTTGAGCAGAGATTATACGGACGCTAAGCAGCACGCTGCAAAGGACTTCAGTCGAGTCGACATACATTTCAAACTTCACACAATAGGCCTAGTAGGGGCGTTGGAACCTACTCAGCAAAAATTGACGTAAAGCACGTTTCAGCGCAGCCTGCGCGGAAACATGCTGCGCGTAATCGTGAGTAGACCTAAGGCTTGCTTCAGCCTCAACAGCCTCATGGATAATCCGGTGTTGTGGAAAATTTGTCGCACCCGGAAAATTCGTCGCACTTCAAGATTCTCGCGAGACTGCGACATATTTTCCGTATTTTATGTTTTGTCAGCGTCATAAGCCGACGGGTGATGTGACCACACCGGAACCAATTAACAGTAATTAAATTGTGTACTGAAAATCACACGCGTGGCGATGTAAAAACGGGGAGGGGGTCGCTGAAACATGTTTTCAATTCAACTCAACACTTCGGCACATGCGCAAGCGGGCGTTTTGTCGTGTAGGGGTGAGTTTGTCTGTACGGCGATCCGCTGGTCGTTAATTCTGCACTCCTGGAAACAATGACCGTTAACTCACTGGCTAGTCGCTAGAAGGCGCCGTCATAACAAATCAGTTTTCACAACCCTGCACATCGAGTCGACAGATGACATTGGCAGACCCACACAATGACAGAATCAGACACTCAGTTACTGACAACGCACTGGTGCGTGAAGATCTTAATTGTTTTTTTATCTGTGTGGTTTTATCTGCTCCATATTTGAGTTTGTCACTGCTTCAAACTGAAAAATGCGCATTGCAACTGCATTTGTGCTGCCAAATATTAAGTTGACTCGATTTTATTTCAAGGCTAAACTGTAGACCTTAAAACGATAAAATCACAAAAAAAAACTGAAGCTCTATTTTTAGTCGTCATTACCATCATTAACGTCGAATGCAATTTCTCGCTGAAAGCAAAAAATATATTACGATGTAAAGCCGGCGCTTGTATTCAGATCAGTGCAGGGGCGTCATTTAGGTGGGGCTGGAGGGGGGTCTACGGACCCCCCCCCCAAGGATTTATGATTTTAGTTTTTTCTCTGCAAATTGTACCTTTGATTAAACGTGAAACAGCTAAAATGTCAACTAGGTCGGTGTACAGCACCCATTCTCAGGCAAAACACGCCATCACGCCATCAAAATCACTGCCATAAAATAAGTACGTTTCAACATAGTCTACAGTGTATTATGCCTCGTTTCTCTCGCATAGTAAACTGTAGACCATGTTGAAACCTATACATAGTGGGCCCCTGGCCTATGCAGGAGTCTGGTGTTCACTATTCAATATTACAGTTTGAAGTAGATTTTAAACAGCATTATGAAATTGCATTTTGTGTTCTATTTTGCTGTGTTACATTAGTTTTCTGATGAGACATAGGACATGTGTGCTTGCAATAGACTTTGGTTGATTAATGGATTTTAAATGGCAACAGGTGAACTAAGCATATTAGTATACGTAGGCTAGTAAAGAAACATTTGTTATCCTAGCAGTTGGACTCATCAGTTGAGTATAATTTTGTCAGTTCAAGTGTGTTATAAAACATGCAAGGTTGTTAGAGTGCAGAAGTGTTAGATTTATTGGTCTGTTAATGACTGTTATATACATTTACTGTGTAAACTGTATGAAATTTGGTCAACTGATTCTTAGGAAAGTCATTCAAATTGTTGTCACATTTTAAGGCTGAAAATGCACCAAATTCGATTTCGGCTGGGGCTCCGCCCCAGACCCCGCTGGGGGAGCTTACAGCGCTCCCCCAGGCCCCTTAGCTGGATTTCAGGCGGCCTACTTCTAAGTGGAGGGGAGGACAGGAAAGGGGAAAGAAGGAAAGGGGAAAAGGGAGGAAAAAAAGGAAAAGGGAAGGAAGAGAAAAGGAGAGGAGGGAAGGGAAAGGAAGAGGGAGTGAGTGGACCCCCAAGGATTTAGTGAAATGACGCCACTGGATCAGTGTTACGAAGACTTCGACAAAACTAAACTTAAAACTGTTATTGAAGATGAAATCAAAATATATTAGTTTTGCGTGTCCGGTACTGATCATCAGCTTTCTGTAAAGCCGTTCAACGGTGAGGTTATAGAATATAGCAGAAATCAAACGTCGTTGTACTATGTTAATGCATTGAGTAACGTATACAAGAAAATACTAATCGCTTGTTCAAATTCATTCAGAAAAAAATTATCACATGGACAGAGCGGCATACAATTTAATGACACTATTGGATAAGTCTATAACTAGCTCAGCTAAAAGTAAAACAGTTATAACTAGAATAAAGAGAAAAAAAAACAACTAATACAGCCTCTGCGGAATTGTAAAATTTATGACACACAGGTCGCTGTTTTCAGCTGGAAGCTAAGACTCTGCTACCTCTGCATGTAACAGGGCCGATGAGAGTTGGTAGTCGGAAGCGACTGTCTGTCTGCTTGTCACGTAGAAGGCGGCTAATTAAATGACGCCGCGCTGTCTGTGGCCGTGCAAGGTAGGCCTACGTCAGTCGCCCAGTCCTCGCCCATCAGCGCAGATGAAACAATTGATTTCGCGTTTCTCTTCTTATACGTTCGTTCGCGATGCTCATTAATCAACGAACGACCTGCCCATAGCCTCATGCACTGCCACTCCCTTGCCTGCCAGCCGCCCTCATATATCAGTCGACATCTTGAAAGCATTAATCAGCTGTTGAGCTGCCACGTTTTGACTGACAAACGACCTGTTTGCAATCGAAGCAATTAGCTGACGCTTTGATCGCGTTCTGTAGCGAAGACGCCAGCAGCAGCAACAGCAGCAATACACTGATAAAACCGACCAGTTTCTGATGCAAATTGAATTGATTCATCAATAAGCTATGCTGGTACACATATTTCAATATGACAATAATATTACATCATCTCACAAAGTTATTTAATAAAACTGATATGCCAATGCCATTATGCATGCTGTTAAACTTCGTCAGAACTACTTTGACTTTGATCTGTCTAGCGCGATGAGTGAGAAACGAAGTAAGCCCGTTCTGATAATTGTCGCTATTAGTTAACATAAATTAAAACTTAGTTAAGTTAGCTGTTTTACTGGTTGTATTATGAAGAATAAATATTTTCATTCACGACAATCTTAAATGATCAGTATAACAGTAGGCCTAGTCTACGTATCGACGTCAATTACAACACGGCTCTGTAGCGCAAGTAGTCGTTACTACCGGCTTGCTGCGTCTCAAAAAGCACACCTGTCGATCCGACTTCCGCCAATGACGATAGAACAAAGATGAGGTCGGCGAGGCACAGGAAAAGATGCAAAGTGTCGGCGTCTGAAAAAAGCCAACCCTGCGCTTTTTTCAGACGCCGACACTTTGCATCTTTTCCTGTGCCTCGCCGACCTCATCTTTGTTCTATCGTCATTGGCGGAAGTCGGATCGACAGGTGTGCTTCTTGAGAC
>Ga0209367_1010116_pt1 | contig 12691 bp, 6 predicted proteins | sample WorMetLIZISLAND2_FD_187412 | JGI IMG/M metagenome (GOLD analysis project Ga0209367, IMG submission 187412) | Marine gutless worms symbiont microbial communities from Max Planck institute for Marine Microbiology, Germany - Olavius geniculatus... ... | reverse complement strand
GGGGAAGGGGACAATCGCCGTATCCCCCTCACTGGCTTTGGGTACAAATCCCACCCTGATAAAATCGCTTGCGTCTGTCTGTCATTCTATCAGTCTGTCTATAAAACACTCCTACGGCCGCAAGTTTGATTCGGTTTTGATTAGAGCTGTCAAGGCGTTAATTTTTTAATGCATTAATTAATGCGTAAATTAACGCACCCAGTCCCGTCGAGATGGAGAGTAGGAGGTAAATTACCCCGGGACCGAGACGTTTACGGGACCTGCCTGTAGAATATAGAAAGTTAGAAAATTTTTCTAACTCTCTATATTCTATGCAGGCTCTAAGCTCAGATGACTGTCGCACTCTATGCATGCCGTGATAGTTATTGCGACTTACCGTGTACGCTGTCCGCTCAAATCGAACTCGACTCGATTAGGGCGGATTCGCCGAGCTGAGCGGACTGCGGACACGCGAGTATCCGTATTTAAACCTGCGTATACCGCCGCGTATCAGATACGCTCGGATACGCAGTGCTGTGCAGATACGCCGCGGATCCGCTCTGTGTCCGTCCTCGCCTAGCATTTACACTACGCGCGTACTACGCGCGGACTTTGCACGTAGTGTGAATGCCGCTTAATAGCCGGCGTTGCTGCTTGTGCTGTTAGTGCAGTGACGTCATTGCTATTATGAATCATCACGTACGCAGAACGACAGAACGACGGAAACACGGACAGAACGACCAATCTCTTAATCTCCTCCAATGTTCATCACGTTCACCTTGGCGGAGATGATGATACCGAAGTAATTTGAATGGGTATGTGTTAATTTTTGTTAACGCGCGTTAATTTATTAACGCATTAACGCGTTAATTAACGCGTCAACTGTGACAGCTCTAGTTTTGATGAAATTTTGCACAGTGATTCGGGGCCTGAAAAGTAAGATCAAGTTTGTTTGGAATAAAAATCTGATATCTCCTTCCCCTATTTTACCCAAATTTAAAAAATGCAATGTTGCAATGGCAACGAATTTTGGGACAAAACTGACTATAACTTGGCTCCCACAAAAGATAATTGCATGCAGTTTTCACTTACCCCCTATTTTCGGGTCCGGGCTATGCAATGGTGTCATGTAAATTTCTCCCCTGAAGACCCCTGCTGTCATGGCAACCAACCGTTTTTATTCAAAGACAAAACTGGCTGCAGGCTCACAAGAGCGTCAAAAGCTGAAACGCAGCTGCTAGGCTATGTAGCGTGGCAATGGGACAGATACCTCGTTCTGCAGAACGTATTTCTAGTTAAAAATACATTGGCATATATGTACAACTTCAACAACAATTAACAACATGACTGCTGCTCATAATAATGGCCATGTGAGCACAACAAATCACGTACTGCAAAGCACAGCAATTAAAAAACAACAAAAATCTAAGTTTACAAAAACATTTACAATCCAGTAACATTCATTAAATCAAAAGTAATGTCCATTTATGTGTAAATTTAATGAAATATTTTATTCTTACAATAAGCAAGCACTGCGAGAAGCATACAGTACTACACCTATGAAGCATTCCGTATACATGTACAGTAACTAAAAAAAGTTGGTGCCGACATATTGCACGGCCGTCATCCACCTGGCCTTTGACCCGTTAATTACAAAATTGTCACACCAGTTACTTCTGCCAATTTTGGTTTCTTTTTGTTTTCAGATTAGAAGTCCATACAGGACAAACAGAAAGATGGACAGACGGATGGCAAGACTTGTATTGTGGCCTATTATCAATCAACTAATCCAAAATTTCTAAAGTGGCATAAGTAATACACACTACTTCTGGGTACATTAAAAGGAGATCAGTTGGAGTGCAATAGCCAAAAAAAATTATAAAAGGCAAATTCTAAGTCGCTGACAAAAAGTGGATAATGATTCGGCTAAGTCATGTCGTTTGACAAATCGTTCCAGATCCGTGAAAGCCCGGTTATTGACAGTTGTCAACTTGACTGGAGGCACTGCCATTCGGTTGGTGGCAACAAAAGGGAAAGAATTATGACCACACAATAAACATCATCAGCAGGGCCCACAGTTTTCTGTTTTGCCCACACACAATGTCGCTATGCCAGCTGGCCCTTCAAAAACTAAAGTTTTTGAACAAAATAGAGCTCAGCTTAATTACAAATGGAAGGCTGTGGTTAGCCACGAAATTTGGTTTTAGCCACGATTTTGTCACGGTAAGCCGCGGAATTTTGCAAACTGGCTCGCCAAATTTGGCAAAATTTTCTGCGGAAAACTGTGGGCCCCAATCATCAGCAATAAACATAAACAACAGACATGCGTGCATTAGTATTCATGACAGAGTAACTAGCAAGTGAAACATTGCACTAATAAAACATTCACCATGGCATACAACATGATATCACTTGATTATATGACTACACGCTAATGAACACAACGGTTACAATTAAAGATCATCCTGCTCACAGTGAGAACTACATCTGAAATTGCACTGACAGCATTAGTTAAATTAGCAATATTAGTGAAATCACGGTAGCGATGTTCAGAGTTCCTACAGGTCTTCTGTAGCAAAATTCCTTGACTTTTCCCTGACTTTTCCAGTCATGGAATGACAGTTTCCCTGACGTTATCGAAACAATAACACTATCACAGAAATGTCAAAAATGGTATACTAAATCATAATGTAATAAAACAGTATTAATCAGCAATATGCCAACGACAGAGGCCCTGGTCAGGAGGTCGGTCAGAAGGGCAAAGCCCCCCGGAAGCTGAAACGCTTCAAGCTTTTCTACGTTTAATGGAAGCCGCAAATTTGCCTGCTTTTTAATATTTGGAGACACAAAAACTCACAGATATCTGAGGTCTGCATGATCCAAAATCATTTTCCCTGACTTTTTCGTGACCTTTTCAAATATAATAGTTTCCATGACCTTTCCCTGACCACACAAATTGCCTGACCTTTTCCAGTTTTCCCTGACTTGTAAGAACCCTGGATGTTAGTCTTGAAAACCAGCACAACAAAGTAAAACTCACAACTACTTAGGGATGCATTTGGCAGCTAACCATTTTTGACAAATCTGGCTGAGTATGGCTCTGGCAAGATTTCTGGCCAATTCAAGTCAATCTAGTGCCATAGTTAGTATCTGAGTTTGAAGTCCATAGGGGACCAAAAACAAACAGATCGACAGACAGACAGAACGAATGAATGAGCAAGACCTGTGATGCAGGTAAAGATAAAGGTGCCATACCCCAACTGGGGCATAGACGAGGTGCTCATCTCCCTTTCTATGGCCATTGAGCCCATAGGTGGATAGAACACTGAGTCCGTGATGCATGGCCAGTGCGACACTAGACCTGCGGTTACTTTCCATCATAGCCCTTTTACCAGTAAAAAATTATACTGCTTGGTGAACAGAGGCAAATGTGTGTGAACAATTTGCCCAGAATGCTCAGAATTGTTACCGGGCAGTGCACCAGGCAAGAGTCGAACCAGCAACTTTGCAGTCACCAGCCCAATAAGCTACCGTTACATCACCAAGCTATGGAATACAGCATAGATTATTGCACTAGCAGCCATGAGAGCTCTGAAAAACTGATGGTAACAAGCACAGAAGGGTAGAGAGGACTAGAGGTCTTGGGAAGTGGCTTATTGCCTACCAGAAAATTTTTTTGAAATATAGGTGCAAATCTGCGAAATTTAGTGCATTTTGGGGATGATATCTGCATTTATGGTGTAGAAGGTGTCATCCCCATAAAATTGCTCATAATATAGCTGCGAAGTGTACAATATGATGACATCAGGTAATCAAAAACGGTATGGAAAATCGATGCTTTTCATCCCACTTGTAAAAGTGTGATGAAATTTGCCATGCCTGAGGTATGAATTCCACAGCCACTGGGCGACTTCACTTTTTGACTAAGACTTTCGCTGAGCCTTTTCGCTGAGTGAAAGCTAAAGCTGAACGCTAAAGTCTGTACTTAGACCAAAGTTCAACTAAATGATTAAAAATGGCAGAAAACCGGTAAACCTAACAGGAAATAAATCAACCAGTTACGCTTGGACTTGCTTATTTAATTGCGCCACGCACACAAGTGACGTAATTACGTAACGTCTTACGTCACCGTGTAGCCATTACGGCGTTTATTTTTGGTACCAGACTGTTTTAATTTACTAAACTATCCGTGTTAGTCGCCATGTCTTCGCTCAGCGAAATCACTTCACTTTTTGACTTAAGTATGTACTTAGACTGAAGTTTAGGCTCAGCAAAAGTCTCAGCAAAAGTCCAAGTCAAAAAGTGAAGTTGCCCACTGTATTGTACACCACCATGTATTTAACTGATGTGAGCATAATGCAGCAAAAATAAACAGCCATAAACATCAGTCACAGCACAGCTATCTCAATATCATTCTTGGAAATTATATCAAAAGAAGTACACTTTAGTGTATGTTCAGGACAAGCGAATTTCTCCAGCAATTTCTGGAGAGACCAAAATTACCAAATTACCCAATCAAAATTACCAACATTTCAATCAATGAGAATCACAGCAAAGTACAGCAAAAACATGTCGTCAAAAATATCTCGCCGAAAATGCTACAAAAATGCATAATTTTTACTGACGATCACCGTAGCTTATTTTGCTGCGAATACTTAACGGCATGATGTCATCTGATCAGAAGCGAATCAATCAAAATACGGAGATGTGGCAACGAGGAACATCGACCAGATCATCTTCCAGAGTCAACAACAGCTGCAATGTTCAGCAAATAACAGAGCGATTGCTGGTCCAACACACTAACTGTAAGCCACCACAGCTACTAGCAAAAGCTGCACTAGCCCCGTATACACAGCCTCACAGTGTAACCTGGTCTTTGGCTGAAGGCTAAGGAAATGCCGATCAGCACCACCCTATAGGCCTTATGTCTTGGAAAGACTACTTTACTTTACTCTACATAACTTCAATGCTACACGCTGCCTGGCAATACAAAACAGTCAAACGTAGTAAAAAGAATTAAAGTCCAGCATGAACAAAAAAGCCTTTAAAAGCACAAAATTTTCCACTTCATCTTGTATGGCTATGCACATAACTTGAACTGAAAAATATGTCAGCTCAGTGTTGACAGACTGTCCACTGAGAGCTAACCTTAGCATGATCAGTAACCCCAATTTTTGACTCTTTTTACTAAAAATTGGCAAACTGGCTAATTCTCTCCAAAAGAACGTTCACATTAACTTTCATTTTCTGCATCATTTAGTATTCAAGTTAAAAACCTGTATGAGATAGACACATAGAAGACAAACGGATGGACAAGGAAAACCCATAATGTGACCTGTTAGGAAGGCTGCATGTTTAAGTAGTTCCAAGTTTGGGTATAGTACACTATTCAGACACAAGCTATTCTGACAGCCGAGCGACTGACGACCTCGACCGTAGCTTCACGGATCGCCAATCGACCAACTAGCTCCTCAGATCTACCGAGTAGACTGCCAAGGGTTGCCGTTGGCAAGTTTTCTAGTTATGTCCACCACCGTCGAACTTATTACCTATACTGTACGCTAACTTGTGGTGTGCATTATTGTCAAATAAATGTTTTAAAACCGCTAATCCTAACCCTAACCATAAGTGTAAGCGAAAACTGTAATTTTCATATTAAGTGCACAGTTGTACTGCATTACACATGAAACTGTCGCCCCCTGGTGAATGTGAATGTAAAGCATAATAACGTGTCTGTCGACGTGAATTTAAGTCGAAATAGTATTTGCCGGAATGGCGTCTATCTAAATAGAATCTGCCTCCCTTTAAGTTTAAGTAGATATCTACAGAAATTCAAATGCAAACTGTCAATCAAATCAACATATCGGAAAACGCACCATGAAGCTAAAGAAGAGACCAACAGCTGATAAGAAGTGCCAGATGTCGTGACTGTCATAGAAATTCAGAAGCAGACATTCCTCATTATTCTCCCGAGACATCGCTGGTGATACCTAGCAAACAACCCCAGCAACGGTTGGTGGCGTGGCGTGGTTGGTAACACGTTTCAGATGAAACGAAGTTACTCTACGCCCGGCCCGGTTAGTACTGCAATGGACGACTGCCTGCGAGCAGGTAAACCATCTCGATGCGAAGCCTGCCAGCTAGGTCGACTCAGCCTTCTACCCTCCATGGGACGGTAAAATGAATATCAGCTGTCTAGCTGAGTAATAATAAATGGTGACGGTGAATGTAGTTTCTGTAGCTGCCTACTGGCGGATCTATTGCCTCAAGCTGATCGGCTTGGTCCAAAGGTCAGTAGCCACCTGGCGCTCGTGCTACATTCAGTCAAATGAACCGAGTGAACTCTCGTAATGGCTGTGCCATGATGACAGCACCATGAACATTGGCATTGATATTATTATTATTATTATTATTATTATACAGCCATCAAACACGCCAGCTTAGTAGCAATTAGATTCACAAAATTAACCACTACATTTAGTACACAGTCAACGAAAACTTTAAGAACTTATATAGCATATTTCCATTGACGGGATCTTTTAGTCCTTTGAGACGATGCTTGCAAAACACCTAGCCAACCACAGAAGCTTTATTATAATAATCTGTCAAAAATTAGTCACTAATTTATTACGAATTTAAAGTGTACTTCAAAAAATTTAAATCAGCATATTTTCTTTCAATAAATCTTTTAGTTTCAGGTGTTAAAATACTGGAAAAACAATGACTATATAATACCGCAACAAAATTAAAATAACACTATATTTAAATTCAACAAATCTTTTAGTAGTCTTGAATGTTACCTTATACAGAAAAACAATGAAATTACATAACGCAAGATGGTGTTGCATAAAGTTCACAGCAAACAGACCTGCCATGAGGTAAGTCGTTTAAAGAAGAAGTAGAGAGCAAATCCCCAGACTATGGTGCCAGAGATGATATAGAACAGCGGCTGTTTTAAAATCTTCTCTCCACATCGAAGCTACACAATCAACCAGTCCCAGTTATACCAGGTAAGACCTGAGTCCAACTGGTGATACATTTATTTCTAACACATTTAACTAATGAATGAATTAATGAATGAGTGAATTTTATTTATCACTATTATCCATTATTAACAACATACAGTACAATGCAGAACACAGCTAGGAAATACAAAGTGGGCCAAAAAAACCGGACCTGTTTGAGCGTTGATAACTCAGTGATGGTTAATGGTAAAAGACGTGTGATACATCAAAAATTTCAGAATGCTGTAAAAAATAAATGACATATTTGCAAAGTAAAGCATTTAAATATTCTTCGCCTGATTTACACAAATCTGCCCCACCCCTAAAATCATGCTACAATGGCAGTAACACATGAATTTAAGTTGACTGTCATTCAGCATACACTGAAATATCAACAATCATTAACACATACGTTAAGTTTAGATGAAATTCGACATAGGCAGTTGCCCAGCTTTTGCATTCATAACCGTCATCAGTCCTTTAAGGCAGCTGATTGATCGCTGGAGTCAGCTCAGCCCAGCATTCGATTAGCACACGTTTTAGCTGGTCAGTTACTGAAATTTTGTGACGATGCTATCTGTTGCAATGCCCCTCACACTGAATAATTCACAGAATTTAAATCTGGATTTATTGCCACTGAGTTTTTGAGTTCAATAAACTCAGGCACATGGGAGTGCAGGCAAATGCCTAATTTCAGTGGTAATGAAGATTTATGCAAATTAGGCAAAAAATATTTAAATGATTTGCTATGCAAGTTCGGCCCTTTTTGTCTACAATATTCTAAAACTTTTGACATATAACACGCCTTTCTACGGGTAACCATCGCTGAGTTTGTTATAATTTGGAAGTGTGTGTGTGTTTTAGGTGTGGGGAATTAGATTATTTATATGTTTCACCGCCCCAATCTGACCTTTAATCCTGCCAAGGCTTTCTCCCATTGTTATCGCCCGTCCATTGTGTTTAACTCGATCTTTTGAAACTTTTGTCAAACCTATATTTTAGCCCTAGCTCCGAGATGGACTAAACTTCGTTCAGTCCATCTGGGAATAACGATAACTCGTAAGACAGTTGTAGATCGGTTCCAAAAACGTTTGTTCAAATTCCATTATCCATCGATATAGCGAAATAACGTGAAAAACAATACATAATTTCTGATCACCCAAATATTGAAAGAACTGCGAAATATTGAAAGAACTGCGACGAGAACTACTCTATCTAGACATCGGTCTGCAAGTAAACACGAACGGCCACAAACTGCTCAACTCTCTGCTGCCGCTGCAGTACGGGTCTTTTATACAAGAATGTCTGCAGCTCTTTCAACACAACGCTCGGCGGCTGTGTCTTTCTAATTTAGCCTTGGGCGCGGCCACCAGCTATCCAGGAATTTTTAGGATATCTGGCACCTACAAGTTATCAACACTCAAAACAGGTCTGGTTTTTTTGGCCCACCCTGTACATTTTGACAGGACAACACCAGCACATGCCCTTTGAGAAAAATTAAACCTATTTTAATATACAAATAAGCGTACACACAAAAAGAAGCAACAAAGGAACTTTGACCTTCTAGTAAGTAAATGCACAAAAATGCACATGTGTATATAAAGTAAAAAACTCATAAGATATTGAATAAGATATTAACAGACTTTAACACAATATCGTCAGTTTGTCGGTCCTGTTATCTCATATTCGTTTAAGATGTCGGTTGTAATATCATGCCGGTGAAAATGCTAAAGTGTTCTGTATCAAATGCCATGCAAGAAACCGCACCGTGGTCAGCCACCTTGTCGTGGTGGTGGAGCTTTGCACCGATGACCTGAAAGATTTCTAAAATCTGGAGGCGAGGAGCTGACTAAGCGCTGACCAAAACGTGAGAGCAGATTGCTGCACGTTACCAGTGCTTTTGTGCTGGTTTCGGCTCCACAGCCGACTATGGCTTTATAGCCGCTACCTGTAACCTTGTGGTTACATTCGGGGATGCGCATTGGGCTGAGCTGATACGGCCTCAGCATTGGGCTGGTGTAAGAGCCTGCCCATCCCGGAGGTAAGGTAAGGTAAGGTAAGGCCGTGCAAGAAACAGAATTACAGCATGTATGCTTGAGACCTTCATGATGATGTAGCAGAAGAAGTAGATGATCAAGTTGATAAGCACAATTCCAAGCAGATACGATGCAAAGTCCTTCGGAACAATCACAAGACCATAAGCTGCACTGTACAACAGATTGTCATGGTTACTACCGGCTTTCCTTCAAAGCAGATGATATCACTGACATGCTGAATGTAAGCAAAAAGCATTAAGAAAACTTAAGGTGTCTACAGAGCAACGAAAATAAACTGAATTGAGATAAACTGAAATCTCAGCAGTGGTAGATCTAGCCCTGAAAATCTTGGGGTGCTGCGCAAACGCAGCTGGACAGGATGGCCTTTACTTACAATGGTACTGCTGATAAAATGCCCCACTGGAAAGTGAGTTAGAGGCTAACTGTTTATAGACTACGAAATATATTAACGGGAGTGAACTACAATGTCAGCATACTGCTGATCTTGCTAATTCCAATCCTTCACTACCTTTACATGTACATTTAACTGGGGTTGCTGAGCAAAAATGACTCCCAGCTCCGGACTAGTACCACCACTAAATCTCAGACCAGTTTAGTTACCCTCCAGACAACCATCAATCTCAGAATGCTGTTTAGTGGAGGATAGAAAAAATAGAACAATACAACAACTTCAATACAATAGAATATTCGTTTATTAAAGCACTGTCAAAAAACAGAGCATACAAACACTTATGTTACGCGTTAGAAATGGTTAAAATGTTGAACTGTCTATACAAGTGCAGTAACATAAAAATATAAAAACCAATTTTTGGAACAATTTTTATACAGTGATCTGTTAATAAAATTAGACTGATAAAGATGAGGAGTGTAGTCCGCCGGTAACTGTCCATTATGTGTTATTGTGTACAAGGGCATATAACAAGTAACTTTGATAGACTTCAGAACAAGAGCCACCATTGAATCTCAGTTCAGTTGAACTGTGGCTAAAAAGTGTACAAAGCTACATGACTAAACTGAACCAAAATACCAGTTAGCTGTGTTGCATCGACTATCCAAAGCAAACAAGCTCAACTGCAATATGTCAGTGCAGTTTCAGTTGTGTTGCACGGACTTGAATGATCTGGCAGCTCATTTCATTACAGTTCATTTTGCAAGTGTACAAAATTAGTTCAGTTCAGTTTCGTTCATTCTGTTTGCTCTTTATGTGCCTTTAGTCACAATGCACAATGTACTTACCATACACTACCATGACCTACTAGATTCCCAATCACATTATTTCAACAAATCCTAATCAAATCATGCCTTAAGTATGCAACCGATTCGTTATACATCTCAAATTTGTTTGTGACATAATGGTGCTATATAAATATGTTTTCACTATCTGACTACCAAAGCTCATAATTTCACAGATCTCCTAAATCAGAGTTCTCAGCCAGTAAAACAGTTGAACATAACCTGAAATTGAAAACAAAGTAAAACAAAGTAACTTACTAAGCAAAGTTAATGACATTTCCGATCACCAACAGCACCATTCGATCCTAATACACAGAGACAGAAGCAGTTTGCTCAAATCCTGTCATAGGCTAAATATCTGGCTGCACTGTGCTTAACACTCCAGATCATCACCAAGTTCCTCCTTGAACCATGCTAATGCCTGTTGTCATCAAATCCGCCAATAACTTTTTGAGTTATCCAGCCGCCTCAGAGGATGGACAGATTCTGTCACATTACAACCAACTTCGTCGATGATTTGGTATGATCACGTGTTACTAGATAAAATTACTATCTCACACAAATCATATTATCACAACTGTTAACAAGGAAAAGTTGGAAAAAAACCCCTATAGCACTGCGGGCAGGCAAACCAACTCGGTATGTAACCAGCCGCCTAGGTCAACTCAGCCTTCCATCCCTCCGGGGTAGGTAAATCGAGTAGCCTACTGGCCTATCTGGCTGGTGGCATGGCGTAGTTGGTAACGAGTCTCGGATGAGATGAAGTTACTCTACGCTGGGCGCGGTTAGTACTTAGATGGGTGACTGTCTACAGTACGGAGCCAGCCAACTAGGTCGACTCAGCCTTCTACCCTCCGTGGGATGGTAAAATGAGTACTGGCGGTGGTCACGCCCATCGCTAGGGAAGAAACGGCGAGTTCTGCGCAACAGCAGGCCCTGTGGCCAGGACTGCAGGTATACAGACTCAGACGGTTGAAGGCGCTGGCTGTTAACTTGAGCCGGCCATCCGGCCGACCTGGGCTGTATGCTAGCTTAATTGGGCTCCGCCCTCGCCGGCTCAAAGTGCCGTCATGGGGATGAGCTCCCACGCAACGGGCCTAGTTCACCTTCGCTGCCTAGTGCCTATGCGAAATCTTCTTTTCTTCTTCTTCTATCTGGCTGGGGTTAAGGCGAAGCACGTTCACCTTTGTTGGGTGGCAGATAAAACTGTGTGATCCCATATGGCAGGTGACGCTCCGTAGCTCTGAGATGAGCTTCCCATTAAGAGCTATATCACCACCTTTAACCATTAACCACCTTTTGTATGAAGGCAGCTATCATTCAAACACACCTCACAAGTGTGACAGACAAATGCCGAAACACAGACTACGCTTGCACAACATGCGTCACATCCGATAAAAGAAACTAGTCCCAAAACCAATAAACATATCTTTTTTAACCATTAAATACTACAATTTACATCATAACATACAAGACAAAAAACAGCAATGGTGACAGAAAAGTAGACGATAACTTTATAAGAACAGAGCTAACTGTATGCAGCAATATTTAATTCAACAACAAGCAGAACAACATCACACAAACCGTGAACACAGGTCGAGAGCATGGGAATTTTCGACGTTGAACTGCTTCACAAAACTCTCCGCATGCTTTCAAAACTGTAGCAACAATAAAAACAATACTTTCACCTACTTAATTCAAAGTCTTGCAAACGAGTTTTGCATACATTCACATCAAGTACTTTCTTACTAAACTTTTTGAAACTGTGCTCCGAGCAATTTACGATATTTCACAACATACATGCACTGAATAATACCTCATCAAAAATAATAACAAGAAATATTATTAGATTGTGACCAATCTAATGTAATCCTCGCATGCATCATTTTCTTTTGTATTCTTTTATAAGCTTTTTCGTTCCTTTCGGCTTGTATTAGAGACCCGGCGTCTAACTGAGACCCATTTAATATTATACTAATAGTGACTGGCATCAAGGTCATTATCGGAACTTGTCTCCCCGAACTTCATAAAATACTGCCTGATTTTAGGAACTAAGAGGAAAAATTTTCCAATAATGGTCGATGACGCTTGCTGCCATTTGTGTTGCTATACCTCAGCGCATGCGTTTATCTGGCACCATTGTGGAGATATGATGCCTCAAACATAATGGGGTCACGAGCTTGAACTTTTGGAGTCACACGACATCATCGGTCACGTGACCATTCAACTCCCGGGTGTCAACTTTCTATGGGTGGTCCATAGTGACCATGCGTCTATCTAGCACCGTTATGGATATATATGTAAAAAACTTACCAGTTTACAACTGTGTGTAAGGACGATGTGATGATATCAGTCCTCTAAAACAGCAAAAATCATTTGGGTAACCTTAGATGGGGCTATGCATATGGCGTCCTTACA
>Ga0209367_1010113_pt1 | contig 12691 bp, 10 predicted proteins | sample WorMetLIZISLAND2_FD_187412 | JGI IMG/M metagenome (GOLD analysis project Ga0209367, IMG submission 187412) | Marine gutless worms symbiont microbial communities from Max Planck institute for Marine Microbiology, Germany - Olavius geniculatus... ... | reverse complement strand
ACCAGGTGCTCTGCCCCTGGACTTAAGACCCCCGTTATAGGCTCGCGCTCGCCATGCCCCCCTTTGCCAAATCCTAAATACGCCACTGGCTGCTTCGTCAGTGATTCAGTGAGTGATAGACCGTCGCTTGGCGTTGATTCAGGTGCAGAATCTGCGCGAGAAGAATCTGCCAATCACTCGCATTGACCGACCCAACTCACTGGTCGAGCTGAAGAAGTACGTATCGACTGTTTTTCTGCTGTAAACCGAGTTATCTCTTGTAAAACTACCGAATGCTTTTCATTATCAAGTCGCTTGAGGATACAGAAATGAACAGAACGGTTTGTTCTGTACACTCAGCACAACGCAGTCGAACTGACATTTTGGTTTTGTTCAATTCTGTCGTTTAGTACATTCAGTCGCTAGATACAACTAAATTTAACTGAGATATCTGAGTTAACTGAGTTCAGTAGATTTCATCTGCTTTGTTTGCACCTTTAAGCCCAAATTCCATTACGCCGACTTTGCGACTTTCACCAAAACTTCCTCGCGGGGAAAGTCGGAGACACAAATCATAAAAGTCCGCGACACAAGTCATGTCGCCGACTTTCATGATTTGTGTCCGCGACACAGTCCGTGGACTCTGTTGCCGACTTTCCCCATGCACTGTGATGGACTAAATTCCATTACAGCGACACAAACGAGTTTGTCGCGACTTGTCACAGACTTTGTCACAAACATCTTGACATCTCAAGATTGTTTTTGTCTGCGACTTTTGTGATTTGTGTCCGCGACTTTCACCGAAACTTCATGATTTCATGATTTGTCAACGTTTGTGTCGGCAACTTTCATGATTTGTGTCCACGACTTTCCCTGCGGAGAAGTTCCGGTGAAAGTCAGCGTAATGGAATTTGGGCTTTAGACTGTGTGGATTGTTGCCATTGCCTTTCACATTGTAAGTTCAGACCTGTTACATGTCCGCAGGTACTATGCAAACTTCTCTCGTTTGTTTGCTCACAGAGGCTTAATGGGTCAATTATTTTATGTGGCTGTCTTCTTAATAGTCCGTACAGAGATGATTTTAAGTCAAAAACAGAAAGCTGTTGAAAAAAATCAGTCTAATTATGCATTACAACGCCTGCAGCAGTAATCAAGCGTGCCATTTTATTTTTATTTCAAAAAGTCAAAGGTCAAGGTTAACGTTGCGCAGTTTAGTTGGTTGCTAGCGTGGCGGATAGCCGCAAATTAGGCCTATGTCAGCACTAGAATTGAAAATCGATGCGTGTGACGATCAGGTGTGAGGCAACGGTTGCAAGATTCATGAAACTCAATCTCGATACTGACGACATTTCCGGCTTTCTTAAGAGCACCATATAATTGTTGTAGCCACAACACAGTTGCCGTAAACACATTTCTTGTCCATGTTCATTGCTGACTGTCAGTCGGATTTTTAGCAATTGGTATAGCTGCAATATGTTATATGTTAACGCTTTTGCTTGTTTGTGGGGCATTTATGCCAATTTTAAGCGTTCATTTTTGCAATGTGTTATTTAAGTGACATCATCTTAACTTATTGCTACGGATGTTAGTGTATTTAACTTTGGTGACAACTTACGGTTAAGCTACCAGTATTACCATAGTTAAGATCGTTAATATATTAATCGTCAAGCATAATATGCATCTCGGATCTTTAACGGAGTGGCCACAAAGTAGAAACAAATTGCCGAATCTCCAGGCTTTTCCAGAGCCCGGCGACAAATGTATTTTAGAGCATTTTTGCACCGCAGAAACCGCATCTGGTGACAATTTTTCCGTGCACAAAATTTCCCGAGTATTCCATGTTTGTGGCCACCCAGTTTGATGTTGCCAGTCATTTTCAGTCTTATTGCTGTTTATCATATTGAACAGTTTACGTTCTTTCTGTGTTTTAAACCAGTGACAGACCAACTTCCAAATATAAAAGAACACAAACTGAATGCTTTCATTCATGACTAATCATTATAATTTAAATAAAGTGAAAATGTGACACTGTCACCACAAATAGTGGCGCAAAATCCTACGCAATGATCAGTTCATCAGTACATTATTAAGTAAGCAGGAAGTAAATAAATGAAATCCTTTGTATTTTGCCGTGTCAGCCAGTGGCCGAATCTAAGGCACTTGTGGGAGCCGCTAGGCGGAACAGAAGTCTGGCTCGAAACAGCAGAAGACCACTGGTGGTGCGATGATGATCAAACACGAATGCTAGAAGGAAGTAAGTTCTAAACCGAGGGCCAGCAAATTATGCAACTATGTGGGAGCGATTTTAAAGAACGTTAGAACGTATGTAGTACGAAAGAAGGCGCTAGTCACGCGCTGTCATCGTCTCAAGTCAGCAACTATAAAATAACAGAAATCTAACTTTCCACAAAGTCGTGCAAATCCGTACATCATTTCTAACAATATACTGCATCATTTCAAAATAACCACTGTAACGACTGTATAATATTATCATCAATGATCTCAACACATCGACACTATGCCACTGTAAGACTAGAAAAACCAATGCCTCCGACTCATTAGGGACATGCATTCTGATTGACACACTATGCGGCCATCTACCGAGCTATATGCTATATTGCCCATCTCTCATCCTGACTTCTGTCTCTTGGGAAATCAGTTACTGCTGCCCCAGGGGAATGTTCACACCAATTTTGGTTTTCCTACGTCTTTTCGTTTTCATGTGAGAAACACATACAGGACAGATTGACAAAACGAGACAGACAAAACCCGTGTTGCAGCCTTTTCGAACAGCAGCAAAAGTCTTTATGATGATATGACATGCACACGATGCATATTTAACATTACAATGACAATAATAAGCCAGCCAGCGGTCTGCTACAACAAGTGAAATTCTCAATGTTACGTTGCTCGTCTATTAAGCTTGCATAACTAGTTACAATGGCAATATTTTGCAGTTGCAGTACTACATGGGCAAAGACTACACAAAATGAAAGCCAAACACATAAACTGGGTGTTTTTTTTGCTCAAAATATTACTCTTTCCAAATATTGTGAGTGGTTGACTAGAAATTGTTTTGGTGTAAATGTTTACAAATCTACAAATAGTTTTGATATACGCTAACTCAAGTGAAGCCAGTGCACACACAACAGTATCAACCTCCATATGCTGGTCACGGCCTGACCTTGAGCTATGACCTTTGACATTTTTTGTGGGATGCAGTAAGTTCATCTGCGTCGCAAGCTGCACCAATAACAAAACTTGATAATTTAACTCATCAACGCATAGTGGTATGGACGGAAACATGGAGCTTAAGAGCATAATGCCTCTGGTACTGCCTGACGATGGGGCAGACACATAAATCACAAATACAGCAGCAGGGGCGTATGCAGAAATGTGTACATTTCAGATGTACTTTTCAAAATTTGTGGGTTATGGCCCATAATGTATCCCAAAACTACAATCATCCAACAAATTTTAAACAGAATTTTGTGCATCGAAGGAGGCCCAGGCACATACATCCCTATATATGTCCCTGTATAGCAGAGGTGTACAGGATATCAAGTTTTATCACAGTCGCCTGTTACTGGTCATTCTTTGACAGAAGATACGAAAACTTCTTATGAACTCTGTCATAATGGCCACCCTCCCAGTAGACCTTTCCGCAGTTGGCACAAACATAGAAGAGTTCCACCTTTCCAAACATCCCTGGCGGGATTTTTTCCACCCGGACAGTGACTCCATTAGCAAGCAGCAAGTTCTCGGTGTTAAGGTGGTCAAAGCTGTCGAGGATTTCGCACGCGGGCAGAGGAACGTAGTCCACTGGCAACTGACGGAGGTCAGCAAAGTGCTCTGTCCAAGCTTGCTGCATGTTGAACGGATGTATGCGCAGGTACCTGTCTCCATTGCAGATCTACACAGTAATAAATAATGCAAAATACTACATTTACATCATATTCGCTCAGATCTCAGTGGCTTCATGGCAGAGCAGCAGCTGCCCTCCATCTAAATTTTGGTCTGTCAGAAAATTTCATCCAAAAATGCAAAATTTGGGGGAATAAAAATAAGGGGAAAGTAAAAAATGGGGGTTATTAAAGGTGCAGATTGAAATGTAGGGGGAAGTAAAAAATAGGGGGGAAGTTTTGTTAAAGGTGTAGTTTGCCCAGTGAAAAACATTGGGAAAATTTTGATCAGCCTTATAAAAACTTCCCCTCTATTTTTCACTGGGTGCAAGCTGCGCCCACCAGGTATAGGGATGGAAGCCACTGACTGCTGCTGATACTAATACGAATATAATCAGTACAGCTTTCTTGGCCAAATTAATCCACATTAGGACATGTCTTTTACTCATGTGAGAACATGATAAGCAGGTTTTTGAAAGTTGTATAAAGTACACATTAATCTACTAACAGCATTAGAACACGGATTTGCTTACGAAAGTCAAACAATTATAAGTTATTATCCATCGTAGTCGGACAAAGTGCAACGATGCGCTGTGGCTAAGAAGATAGCTACATGTACTGATCGAGTGACTCATGATTGACTGCTTACCTGACATCGACTAAAAATGTCGTTGACTGACACAGAGACGTTGAAATGGTTGAGGACCTCGGACACTTGATCAAGAACATTATGTTCCACTACACTGTAATACCCACCAGCTGGCACATGGAACTTTAGCTGTCAATGCACACAAATATACCACACACGCTACTCTCGGCTTTTGTTAAGCGAATCTAAAACATCTTAGCTTTCATCCTTAATACCACAAAAAGCACACTCAAAGTAGTTATTTTACAGTTAACACACTACGCAAATTTCCCACTTACTGTAATCAGCAAGGTAGTCTAGTGTACTCAGATAGCTGATGTTCAGGTTTTTTTACCCAAATCATGAAGGCAGTGGCTTCTATCCCTATACTTGGTGGGCGCAGCTTGTGCCAACTGAAAAATAAGGGGGGGGGAAGTTTTGATAAGGTTGTAAATCAAAATTTTCCCCCTATTTTTCACTAGGCAAACTGCACCCTTAACAAAACTTCCCCCTTTTTTTACTTCCTCCCTATTTTTCCATTTCCCCCAACAAAACTTTCCCCCATATTTTTACTCCCCCCTATTTTTCAATCCTTACAAAACTTCCTAGAGGGGGAAGAAGCCCAAAATGTAGGGGAAAACTTGAGTCAGAAATTAGTGGGAAACCTGAGCACAAAACTGGAGGAAAGTTGCACCTGATTGCAATTCCAGATTTGGGGTGATAGAAGCCACTGTTTGAAGGAAAACATTTCTTACACACAGTAAGTTACTACTTCTGTTGCTTGTGTTAATTCACTTGCTGAACACATTGCAACACATTATGTCTGGTCTCTGTGCGAAAAACCTTCACAGATAGATCAAATGGAATTTTCATTCGCAAGATGCTAATTGCGGCATCCAATGAATGGTGTGAAAGAATAAGAACAAAATTAATAATATATTAACAATTATATGTATCTTCTCCAATAAAACTTTTTAACCACTTAGTGCAAGCACAGACTATTTTAACAAATCATACATTTTCTGATGCTGAAACCTGTCAAAGCAATAACTTACAGTGTTAGCTGGACTGCCTGACGTCAGCAGAATTCTGTTCTCATCACAAGCAATCTTTTTACAAACCACACCAAATCATATCAACCTCAAATAAATGCCGCTTCAATCATTATTCTCTATCCACAAGCATAACCTAAACATTCGCAAACAACAGTAATGCTCTGAAAAAAACTGCTACCTACCGCCTTTTCATCCTGAATTATTACTTAGTATGTTTCCTTTAAAATACCCTATTCAGCTAAAGATCTACCTTCTGCTTGCTTCTTCACTAGTTCGTAATGGTAATAGTTCCGTTGCACACTTGCTTATCAGTCGCAGCTGAGATTTCATACCACTGAAATGGGTTTCCCATAAAGAGCTATAAAACCAACTAGTGCAATTTTAGTGATGCTGATGCTAATATCACAGAAAAAAACGCACCTGAGCTAGTTTGTTGCGGCTGATGTTGGCATCAACATGTCGAACATCGACCCCGCAGCAGCGCAGTTGTTTTCCAAGCCCCGTCAGCTGAGAGTCGCAGACGACACGCAGTTCACATGGCCGACGACTTGACTGCTTGGGCTCTGTGGACACTTGCTTTCCAACGACAGTCTTTGGTACCTAGTTCAAAATGACACGACACTCACTAACGAGTACAGGAAAATACCGTCAAAGTTATAATGTAATTATTTCAGGCCTCCGACTTGAACGTTTTTGGGACACCAAGAAAACATCAAAATTATGTCATTATTTCTACTGGATGAAAACGTTATAGCTCTGCTATAACGTTTTCAGGATTTTTACAACAAATCTGCCGATTTCAGAACATTTTGTGACAAGCTTCAAATGTCAGGAATTTCGGTTGTGACTTCTGCAGTCATGTGTATGTCAACAGCAAGTAATCTATGAAATGAAAAATGTGATTATTTTGAATAAAATCATTTTACACAAATCACAAATTACAAGCAGCTCTAAGAGATGCTGTTTTCACTGTACATACATTGCATAAGAGATTTGACGCCAACGTCTGGGTAACTGGAAGTTTTTCCACTATTCTTTCGCACTTATTCTAGGTTAGGCCAAGGTTTGTGAATTATGGGGATTACCGGAGTTGGACTTTACAGGCCAGATGCCTTTCTTGTTCCCCAACTGACAGCATCAAAGTACAAAACAATAATAACAAGGGCTAGTGCTGATTAAAAAACTTTAATCAATTAATTCTGAACAATTTTATAGTTAATCAGAAAGACCAGGAAAACAGCAGAATTTAAGCAGTCATTATCTTCCATAAATTAAAGCTAAATCAGTAACAGTAACAATGATGCAGTCCATATTATGTGCAGAAAACTTAGTAGTTTAATCATTAAAGCTTACAAAATGCAAACTGCAACACTAACACAGTGTAATTTACATTAACAGAAATGGAAATGCGCAAAAACATTTAAACAGACTCCGTTAACGAAAACGAAAATGGAAACAAAAATGTCAGCAAAAATGGGAACAAAATGGTAACGAAATAAGTCCAAAACGATAATAGAATGGAAATGGAAAAGACAAAAACGGAAACTGAACTGAGCTGACAATGCATTCAAAGTCGACAAGTAACGTTGCTTGCTTGACAGGCAGCTGCAATAGTCGATCATCTGCCAGTGTAATTAACACCAGCCGTTATCACCGCGTGACATCACACAGTCCCTGTTCTTAGTGTAGTGTTAATGACAGCAGTGAGTGAGTGAGTCTGTGAGTTAGCACACTGCAGTCTGGAGAAGTGTTCTAGGCACATGCAGTGGCCGCCGCCAGCATGTCACTGGAAGACGTCAAACAGATAAAATGACACTGGCGTATCTGACTGGTCAGTGATAGCAACTGCAGCCTGGAAGCGCAGTACCTTGACAACTGTATCAAAAGCTGACGAATTTCTGTAGTCCAATTCTTTGCTCTGTCCATCAATCATCCAGAAATACTGTTGTTGAGTCGCTGGAGACATCATTTAGGAAAGACAGATGTACAATTAACAGCGACCAACAGACGCCGATGCTAAAGCTCATTATTTGATCACCAGCAGTAGGCTACAATAGTGGATGACTGGTAACACGACACCATTTGAAGTTTTCACTATTATGTCACTGAGATGTAACAACGAACGCGATCTGTGGGCGGAAACACAAGTGCCTATATAAGAATATTTTTCATCTGATGCTAAAATTTAGAGCTGCGTATGGCATGAGCAACAAATTCTGTCATCGGCAAGTTGGACAACTAGCAGGAAACAAACTGAGCTATTTCATTCATCTGCATAAGTTGCATTCAGAGTAATGGCAGAATTTGTTGAAAGCACAAAGTATAACAGTCGTTCAAAGTTGCTTCAAACAAACAGTCATCATGCACAGATTGCTTCCAACCTCAAAGCAAAGTCTTACCGGCCTATATGCTTTATTTTCTTATGTCTTATACTGCATATTTGTTTCTGATTCTATGTGGGTCTGATCGGGCAAAAACGAAAACTGAAACATGTAAAACTGAAATGAAACTGAAATGAAAAACAACAGTGCAAAACGGAAATGGAAAAATCCTTAAAAACGGAAACGAAACTGAAAATTAAATTACACTGTAAAAACGAAACGGAAACTGAAACTAAAAGAAAAGGTGAAACTTAAATCACACTGCCTAACACTGCAAACGTTACAAAGTACGTACAAATCCTGATGACATATCCTATGTGAAATACATAAATCAGTGACATTACTGGTGATATGGCGTCTATTTTTTGTTCAAATTTAAATCGGTCAATATGAAATCAATAGGACCATTCGTAATGATGATTCTGTTAATTAATTGTTTAATTTCTGCAGTCCTAACAATAACACAAACTAGCAATAATTCTCACTTATTCACTTACAACATGAAGAATGGAGACAGTATCACAAAAATACCTCTGAGAGTGGCATGTCACATTTTTTGGCTATTCGGTCCTGTTTTTTCTCGAGCTTTGTCTTCTTAATACAATCCGTGTAATCCGTAGCTTCCGATCGAAGTTCTATAGGAATTTTATACTCGATAATCTTAGCAGCCAACACTTTGTAGATTTCAAGAAGACAGTATGCATCGGCAGCTAGAAAATGCAAAAATAACATAATAAAAAAATATAATTTAAAAAATAATAAATCTGCTGCTGCCAACACCATGTACAAGCAGCATACAGCTAAACTGAGCTAATAATGATTAGTTTTTCAATCAAGTTTATTATTTACTTAGGTAAGTCATAAAATAATTCTCAGGTCTTTTATGCCTGTTAGACTGAAAGTAAAACAAAAAAGTCACTATAAATCAATGTTTTATTTCACAGACCTCTTCTTTATCTCTAAACGCCAGTGTCTAACATTTGCTAGAGAATATCAAATTTATATCTATACCAACAGTGCAATACACGTTTAACTACCAGCACAGACATAAAACTAGAAGTAAATAATTCCAATGATGCAAACATCAATTTTCTGCAAAAAATCTCAGTCTCTTCTTATCGGAAAGAAAGGAGACAAAGGGCCATGTCACATTCCTTTACATGTATATCTAGATATCATTCACAATGCTGCATCAAAATGTTGCTCGCTGTTGTAATATATGCATCAACATAAACAGGTTTTTTAAACATAAGATGATGATCGAGAGATGGGCTACCAGAGTTTGACTTAAGTCCGTTCAAGACTGACTTAAGTCTGTTTAAGACTCTGACTCGGACCAAATGGACTCAGACTTACCAATGTAGGATGTGGAAATGAATGTGCCATATACTGATTTTGGTGCTTTAAAATTTCAACAACATGCTGTCTGTTGTTAACACTCTACAGCATCACTGTTTCTCACCACATATTCAGATTGCAAACAACAAATTTTACAAACATTCTGTCGTGCCAAACTTAATGAATACAGACTCCATTGAACTCTGGCTAGATCAAAGCAGACCTGAATACATCAGTGGCTGAAACTCAAAATATAGCAAAAATAAACTGTAAAACAAATGGCAAATAAAGTTGAAAAACCTTTGAATACAGGAAAATAAATGTTAAAATAAACGTCAGATACCGGCATAGACAAGTTGCTGGCGGCGCAGTGGTCGCCGTTCCCAATCTGACATCTGTTGAGCTTTGTCAAGCGGCCGTCCAAGGCACAGTTTCACGAGATCACTCAAACCTTTCTCCTCTGTCTTCACAACTGCAGGCGTCATATCATCAGAGACTGTGCTGTCTTCAGCCTTGACAAGAGCCTCAGGACACCGACTCTGTATCTGTTACATACGATACAACTTCCCATTAGTGATCAAAAAGAGTCCTAACTTTGGCTTGAGTTACTGACTGAACATCGTCAATTTTCCGTACCCTTTCTCTCTTGTTCAGCACCCGCTATCAGGGTGACACCCTTTCGAATTTCTGGAAAACCATAAAAAATTCCGTATGATATGAGATAAATAATTTGCACTGAAAAAACTGCAGCTGCCAGTCTAATCTAGCACATAAACGAGAAGAACTAAAACTGTTTTAAACAAACTGTAATTTGACAAATGGAACACATACTGCTATGCCCAAAAAAAATCTTGAAAAATCAAGAAACAAGCAAGCTACAAAAGTGACATGAACCTAAAATAAATGAACTAAATAGAAAAAGAAATAATAAGAACCAAAACAAGAGAAACTCCAAAAAGAAAAATTGTCAGCAAGAAAAATCCTTCTGCAATCCGGAGATCTACGAAGTCACTCCAGATAGTCAGAGAGATAAGTAACATATGCTGACATTACCCAGACATCACGACACTGCATGCATGGTGAGAGTAACAAGTAATTTGAGCAAAGCTCACGTGATGCGCGATAGCAGAGGTCCTGCCACTTTGGCAATCAGCGTAGGCCTACGTCAATAAGATATTAATGCATCTTAAAAAGAGTACTTAAATTTGAGGCCTCCATATGGAAAACTCTTTGAATTTAAGACATTGACACTTAGATTCTTAAAAATGTACGTTCTATGCTAAAAATGTCATACTCAGGTTGTCCAGGTCCATCTCCAGCAATTTCACTCTTAAAATGTGTGTCTCAGCCGGAAATCACAAAAAATTCACTAAAAACCTCTATTTTGGGGGTTCAAGGTCACTTAGGGTCACCGACGTTGACACCGATAAAAAGATTGTCACTATTGCTTGTTATGATAACTGCATGTCTGTGCCTATCTGCAACCGTTTTCACGCTACACGAGATAATTGCAGTAAAATTACCCACTTTTTATGGGGGTAGCTGTCTTTGATGCCCGCCTGCACCGGCCTCCTTGAACCTAGAGGGTCGCGACTTGGACTGCTAAAATCTACATTTAATGCTGAAAATTTCATATACAAGTTGTCTAGGTCTATCTCCAGCCATATCGTCGCAATTCAGTGTTGATATGTGCACTGCATCCAAAAATTGCAAAAAATTCACTAAAAACCCCTTTTTGAGGGTTCAAGGTCATCGGTGTTGATAAATCTAAAAAGCTTGTCACCAGTGCTTGTCATGATAAGCGGCATGTCTGTACCTATCTGCAACCATTTTTACACTGTACGAGCCAATAACGGCAAAATAACGTCTTTTAGGCAGGGTACCTCTCTTGACGCCCTCGTTCGAGGGGAACCCCTGCACCCATGGGCATAAAATTTTGTTACAATAAACTAGAGTCCTTGGGGCAGCCAACAGTAAAGATTTTGTGATCCTAGCTTGCACCATTTTGACACAGTACAGCAGTGTGACAAACAGACAGACGAACAGACGCCCAGGCCATGGCTAAGACGTGCGAAGCATTCTGCTATCACGTGTAAAAATGATAATGACACAATAAATAAATTCACCACTGAGATAGCAATATATGCATTTTATAACCGATTATAGATGATAGACCAACATGTCGCTGAAGAATGAGAGCATCGATGATTTTCAGCTGCGTCAAGTAACTGCGTAGAATGGGAATTGCTTCAGTGAGCTTCCTCATGTCTTCCTGAATGCCGTAACCTAAACAGCAACAATAACAACTGCTTCAATAATACACAGTGTTTCATAAAAGGACCCCTTTTTGTTTTTTCATAATTCACTCAAATGATGATCAATTTACACAAAATTTTTACCAATTGTAGCTTAAGAAATACTAATTCAAAATATTGCAACAAAATATGGCAGCTGATTAAATATTCTTTGCTAGTCCTGATGTAATGCTGACATCATAATGTGTCACGAGTACAAACTAGATAGTCTCAACTGGTGCTGTCAGTTGCTACCTGGTTCCAATGGTGAAAAATCTGGTTCACTCATGACAAATTGTTGAAGTTTTATAGTTACAGTTAAAAAGCATGCAAACCGATGGCATTTACATGTCTGTGGGGATAGTTGGACTTTTATGCGTTCGAGCAAAACAGTGCGCTAGCACACCGAGCTTGCAATATGGTTGCATTTTTGGATCGCAAGACGCCTGATTTCATGTGTGAGGAGTGTCATCGTACTCCCACTTGAGCAAAATTTGCATGTTTATACCTGGCATTCGCTCAATCCACTTTTTTTGTCTAGCCGAAAAGCTATTGACGATAAGTGCACCAGATTTTGGCCACTTGTAGGGGGCATCGATTGCTGGTCAGTGACGGAATTTTGGGCGAATACATCGAGGGAATTTTGAGGGAGAAATCGATTTTTTTATGCCCATTAACTGATTTGATGATTTCTAAGGCTTGTAAGGCCATGATAATATGCCATTTATTGCGTATGGCAGCCAGTGACTGCCAATATCATTGGCACCGCCTGGTGGCTCGGAAGAGCGAGCGAATTAAGCCCAAATTTCATTACGACGACATTGTGACGAAGTGGGCGACAATGTCGCAGACTTTTTCGCAACCTTCTCGACATTTGTGTTCTCAACTTTCATAATTTTTGTTGTCGAATTTTTCCGCGGGCAAGTTTCAATGAAAGTCGCCGTAATGGAATTAAGGCTTCACACTGTATAGGCGCATAGTGGCTATCCAGGGTGCAGTGGCCTATGCAGGGCGTGTCTGGTGAATGGCGTATCCAGGTTGCAACGGACAGTGGCGAACCCAGCGCGTGTCAGCGGCGAGTGGCGTATCAGTTCGGTGCAATCTAGATCACATC